>Ga0315537_1000124_pt1 | contig 50831 bp, 50 predicted proteins | sample SalMarSW160270MG_FD_203091 | JGI IMG/M metagenome (GOLD analysis project Ga0315537, IMG submission 203091) | Salt marsh sediment microbial communities from the Plum Island Ecosystem LTER, Massachusetts, United States - Salt Marsh Sediment SW1602-70 ... | reverse complement strand
CCCCTGCCCTTCGTCACCTTTGCTAAGCAGGATTATCCCGTCCAAATAGACAGTGTAAATCTGTGTTACTTGTCACGGCGTAGCGTAGCGGAGACGGAATCCGTGTCTAAATAATATCTCTGTGTCCTCGGTGTCCTCTGTGGCTATAAACTAATCCGTGTAATCCGCGCTAATCCGCGGATAATTTCTTTTAATCAGTGTTAATTCGTGCAATTCGTTGTAAAAAAGCTTGACTTTTGTTCTAAATATGGTATAATACCGGCGATGTTAGATAAATTGTTAACATAGGCAGTTTTAGAAAATGAACAAAACAAATAACCACCATCGACCGATTCATCCCGATCCAATTAACCATTTAACCACTAACCAATTAACTAATTGCATACCTTTTTTGAAAAAACAAACCCAATTTTTCCCGTTTTTCAGCCAAAAACCACGATTTTGCCCAAAAACGAACCCAAAACAAACCCAATTCAAACCCAAACAAAGCCAAACTTATACCGTCTGGGCAATTTGGGGAAACGAGATTCCGAGACGACATCGGGAAGGTTACGAACTATGAGCGATGATTTTTTCTTTGTCTGCCATGTAAGGCCGAAGGACCTCGGGTATCGTCACCGAGCCGTCGGCATTCTGATACAACTCCAGAATCGGTATCAAAATCCGCGGACTGGCGATAACCGTGTTATTAAGGGTATGGCAAAATGAATTCTTCTTTGTTTTGGCATCTTTGTATCGCAGGTTCATCCGCCTGGCCTGGAACTCATAGAATTTACTCGCACTGTGCGTCTCGCAGTAATTTTCGCGCGAAGGCATCCACGCCTCGATATCGTATTTCCTGGCCTGTCCCCTGCCCAAATCACCGGTGCAAACTACCACCACACGATAAGGCAGCTCAAGTGCCTTCATCACGCCTTCGGCGTTGGCGAGAATTTCTTCGTGGAATTTATTACTCTGCTCAATACTGTTCTCACAAACAACTACCTGCTCGACCTTATCGAACTGATGAATTCTGTACAGCCCGTATGTATCCTTGCCTGCGGCGCCTGCCTCTCGTCTGAAACAGCTCGACATAGCGACGAATTTCTTCGGCAGCTCTTCGGCTTTGAGTATCTCACCCATATAATATGCGGTAAGCGGCACTTCCGCTGTGCCCGCGAGACTAAGCGAATCCTTTTCCATCTGGTACGTCTGGTCTTCCGAGCCGGGATAATATCCCGTACCGCGCATCGCTTCGGCCTTCATCAACAGCGGCACCGACATCGGCTCATATCCCCGCCCGACCATAAAGTCCATCGCAAACCGCAGCATCGCCCAGTGCAGCAGCGCCCCGTCACCTTTGAGAAAATAGCTGCGCGTCCCTGCGAGCTTAACCCCCCGCTCGATATCGATTATCCCAAGCGCCAGTCCCAATTGCACGTGGTCTTTCGGCTCGAAATCAAACGCACGCACCTGCCCCTCCCGTCGAAGTTCGACGTTCTCTGTATCGTCTTTTCCAACCGGCACATCGTCATCGGCAGGCTGAGCAACCTGCATCATCAACTCATCGAACTGAGGCTGATGCTTATTGACTGCATCTTGATATACAGCTTCTCTTTGTTTTAATTTGGCAAGTTCGTCTAAGGCTTCTTGTTTTTCGGAATCGCTAAGTTTGGGAATAGATTTGCCAATTCGATTCTTCTTAGTATTTATATCCTGCAAAAAAGCCTTGTCCTTTCGTAAGGCATCATCCAAATCCAAAAGGCGGTCTATAACATCTGGCATCTTTTTATCAATCGCCGCCTTTTTAAACTTCTCCGGATTTTCTCGTATGACCTTTATATCAATCATTCTCTGTGACCTCTGTGGCTATTCTTCAAATCTTCTGATAATTACTACGTCGTTCTGCCCGCCGAATCCGAACGATTCGTTCACTGCGATATCGACCTTACATCTTCTCGGCTTATTCGGCACATAATCCAAATCCAGCGCCGGGTCAGGGTCGTTCAGATTCATCGTAGGCGGCACTATATTATCACGAATCGCAAGGACACACGTAATCAATTCCGCCGCACCGGTCGCCCCTATCAAATGCCCCATCATGCTCTTGACCGAGCTTGCCGGAATACTCTTGGCCTTGTCCTTGAAGACCGCTTTTATCGCCTTGGTCTCAATCGCGTCATTTTCCGACGTGCTGGTCCCGTGCGTGCTTATGTAGTCCACTTGCGAATAGCTTAACCCAGAGTCCTTCAACGCGGCCTCCAGTGATTGAATAGCGCCCCTGGCATCTTCGTGCATATCCGTCACCCTGAAGGCGTCGCTGCTGCTGCCGTAGCCGATAACTTCAGCAAGGATTTTTGCGCCGCGTTTCTTCGCGTGCTCGAGAGATTCCAGAATCAGCACAGCCCCGCCTTCGCCAATTACAAATCCGTCCCTGCTGGCAGTAAAAGGCCGCGACGCGGTTTCGATACTGTCATTCCTTGTCGATAGAGCGGTCAGCCGACAAAAACCCGTTATTCCCAGCGGATGTATCATAGAGTGCGCCCCGCCAGCAATCATCACATCGGCTGCGCCTTTTCGAATCATCATCATCGCCTCACCCGCCGCCTGTGTACTCGCCGCACAGGCCGTCAGACAGCTCCGCGTAGGCCCGCGCGCACCGGTCAGCATCGCAACATGAGCGGCCGGCATATTCGGCTCCTGCTCCAGCTCCCGCATCGCCGTCATTTTACCGAACGCAACCTGGGCCCACTTATCCCAGTTCATCTGATTGCTGTTAACGTCCCAAGCCTTGACAACCGCATCGAAAAAAGCGTCATTATCAACTGAGCCTTCACCGGCTCCGAGATATATCCCCATTCTTCTCCGGTCTATACCGTCGCCGGGCCGCTCGGTCTCAATGTCAATCTTCGCTTGCTTACAGGCCTCGACTGTTGCGCCAATTACAAACCCGCTGCCGCGATTGCTGTGCTTGTGAAGCTCCGGATTTTTGGTATATTTACTCAGGTCATAATCTTTGACTTCCGCGCAGAACTGCGACGGAAAAGTAGAAGCGTCGAATATCGTGGTCTTATTAAAACCGTTTTTACCGGCCAGCATCCCCTGCCAGACCGTCTCTACATCATTGCCCATCGGACAGACCAGCCCAAGCCCGGTTATCACTACTCTTCTTTTATTGTTATTGCTCATATTTCTTTAACACGATAGCTGCGACTTGGCCGCCGTATGTATAACTGCAGCAAAGCGCATACTTGATTTCTTTTTCAATTTGTTCTTTTACTATATTTAGATTACATCCCTTTGCCGGCGAATCACAATTCTTAGCGGCTGGTATTTTGCCGTCGCGCATCGCACACACAGCAGCTATAACATCAATCGCGCCCGATGCTGCGCCGGTATTACTCACCATACTCTTGGTGGGAAACACAGGAATATTTTTAATACCGCTGCCCAGTACCGCTTCAAGAGCCTTACTCTCGGCTATATCATCTCGTGGAATCCCCGTACCGTGCGGTATGACCAAATCCAATTGTTCCGGCCCGATGCCGGCATCGCTAAGTGCTTTCTCCATAGCGACTTGTAACCCTTTGCCGTCGGCCTCCAAGCGTTCGTACTCAGCGTTAATATTATTACTTTCACCCGTTCCGACGATTTCTGCATACACTTTTGCGCCTCGTGCCTCTGCTCTTTCCAGATTTTCGAGCACGACCATACCAGCGCCCTCGCCGAACACCGAACCTTTTGCCTGCGCATCGAAAGGCCGAGAAGCCTTGTCCGGCTCATCGTTGTATCCGCTTGTAGCTCTTTTTAGAAGCATCTGTCGAATCATCACAATAGGATTGACCTTCGCCTCCGCGGCGCCGGTAAGAGCTGCGTCACTATCTCCACGCGCGATTATGTCACGCGCTTCGCTAATCGCCAGCAGGCCGCTCGACTCGGCGCAGGTAATCGTATTGCTCGGACCCTGTATATCATGAATGATTCCGATATGACAGGCTAACATATTCGGCAGATATTTCAAAAGCCACAACGGCGTAACAAGCTCCAAGCCGTCTTTGCCCCATTTGCGAATGTCGAACTTCCCGTCGGTGGCACTGGCGGCAATCGCCGGCCCAAGTTCGACCAAATCACAGCTTATCAATCCCGCGCCGAGGATAATCGCCGTCCGTTCGGAATCCATATTGACTTGTCCGGTTTCGTTGGCCTTTGTAACGAACCCGGCATCTGCAAGGGCTTCTTTCGCCGCGGCAATCGAAAGCTCGATATCCCTGCTCATCAGCTTGGTGTTTTTGCGAAGAGTCTTTGGTATGTAATCGCGTATCTTAAAATCTTTGACTTCACCCGCAACCCGGCAGGTAAATCCCGATGGCTCGAACGCCCCAATCCTGCCGATGCCGCACCTGCCCGCACACAAGCCCTGCCAAAGCTCACTGCTGCTGTTGCCCAGCGGGCTGACCGCGCCTATGCCAGTAATAACAACCCGCGCCGAACCCACTACTTACTCTCCGAAATTGTCACCCCCTGCAGCAGTGACTTGAAGGTATCCGTAAAGACAAAATTATCTTCCGGAAACTCTTTGCCCGCCAAGTTCTTATCGATATGACTGAACATCAGGCTGATTTCAGCCACCAGACTATCATCGCAGGTAATTTTACCGCGAGTGCTCGCCGCCTCGTCAGTAATCGACTCAATCTCGGCCTCCAGTCTGAGCGTATCGCCTGGACGGACATATCGGTGAAACACGCTCTTGCTTATCTTGGCAAGTATGACCTTTTCCGCGAAGTTGCGGGCCTGGCCGACCAGTATCCCCGCCGTCTGCGCCATCGCCTCTATCATTAGACATTCGGGCATCATCGGAAAACCCGGGAAATGGTCATGCAGATGCTCCTCGGCCAGCGTTACGTTCTTTATCGACACCGCACGCCTGCCGCTTTCGAATTCCACGAACTTATCTATCCATATCCAGCGCATAAACGCCTCTATTAAACTATAACGGCAGGATGACAAATGGTCACTCCTGCCGTTCAAATTCTCCAGCCGGGCAAATATGTCAAGCCGCGTTGAGCTTCATCTCTACGAAGTTGACGACGGAATTGACCGTAAACAAATCGCCCAGCTTATTGATATCCGGGTCCTTCTCGAACGACGAAAGGTTCGTATGCGGCATCGAATTTCTTAATTCCGTCAGGCCTTTTTCGGTCAGCTTGCCGTTCTCCACAAACTCGGAATTACTCATGAGGTTCTCCGCCGGAAAAAGCTCTTCGCGGGGAATCTTGATGCCGAACGCCTTCTCCAGCCGGAACACAATATCCAGAAAGTCGATGCTCTCAGCTCCAAGGTCGCCCATCAGTGTCGCCTCGTTCGTAACTTCATCATCGTCAACACCCAGTGCATCGACCAGCACCTCCTGTACCTGACTGAAAATCTCATCCCGACTCATCGCCATATGTGTCTTGCCTCCAGCAATCAACCACTAATTAACCAATTAACCATTTAACTATTTAACCAATTCCATCCACCGTAGTTTCAGTTCATCGTTACGATGGCGGAAACCAATTAACCATTTAACAAATTAACCAATTAACCAGCTTTCACCAGCTCCCAGCGTTTTTTCAGACTTTCAATTACTTCGGCATCGACCGCCGCCATTTTCGCATCCTCGTCGGCAAGGTTAAAATGCCTCAGGGCGAACCTGGCCTCGACAATCGTCCGGCCGTTGCATACCCCGCTGCCGCTGAAGCTGCTGACGTTCTCTTCGACCGTCTTAGCCTCGACAGTATACTCAATTTGCCCGCCGGGCGCAAGAAAACTTTTATATTTTACGTTCCTCGCCTCGGCCAGCAACACCATACTGTGCGCGAAATTCTCATTTATACGCACCAGCCACGATGCCGACTCAATCAGCCCCTCCAGAAGCAGAACACCCGGCAGCACGGGAAAAGTCGGGAAATGGTCCGCCAGATACTCCTCCGCCAGCGAAACATTCTTGATTGCCCGGATTTTCCTGCCCGGTTCTAATTCGATCACCTTGTCTATCAGTATAAACCGCATAGTTGCGGCAATTGTAGTCATCGGGCAGAAGTTTTCCAGCATTTTCTGCCGAGTAATCCCTTGCCTCGGCGCAGCCTGCCCATCGTTCGTCTGGCGGGCCCCCGAGCGAAGCCGGGCTTTTCCAGCATTTTTTCTTCTTTGCCCATCGGCCCTGCCGCTGTCGCCGGAACTTAAAATGCCGGCTTCCAAACTGCACCGCCATCAGATATACTAATGTTATGAATGTACGACCTGCAAAAATCGCCGATGCCAGGGCAATCAATGCTTTCATCAACGAATACGCCGAGCAGGACAAGATGCTCTTCCGTTCACTGGCAGACATCTATGAAAACCTGCGCTCATTCCGTGTAGCCGAAGATGACGGCCGAATCGTCGGCTGCTGCGCCCTTCACATCATTTGGCAGGACCTTGCCGAGATAAAATCGCTCGCCGTTGAGCAGTCCAAAAAGGGAACCGGCATAGGAAAGGCCCTTGTCGAGGCCTCCCTGAGCCATGCTAAGGAAATCGGCTTGCCGCGGGTCTTCGCCTTGACGCTGGAGCCTGCCTTTTTCGAAAAGCTCGGATTCGAAAAGGTCGACCGGGACGCCCTGCCGATGAAGGTCTGGAGCGATTGCGCCCGCTGCCCAAAACAGGACCACTGTGACGAAACCGCCCTTATCAAAAACCTCTAATCTTCAATACCTGTCTTTGGGGAATTCTGTCTAAACCTCCCCCGCAATCTGCGTAAGAACACGAATCCTAAACATTCCACCAAAACCATCATCCACAATATAGAGGCATAGTAAATATCCTCCCATTCTGAAATCGAGGCAGCACCATGAAAGACCGTCTCCAGAATATTACTAAAAAGACCCAGTGTAACCGTCGCCAGGATGGTAATTCCCGCTATTTTCCAATAAACCGCATTAACAATGCCGCGAGACACCCATAATATCATTACAGGAAAAAGAACAAACCACAATACGACCATCCCCGGGATGAAAATCCAAAAATCATTTTGAATGTCAGAGGTAATTTCTACGAAAATAAAACCGGCACTTGCTAAAACTAATCCAATGCAAATTGCGTAAAAGCTTTTTTTAAGAGCCTTCAGACTTGGAATGTACATCAGCAGAATTATTGATAGTACAAAGACAGCCGTGTCAACTGCTAATCCAAAAGGGTTAATTTGCAGGCCGGGATTCCATTCGTCTTTTTCCGGATAGTTCTCCCAGGGGGGAATTACTCCATTCACTTTTTCCACTGTGTATCTGATAGACCTTAACGGTAAACCTATTGAATATCTTGAGGCTTCTTTTTGCCAGTCAACCATTTTCCAGCCTAATCCGTCAATCCCGACATATAAAAGTTCAGCCATAAATACAATAGCCAGAGCAAAAACAAGCTTCTTTTTCATAAGCTTTTCTTTCATATTAAAGCTTGGCTCGTCGCTTTTTCTCTTTGTTTCTTAGGGCCTTGGGGTCTTTGTGGCCAAACTGCAAAAGTCTAACCGCAGTACGCGATACGCACAACGCAATACGAAACTACCACCACTGCCTGACCGTGTACTTAATCGTTTCCGTCGAATCGGCTGCGATTTTGACCTTGAATCGCGCCGTGTAAGCATCATATTTCTCGTAGTCTCGGCTGTTGTCGGCAATCTGCCAGTTCGCCCATTGCATAAACTTCTCATCAACGCACACCTCCACCGGTGTCTCCTTGCGGTTTCTCAGCTCGACCTGATGCGTTTCGGTCCTTGTACGATAGCCTTGTTTGCTGTCAACTAGCTTATACTCCGGCACAATATCAAATGCGTTGCCGATATAAAGCGACAGTTTCTCTTTCCTCGGCGTATGGTCAATCTCATCCTCGCCGACAAATTCCAGGTTCTCATCAGCGGGGTCTTTCTTAAACACCCGTATCTTGCCCTTGGGCAGTGCTATCCCTAATTTGTTTTCTTCTGTGTTCTCGAACTCAATCTTTACCTGTACCTTTTCCGGGTTCTCCTGCCGGTTGTAGATAAACAGCTTCTTCGCAGCTACTCCCAATGCCGGCTCGATAAACTCAATCTGCTTTACCTGGTTATTGTTTATAGTGCTCTTTCTGCCTAAGGTGTACATGTGATATTCCATGAACGCCTTTTCCTCGAATCCGGCGCCCCCTACAACAGCCATCTCATTATCGAGCATCATACGGCGTTTTACTACCGGCTCGGCAATCCTCCGTACATCACCTGCTATCAGCTTTAACGCGGCATCTTTATAAGTCGCCCCGCTCTTGTTATCGATGGTGACCCAGCCGCTGAAGTCCAGACTTGCTTCGTCTTCACTCAATACCGCCGAGTAATCGGCCTTCCAGTTAATCTGTTCGGTCGTATACGTCACCTGGCAAAGTTTTTCGCCTGCTTCTTTTGCATTGGCCAGCCAGACTAATGTCGGCCTGGTAACCAAATCCTCCGGCATCTCCTGCAGTGAAATCTCTTCGACCCTGCTTCTGTTGACAACTTCAATCCCGCCGGTATCGCTTGCAAGGATATAGTCGCCGCCCATGGTCGCCAGCAGCTTGCCCCGCAACTCACGCGCCGCGTCGGCACCGCTTCCTCCGATAATAACCGTCACATCGCGGTCTATATAGCGTTTTAGAAGGCTCTCGGCGTTCACAAGGTCATACTCATAATTCTGCTCCAGGATGGATATCGCACCCGGCGCCGACAGGCACTTGAAATTGACGCTTGTCGGGTCAATCGCCGCCGCTACGTCGGTAAACTTCACCGTATTTACCCCCGCCTCGAAGCCCATCTGCTTCGCCTGCCGCACTACCGCAAAATTGTCGTTATAGATGGTAAGCCCGACCCCCTCCTCGTCCTTAGCATTACATGCCCCTATGGACATCAGCACACAGACCAGAATCGAAATCACTTTTGTCGCTTTCATCGCAATTTCCCCTTAAAATATGGTTACTTTTCAATATAATATCTGCCATGATATTGTCACAGGATTATTAGACACAGTAAAGAAAAACCTGCACGTAAAAACTGTGTAAAATCGCTCGGCCGAAATCATAAAAGACGTTCTTGCAGGCACTCCGGAAGTTAATACCGACCCTGATTATCCGCCGCGGGTGTACTTCAGCGATTTCAACGACTGCTCGCTGAATCTCTATATGAGCTATTGGGTAAAACCGCCTGATTACTGGCTCTATTACAAGGTGAACGAGCAGGTTAATTTCGAGATTATGAAACGCTTCGAGGCCGAGGCCATCGAGTTCGCATTTCCTACACAAACCCTCTACCTCAAAAAAGATTAACCCGACCTCGCGCGGCGAATAAAATTGGGTTCGTTTTGGGTTCGTTTGGCTTCGTTTTTCGAAAATTACATAATTGTATATTTCTTCGTAGTGGCTTGTTATAGAAGGACTTACTTTCATTTTCAAGTCGGGAAAAGGGGAAAAAATTGGGTTCGTTTTGCATAAAAAGGTTGTGTTTTTTGACGCTGATTTCGCAGATTTCGCTGGTTGAGGGGTGTTTTGAAGCGAAAAGACACAAATTTTGACGAATAGTGTTGAACATTTGAGTTGCTTAAGTTTACATTTTATCAAACAACGCGGGTATTATACCATATTTTGAACAAAAGTCAAGCAAAAAATTAGCGTTTAGCGTAGAGCGGACAGCGTACAGTAGATACTTTGAACCGCGGATTTACGCAGATTTTTTCCTCATAGAGATCCATAAGTGGTATATTTCAACCTGAGGATTTTTACTACTTCTGCGATGTTTTGATTTACATTTGCCAACACGACTTGTTGTACTGTATTCATCCAAGCAGAGTATTTCATCTTTAGACCAAACACAACCATCCCCTATCGGCTCTGCAGCAAGTTCTTTTATCCATCTGTTTATAGTGTCAATCCATTCTTCATGAACACCGTTCTGTATATATCCCACCATGGCTGCTAAATCATGTTCTGCACCATGAAGTCCCAATTTGAATCGCTGAATCCCACCGCTTATCCTATCTGGTGACTTACCGGACACATATTCTTTTTCTCGGTCTGACGAGGGCGCTGGAAGTCGCTTGCACTCGATGACAAGGACGGGGTCATATATGGTATAAAGCTGTGCTTCAATAAACATCATCTCGTCTGGTAATACAGATATGTCGATAGCTCGGTTAGCATATTGGGGTTCCTCATGGCCAAAACGAATCATCGGGAAGTTCATACGAGCTTGATGGTCAAGAAACTTATACAGTTGTGAATTAAGTTTGGGTTCTGAGCGCTCAGTTCTTCGGCTAGGGTCATCACGCCACATAGGCAATTGCTGCTGAACAAAACTTATTATTGCAAGTTGGAAAGATTGGGCTTGAATGCCCGATGTTATCTTTCCCACATATTCCGTTGTGTTAATATGTTCCTCTCCCATACCTCAGTAACCTTGACGATACAAATCTGTAAGTGTATCATCTGCATCCTTAATTGCTGTTGATGGAATCCAATAACGCAGCCGACTTGGCTTGACGATCAATATCACGTTTTTATCGTAGAAACGGACGACCCTTATTGTTCGCAATCGCTCATGTTCGGTGCAGTAGATTAGCTTTTCCAGTTCTTCTTGGATATTTTCACGAAGCCATTCAAGTTCGACGTGGGCTCCGAAAGAAAAAGGTTGGCATATCAGACCGTTGAAAAAAGTAGGGTTGCTTGGCTTCAGATTATCATAAATAGTGCCAAGCATCTTAATAAACAAGTTAGAATATTTTAGGAGATCATTGCGGCCCGCTTCCTTTTGAAGTAACTGTGAATTTTGGCCGAGTCTCACGTAATTTGTCATATAATCGAGAACATCTTTTATGATAGCTCTTTCCCAAAAAGATAAATTGAATGAGTCCAAATTCTTGGGCAATGGAAAAGAATCAATGTCAGATTTATATAGTGAGGTTGACTTAGAAATAAAAGATCGGCATCCGTGCAATATGGCGGCAAAACGGAAGACATCATGATTATCCGCAAGGAGCCTGTATATGGAATGTAATTCCAAATTATCTGCTCTGGTTTGAGGGGCATGAATTCCTACGATCTCATTGCCGTATGCAAGAAAGCCTTTATCCAAAAATGACATCGGAAGAGATTCGATTTTCCTTATAAGAATAAGAGGAGCGCTATACCGTTTCTCTGAATAGGCGGAGCGAAATAGCGACTCTTCGACTTTACTTATTTGGGTTTTATCAATACCAGATTCGGTTAAAGCACATGCAGGCAAAAATGGTTTTCTGGTCAGAAAAGGTGCTGGTTCTCGTTTTCCGGTTTTCGCGGCAATGTATCCTTCACCGTAATCCCACCCTTTTTTGCTGGAAAGATATTCCGAAAATGTTTTCATGTTTCTAAGGCGTTTGGAGATATCTCTTAACCTTCCTCCGCCAAGAAGATTGATACGCCAGGTATATTGGTCATTTTCTGCTTGTTCCTGTAAAATACAGTGGCGGTCGTAATGATCGAGTTCAAAAGACATCTTTTCCTTCACGCTCACAGACCGCCTGAAGGTCCAATGGTTGATAGGATGAGTCGCCGTTGGAATATCAGCGTAAGCAAATAAAGCGACAATTTTAGGGTCAGCCGCGTCGAAAAGTTTTCTAATTGAAGTAAAATCGAAAAGCGTGTCTATCTTACAGTGTTTAAGAATATTGATGCGGAATTTGCTAGTTTTATTATTATAAAGAAAGCCAGCAGGTTGAATCAGACAAAGTCGACCAGTTGGCGATTTCAAAACAGATAGAGCCTGTTCGAGAAAAAGATAAGCAGCTTGGTTGTCAGGGCAGTTGCCACGAGTAGGATAATATTTGCGGGCAGCTCTATCAACTTTTTTTGCTGCATCAGAGAGCTTGGATTCAAATGGTGGATTTCCTATCACAATATCAAATTTCTCGTTAAGGATATTATATGCGTCATTTTGAGAACTCGAAAGTAAATCGAAAAAATCTGTTTCAAATAAATTCCGGTCGCGCAAGTAATCAAATTGGAGTTCGTTCCAAATAACATTTGGCCTGAGCGCGTCACAAATGGCTAAGGATAAACTAAACGCGGTTAAATCAATAGCATTTTTGTCTAAATCGGCACCATAGATACACTTATCAAGAGTTTGCTTCAGTGTATCAACGGGAGGATTTTCCCAGTTATTGTTGCTTCTCCATAAATTAATTAATTTCTTAAAGGCACCCACGAGAAAAATCCCCGAGCCGCATGCAGGGTCTAAAATCCGTTCCTTGCCAGTAATCTCTTTGTAAGGCATTACATGATCGAGCAGTAAATCAGCCAAAAACGGCGGCGTATAAACTGCCCCGTGGCCACCCTTTACGAAGTGCTGATAAATATGGCTTATTATCTCAACTGGTAGATGTTCGAATGAGTATTGCTCCCAAAGATATCTTTGTTTATCAACTGTTTTTGCTTCCACAAATAACGCAAAATCCCTGAGGGAGCTCTTGCTTAGCTTTTGTTTGCTAAATTCTGCAATGTCAAATACATCGCCGTTAAATTTACGAGCAAGTGCATTTAAAAGTTTATACACTTTTCTAGGCTCGCCACTTTTTAAAACATCTTGGAAACGTTTTGCTCCCTTATGAAATCTGCCAAACCAACCGCCCTTTTTAAATACCCCTCGGTCTTCAAGATATTTTATAAGTACCATCAGTAAAAAAAGGCGACGAAGAAGAGGATTATTTTCTCCGTCAATTGCTTTGTCGGTCTCAACTATTGCCTTAATCAAGGATTGATGGGCAGCTCTGTCGTGATTTGCTAACTTTCTATTATCAGGATCGTCCCAAAAAGTCCCATCGGCCAGTTTAAGTGCCGAGAATTTTTTCATCTCTTCAGAAATCTCAGCAGCGGTTCGGAGCAAATCCTTATGAAATGTTTTTACTGGATTATAGTGGTATTGTTGCTTAGTACTATCCCAAAAATCGGGCTCTCTTGCACAAGCGAGTATATCTATTTGGCTTGCGCCGGCAATATAAAGAAGTGGTGTTGTCCCTTGGAGCCAGACTTGGCGATGAAGTGCAGATAAAGCATCTTTATCAAGCTTACCATCAGAATTGTCAACCACGTACGAAGCGACTAGTGATGAACGGGCGTCTGAAAATCTACGGAAGAATACGTAGTCAATTCGACTGAACGATTTTGCCTCCTGTATCACGGCTTGCTCATCGACCGCAAGCTTGTTTTTCTCCAATCCGTCTTTTACTGGGACAAGACCTGTTATAAACTCACCATCAGGGAGTATAAAATCGAGAGACTGAAGGAGGACATTAGGCATTACGTTTCTAATCTCACCTATAAGACCCAGTCTTTTTGATGCGGACTTTTTTGTGAGTTTCTCTAACAGCCTATCGTTCGCCCAGCCCGCTGCATTCTGTCCATACCAAGGTGGTATTATGTGACTTTATCGCACAAAAGCAAAGAAAAAATCAAGGTATAACTGGCCGTAGTCAATTATTCAAGCGTGTGGTATTTGAGACCCAGCAATATGCCCAAAACGCGCAAAAAAAGCCCCGCCTACTTATTCAGGCGGGGCTTACATTCAGTCGTTACGACTGAAAATTATTGTCGCGAACAATCGCCGTTCATTTCAGCATCCGTTATTGCCGGGCAAGGCGGCCTAAATTCAGTGTGTTCATACGCCTTGTGCTCATCCTCGCTCATATAAGTCTGCTCCACAACCAAGGGCGTTACAAACACAATCAGCTCACTAAAGACTGTATCTTCCGCTCTGAACTTGAACAAACCATTTATAATCGGAATATCTCCCAGCAACGGCACTTTGTTGTGCTGGGTATTGACTTCTTTCTTCCTCAGCCCGCCCAGGACCATCGTCTGACCGTCCATCAGCAGTAACGTCGATTCAGCCAGCCGCCTGTCAACAACAGGCTGCGAAAATGTAATCGCTGAAGTTCCAAGGTCCACCTCCCCTGCCTGAAGACTGAACTCAGGTAAAACATGCAATCGTATCATGCCATCGCGGGTCACATGAGGTGTTACCGAAAGTGAGACACCAACTTCTCTGAAACTCGTCGTACCGATACTGCCTCCGCCGCTGGTCTCCGTTATTTCCTGATATGGAATCTCAGTCACAATCTTAATCATCGCCTCTTCGTTGTCGAGCACCAGAACGCGCGGATTCGCAAGCAGCTTGGCATTGATAATTTCCTTCTGAGCCTTAATCAGAACGTCTATGTCGATAGCAGAATTAAGCCATCCGATTCTCATCAGGCTCGAAGACGTCTCAACCTTACTGACGGTCCCATCGAACAGACCGCCCATAAACGGGTCAGTCCTGCCGGCCGTTGGATTAGTACCGGCGTCGCCTATGCCCGCTCCGCCGTAGGTTGTGTTCCGGCCCGCATGCCATTCGACTCCGAGGTCCAGCCGGTCTTTGCAGGTAACATCATATATCCTCGCCTCGACGAGCACCTGAGGTGTTATCCTGTCTATCTCGGTAACAAAAGTGTCCATAATGTGGATTTTACTCTCGACATCGGTAACTATAACGTTACTGGTGCCCTTATTAGAGCTGATAGAGCCCCGTTTGCTTATAAACTTTGCAAGGGCTTTCTCAACTTCACCTACATCAGCATAGGTTATCCTGTATATTCTGTTCTCCAGCTTTTCATCCTGGTCGTTGAGTTCCGACATGGGTGCTACCCTTATCATATTCTTGCTGGTCACGTATCCATAGCCGTGCGCCGCCAGGATATTCGTCAACGCCTCCGAAAGCGGAACATCCGTAAGCGTGGTTGTGACTTCTCCAACTACCTTCGGGCTCTTGACGATATCAACATCCGCCTGTGCCGCCATCACGCTTATGACGTCATCAATCGACGTGTTACGGAAATTAACGCTTATTCGTTTCTGCATCCGCTGTGCCAGAGTGCTCATCACTTCCGGGTCTATACCGGATTCCGACTCCTCGGCAATCACTGCCGTAACACAAAAAATCGCCAGAATAACCATAACCGTAAGTTTATGCCGTACTTTTAATGCCCCACGTTCCATAGTGGTCCCTTTCAGATTTCAGAATCTTATAACATTCTCGCCCGCAGCAACTGCCGCACGCTCAATTGGCTACCTTTTGAGTCCATTTCTTGCCGTCCCTTTCGAACTCAACGCTGTCTCTGGTAATTTTTACTACAGTCACATCATGTACTGTCTGCCCCTGGTAAACAATCTCCGTCCCGATAATTGCCGCCGGGTTATCATCGCTCCACACTATCCCGCGAACCAGGACATCTGTCGCCTCTACCGTCGTAGACACCTGTGTCGAGCCCCTCTTCATCGGGTCACGCAGTCCCACCGGATAGACTTCGGGTCGCTGCCATTGGATTTCCGCCCTGGGCGCAACCGCAAATTCCGTATCATCGTCTTGTGCCTTATTGCCTTTCACGCCCGAGTTAAGCAGTAAACGTCCGAAGACAAACACAACCACCAGAAGAAGCATCGGCATTGATATCAGTATAGTCATGTGTTTAGCCGGTGATACTCCCTCCGGAGGCGTCAGGAGTTTCAACTTCACCATCTGCCAGAACTGATTTAAACTCTTGCGAAAGCCGCTAAGCTGCACCTGCTTGTGGGCGGGCACAATCTTTTCTTTAGCCTTAACCACCGCTTCGGCCGGCTCTTGCTGGCTCATCTGCAGCGGCTTTGGAGACACTGACGGCATTGGCGGAATATGACCTTCGGTCTTGTCCGTCGCTTCCGCATTCATTACCGTGCGCTCGTCGGCGTTATTAGTCGGTAATGGAACGCCGCTGAATATGGAAGATATTTCTTTATGCAATCCCGATTTGTGCTTCGTGCTCATGGAGTATCTCCTCTGCCAGAGCTTTGTATTCCACTGCTGCTTTGCTGTCCGGCGCATAGGTCAGAATCGACTGGCCTGCGCCCGGAGCTTCCGCCAGGCGAACCGTTCTGTGAATAACGGTATCAAATACCATATCACCGAAATAATCTCTCATCTGCTGCTGAATCTGTCTGCTTAACATCGTACGACTTTCAACAAGCGTAAGAAGTATGCCTGCAATTTTCAGTCTTTCGTTGAATCTCTCCCGAACAATATCAACAGTCTCCAGAAGCTGTTTTAACCCTTCCAAAGCGTAGTAGTGCGTCTGGACGGGTATTATCACCTCATCGCTGGCTACCAGCGCGTTCAACGTCAGAAGACTCAGGCTTGGCGAGCAATCAATTACACAAATATCATAATAGCCGCCTACCGTATCCAGTTGCTGGCTCAGCACATATTCACGACCATAAAGCGAGGCAAGCTCAAACTCCGCACCGCTCAATAGAATATTGTTCGGAGCCAGATTCAGTCCCGTTATCGGAGTGTTTATTATTACGCGAAGCATGGCAACCTTGGAATTGGTAAGCGCATCGTAAATTGTCTTATCAAGCGATTCCGGGTCATGTCCCAGGCCGAGCGTGGAGTGAGCCTGCGGGTCCAGGTCAACCAGCAACACGCGCTTGCCGCTCATGGCAAGCGCCGCCGCCAGATTCACCGCCGTGGTCGTCTTGCCACAGCCGCCCTTTTGATTTGCTACCGCTATCGTTTTCATTATTGCGCCAAAACCTGGTCTTGCGCCGCTTCTGCCCGCAGCTTAACCACCTTTTTCTTTCTCAACAAAAACCGAAAGGCTCATATCAACCTTGTTTTCCTCTTCAGTCCGATTCCCCTTGGAAATCGAGAACGAATCCACAAACACCACAGGTTCATGCCTCTCCAATGCATTCAAAAACCTGGCGAACTGCCTGAAATCACTACCAAAGCTCACATCCATCCTGTTCTCACCAATCAGCTTGCACTGCGGTAAATCAAAAGTACCCTTGTTATTCTTGGATTTGATACTGAACGATAAAACATTATTCTTATTGGCAATTCGACTAACATCGAACGTCAGGTTAGCAGAACTGCTCGCGTCGGCTACATACTCCCGAAGCTGATTTTCCAGCTGTTCTACATCGAGCACCAGTTTTTTCCTTATCTCTTCATTCGAAGCCTCGCTGGCCGCTATATAGTCCTGCTTTTTCTCCTCCAGTTTCTTGAGAAGATTCTGTTTGAACCGACTCTGCGGTTTGATAAGTAACATGTACGCGAAAATAAATACGATAAGGCACCCAAGCCATATCAGCCCCAGCGTTGTTAAGTATTCTCTAAATACCTTTTTCATGATCTACACACCTATATCTGTGGCCTGAAAATGCACTTCATCTCATAAGTAATGACCTCACGGTCATCTACCATCCCCACCTGCTGCGAGACCGGAACATCCTCAAGCTTCGGACCAAGAACACTTGAAACTCTCAGCTTGTCCCTGAACGCCTGTACCTCACGGTCTGAGGCTTCACCCGCCGCGCCGCCGAGTGTCATATATAACGTCCGTATCGAAACCGACTTGTCCGACTTCTTCTTAGGATTCTTTTTATCCTGAACTTTCACCTTGGTAGTTCTTGACTCAACCGCCATCCTCTCCAGAACCAGAGAATCCGGCATGTTTTCAACTACCGTAACCAGAATATCAGACCATTGCTCGTGAGTTTCTATCGCCTCGGCCGTTTCTGAAATGCGCTGCCGAATCGTCCCCTTCTGCTGCTCGTACGACTTGTGAGCACGCATCGCTTCGGACAAACCCGCTATTTTCTTTTCGTAACCGGCCAGCTCTCGCTCCTGGATATTTATCACAACACGATTGCTCAGATAAATCCCCAGCATCGTTATAGCTATCACCACGGGAAAGACAACCGTAACGGCTGTAGCGATAATCCCTTCCGGCCTGCTTCTCGCCGGTATCCCTTGCCCTTTAAGTAAATCAATGGTAAACATGTTATATAGACCTCATCGCAAGACCCGCTGCCACAGCTAGTGAAGACCCCTCTTTTTTCAACAAATCTTTACAATGTTTGTCGCCTCGGCATGGTATTTTCTCGAATGGATTCCACAGAACCGCCTGTGCCGGCAGGCGCCTGTCAAGAATATCGACAAATCCCTTCGCACGCGCAAATCCGCCGCAGACAAATATCTTTTCTACAAAAAATGTTTTCTTCTGGGCCGAATAAAATCTCAGTGTCCCTGTAACATCTTCAACGAGGGCTTCACAAGCTGCTTCAAGACTGCTTTGAACAAGCCCCTGCTCATCGCTATCTGCACCGTTGTCAAATAGTATTTTGTCCACTTCTTTCCTGCTGAGCCCTGTCTTCTGCAAAAGGTTCTTTATGACTCTCGTACCGGCATGGCTTGTGTCGCGGACAAACGGAACGCACTTCTCACCTGCTATTACAAGCGTCGAGTAAGCACTGCCGACATTCAGAACCGCCATAGCCTGACCCGATTCGCAGTCTTCACATCCGCTCAGGCAGTTAAACAGAGCCAGACCGTCGACATCCATCAAAACCGGATTCAACGACGCTTCTTTCATCATCTTTCCCTTGCGACGAATCAACTTGTTCGTCGTCGCCACCAGCACTCCACGAATCGATTCGCTATCATCCGGAATTATCTGGTAATCAAGAACGCTGTCTTCCATGCTGAACGGGCAAACCTGCTCCGCTTCCAGCAATACTGCAGATGTCAGCTCTTCAGCCGGAATCACCGGAAACTTGAAATATCTAACGGCAACATCAGGCCCGCACACACCACTGACTGCATATTTGTTCTGAACCCCTGCCTGGCGGCAACAGTCGGTTATCGCCCGGACCGTTCGAATCTCATCCGCCTGCACGCTGCTGTCGCCGTCTGATTCAATCTGTACTCTCCCGGCGGTGACCGCCTCGTATCCTTTGCCGTTGCGCGTGAGCTGCACGAGCTTCACCGAAGACGAACCTATATCCAGGCCAAGCAAATCACCGAATTTCAGTCCTAACAGCCTCTTCCAGTCCAACTTTTAACCTTTCAATTTGTTGCCGAATTCAACTGCTTGTGCCGGCAAAATCCCGCTGCGCACGGACATACCATGCATAAATCCAGTTACCTTTATCGGCTCAAATCACACGCCTCTTAGTCACAAATGGGCGGATATTAACGATAGCGCAGAATGCGCCCGCTATTGATGCCAAAGTCCTATAATTACCGTCTTTGGATATGGTAAAACCGAAATGATTTAAGACATGAAGATATCAGGATATGTCGGTCTTACAGTCGTGACCGATAATCATGCCAGCCCGCCGGGGCAGGGATATACTTACCTTTTAACCAGATATCGCCCGGCAGAATACCCTCTAAAAGACGGCCGTCAAGGTAATAACGCTTCGCATAACCATCACTGCCGCGACCTACCACTCCTCTGACCGATTCTGTTATCGTACCGCGGACAACTATATAATTCTGCCCGCCCGGAGCATCATTACGACCGGTACCGTCATCACTATACGGGTAGTCTTTAGCGTACACGTTCTCGGCGCCCCAGCCGCCGCCGCCGACCGTTATCGCTGCTTCGACTTCTGTGTACCGCGGCAGGATACGCTCATAGTCCTCGCTTCCATACTGGACGCCTATAGGCTCATACTCAGCACCCGATACTTCCGGCATCTCATATTCGTATTCCCAGTATCCTCCCCGGCGTGTACTTACCCATGTCCTATCTCCTTCAACAACGTAGTTCTCTAACGCGCCGGGGTCAACCACTTTGACAACACCCTGGGCAACCAGCCCCAGAACATTAGGATTATCTGTTGACGGCAGACCGTCGGCGCCATGAGGACCGTCCAGCAAAATCGAATCCGCCACCCAAATATTACCCGTTGCTACAACTGTTACACGTCCTTTCACCCGTTGATTACCGCCGTGGAGGCTTATATCCCCGCCGATTACCACGTTGCCGTTGACATATATTTGTCCGCCCGGCTCGCCTTCGACGTCGCCATAGGTCGGCGTAACGTAAGTATCGGTGACTTCCTCCGTATAGCGTTGCCCCATTGCCTCGGCATCTTCCGGTACGTAATGAAACCCGTAAATATAATACTTCTCGAACCGAAGGCCTTCATCATAACTAGCGTCAATACGGTAATCATACGACGGGCTTTTCATATGCCCGCGAACCGTACAGTCATTTGTAATCCGAACCTTGCCCACATCGCCGTCAACGAAAAATTCAAGCTGAACCGCCGCCATACCGTCCGGCACGCTGTCGTTTTTGACCGGTGTCAATATCTGTTCCGGCTTCTGTGACTGTATAGTGTCCCTGAAATGCTCCGCCTTGCTCTCTACGACGTCCCTGTCCATAATCCGGCTGCTCGGCTGCATAAAGTATATCCCCTCATCAAAAAGATACATCACATCCGAGTACTTGTCCCCGCCCTCCGAGTTATACTGTGACTCGCTCATGGTAATCGGCTGTCGAAAGTCCGGCGAGCCTGATATCCATATATCCTTCTCATTATCGTATGGGTCGTCACCATAGCAGTTGATATGCAGCGGCATATCGATAATCTCACCGGTGATATAATTCACAGGAGACGTTGAGTACGTTCCTGTAGGTATTCGGCACATACCCATATCCCAACCGCTTATCGCCTGAATAACATAGACATCGACCGTCCGGTCAAATACCCCGCAGTGTCCAGTCGCACTGACCTTATAAACCGGCCTAGAACCCATGAAAGAATCGAAATTGATTGTATAATCAACCATCCCTGTTTGCTCGCTGTCGTCACCCTCATACCCTTCTTCGTCCGGCTTGTCGATAGACAAAGTCTCGCTGGCCACAAAATCCTCGTCGGCAAGGGCCGTCAGCAAATCCGGCTGTTGACTCATCCGAAATATCGCCCGCTCGTAGCCTGCCTCCGCTGCCAGCATAGCAACAGCTTCGTTCTTAGCCTGGATAGATTCTCTCCGCACACCGTATGAAACCGCCATCATCGCCATACCGGAGGCCATAAGGATTACCAGGGACACCATAACCAGTATCAGAACTGAACCGGACCTCGATTTATCACAAAGCTTTATTCCGTTTTTCATAACAGCCAACCTCAAAAAAAGTTAAGATGCGGCCGCAAAATACTCATGCCATTCTATGATAGCAATTTAAATACGATAGTCGTGCCAGCCCGCCGGGGCCGGAATGTACTTGCCCCTCAACCAGAAATCGCTTGGAAGAATTCCCTCTAAAAGGCGACTGTCCAGGTAATAATGTTTCAGATAACCATCCTTGTCTACCAGGCCGACTACACCGCGTAACGCCTCCGAAAGTGTGCCGCGCACCAGAAGCATATCCTGATTTGCCCCACTGCTTTCTTCTCTGTCGCCATGGTCGTTCCGATATACGTTCTCCGCGCCGAAACCTCCGCCGCCGACCGTCAACGCCGATTCAATCACCGTCGTCGACGGTAGATGCCTCCTGTATGAACCAGGGTCTAAACTACTATCACTCAAACCTATCGGAACATATTGATGGTCAGCCGGCACATCAGGTTTGCCGCCAATTTCGTCGGCATCGCTCATACCCGGGTCGACAACTCTGATAACACCCTGAGATATCAAACCCATTATGTTAGGATTACCGCTCAGGGGCATCTTGTCCATTCCACGCAAACCATCGACCGTAACAGAATCTGCTATCCATATATTCCCGGTAGCCACGACTGTCATTTTACCCTTAAGCACCTGTGCTCCGTTATGAATGCCAAGGTCGCCGCCGATAACCACGTTTCCTTCAACAAATATCTGACCGCCCGGCTCTGCTTGAACACCGCCGAACTCCTGGCTTACATAAGCGTCCTCAATATTCACTACCTTACGTTCACCCGTTACTTCCGCGTCCTTCGGCATCACGTGATATGCATATATCGGGTATTTCTCGTATTTGGTGCCGTCGCTGCCGGGCGTGATTCGGTAGTCCCACGTCCAGTCATCAATGGCCTGCTGCAATCCCCTGACCGTACAGTCATCGGTAATCCGAACCTTGCCGACTCCCCCCTCGACAAAAAACTCGAGCTGAACCGCCGGTTGAGCATAAGGTAATTCTTTAGCCTTGGCCTTTGGCTTGAACTTGAAGTCTTTTTTAGTACTCTTCTCGAATCGCTCAACCCTCGTTGTAACACTGTCTTCGTTGGTTATTTTGTTATCAGGCTGGTCGAAGTATATCCCGCCGCTGTTGAAAAGGCCGATTACTTCGGCGTACTTGTCACCCATACTCGAAACACGCGACTCACCCATCTCGACCACGTCCAGAAATTTGGGACTGCCCTTTATGTATATATCCCGCTCATCCGGAGAGTCTTTTAACTCGTTTATATGGATTGGAATGTCAAGAACCTCGCCGTCGGCGTAGTTGACCGGTGCCGTCATAGCTGACGAGCTCGGAACCCGGCACATCCCCATATCCCAGCCGCCGACCGCCTGTACCACATAAACGTCAACCGTTCGATCGAACAGACCGCTGGTGCCCTTGGATAAAATGCGGTAAATCGGACGCGAGCCTATGAACTGATGAAATGATATCTCGTACTCGCATGTACTATTTTCAAAACTCAGACTACCACGGGGGTCAAACTTGTTATCGCTCAGCGCAGCGAGCATATCCGGCTGCTGACTCATACGATACACCGCATGTTCATATCCGGCTTCTGCTGCAAGCATCGCTACCGCTTCATTCTTAGCTGCAATCGCCTGGTAACGAACACCGTACGAGACCGTCAAAAGACCCAGTCCCAAAGCAGTTAGAATTACCAGAGAAACCACAACAAGAACAAGAACTGATGCTCGGCGTCTTTTACCAACCTGATGCATCTATCGACTCCGATTAACGGGGCCAAATATTTCGCGCTAACGTCGCGGTCATAACCTGAATTTCATCTCCAGAACCGTCCGGAGACTGAAGTACTATGTTAATCCGAACGCACCCATGACCCACACTGCTTGTCGTCGTGTGACTGAATGCACCGTTAGGGTCCGGCACTACGTTTTCCGCCAAAACCATAGTAGTGATATCAGAAGTGTTGCGAGCACCGGAACCGCCGGGAACCGCACCGGGAGGACACGTACCGTAATCCACCTTCAGCTTGTCGTCATCCATGTAGAAAAACGCGTAATCCGTACCCAGATTTGTTACGTCCAGTAAACTCTGGGTAGGAACCTCTGCCGACCAGTACCGAAACTCTACCGCATCACCGTAAACCACTTCCTCTCCGACGCCGGTCTCCGGGGCAGCCTCAACGTAGTTACCGGATGATTCCCGATAAACTGTATATCCGAGCCGATTAGATTTCCTGCCTACGTTGCCCCATGCAACCATTAGCGCCTGAGAGTCCTGTCTCATCCTGCTGTTGGCCTGTTCGTATGTATTCAGCCAGCTTCGCTGACCGCCCACCAACAAGGCCCCTACCGCAAGAATCAGCACAGAGCTGATAAGCATAGTTATTATCAGCTCGACCATTGTCAAACCGCAACGGAATTTTTTATGTTTCGAGTACACAGTATTTACCTCTGTAATTATCAACCCCCTGAAGCATCGAGGCGAACATACGTAGTCAGTACAAGATGAGGATGTATTGCTTCGGGGTCATCGTCCGAAAAATCCAGACGCCACCGCGCTATAACGGAAATTTCACGAAGGGTTATCCCAGCCACAGTGTCGGTATCAACTTCCCTGTGCATTAGACGAATGTACATAGGCAGGCCGTCCACCTCTATCTTGTAGAACCCGCTCTCTTCGTCATAAAAAAAACCCAAACCGAGCGTACTGGGGTCGTAGCTCGACGAGCCGCCGTTGCTCTTCCAGTCCTCCAGAAGCAACTGCGCGGTGCGGGTCGCCGTCATCTCAAGTCTGGCTATGCGGGAATGCTTGGCGCAATGGAATTGGTAGCTTAAAGCACCTAAGGCGGCTATGGCCAAAATGACCATAGCCACCATAACTTCAATCAATGTGACCCCGCGCTCGTACCTTTTCCGGTCAACATGCATGTTGCTGCTCCCGTTCCATCCGCCCGAAAACCTCATCGGCTCTGCGGGCTAACAAGAAATAACACACTGTTACCGGATTATGGCGTCGCTGCTTGTTTGGTCCAGCTTCCGTCGATACCGAGGATATATGTACCCTCGAGACCTTCGCCTGCGCTAACCGTTATCTCAACCAGACCGTCATCGTCAATGTCTGATATCTCGTAGTCCGCTGCATCGAAATACGTACCTTGAAGGTCGGTCGCATCGAAGCCCAACTCATCCAGTACGCCGTCAACGGTCTCGCCTTCCAGGTCGGTTTGAGCATTTGCTATGCCTTTTTCAGCCACATACGCACGAACCGCGGTACGGATTGTACCCGCACAGGCGTTGCCCTCCGACCACTTGGCGGAATCTATCCTGCCCTGCATCAGCGGTATTGCGACGCCCGCCAGGATGCTGACAATCAAAATCACCACCATTAGCTCAATTAATGTGAAACCTTTTCTTTTTTCCATTTTTCAACCGCTCCAAAATAAAGTTAAACTTCTATTCGGTTACTTACACCCTCTATATATTGTTATGTCATCATAATCGGCAAAATGCAAATGACGATAACGCTTATTTGTAATTTTAACCTCACGATTTCAACGAAAAAATCGGCAAATACAGCGCCAACACCACAATCAATACAATCCCACCAACTGTGACTATCATTATCGGCTCTAAAAGACTTATCAGAGTCTTTATGGTCGCATCCACTTTTCGCTCGTAGTAGTCCGCCGTTCGCTCGAGAACCCGGCTTAATGCACCACTTTCCTCGCCTACCTGCATCATCTTAACTACGAGATTCGGGAAAAAACCGCTGCTGGCCAAACTCGTCGAAAGGTTCGAACCTTCCACTATCTGCTCGCGAGTCCGCACTATCGCCCCTTTGATGATATCGTTCTTCGTCATACCCGCCAGAATATCGAATACTTCCAGAATCGAAACGCCCGCACCTATCAACGTTGACATGGTCCGGCAGAATATCGCCACGAAACCCTGGCTGATAACCTTGCCGAACAATGGTATATCCAACGCCAGCCTGGAAAAGCCATGATGTCCTTTCCGCGTCTTGTTAATCAGTGACAGGGTAATTATCAAAAGAACCAGCGCGCCGGCAATATAGTGAATGTTAAACCTCACTATATCGTAAAACTTCATAAATCCGCGAGTGAACGCAGGAAGATTACCGCCGAGCTGCTCGAACATCTTTCGGAACCGTGGAATAATGAATGCCATTATGAACATCACGATACCTATAATCAGGGCAAATACAAAAATCGGGTACGCCATCGCCGTCGTAATCTTCTTCTTCAGCTTGTCACGTTCGTCAAAGTACTCCGCAAGACGCCGCAGTGTCTGGGGAAGCGCCCCGCCCGTCTCTCCGGCCATCACCATCGCAATTGTCAGGCCGTTGAAAACCTTTGGATATTCAGCCAGGCTCTCCGAGAAAGGCTGCCCCCTGTGCATCTTCTCCAGAACCTGCGTCAGTATCTGTCGCAAAGATAAATTGTCAATGTCGTCGGAGATGGTCTCCAGCGCCGATGTAATCGGGATGCCGCCTTCCACCATTGTTGTCAGCTGCCAGCATAAAGCAGCAAGGTCCGACGACTTGATACGCTTACGCCGACCCTTGGACTTCTGCTGCCGTTTCACAGTTTCCTGAAGAGCATTCACTGAAACAGGTATATAGCCCTGCTCCCGAAGCCAGCCCAGAACATCACCAGAACTCGCAGCCTGTCTTACGCCTTCTTTCCTCTGACCCGTAAAATCTCTGGCAATGTATTTGTATGCACCCATTCGTTTAACCTGCCCGTTCTCCGCTGAAACCCGACCTCCGGTAACAGCTCAAAATTGACAAAACCCACAGTTTGTACACTTGTCATAGTTACGCCGTTATTGAATCGACACGCTTTATCGCCCTCTTTAGTAAAAAAGCTGCTCTGTCCCTCGAATCCCGCTCCTGTTATGCCGTCGAATTTGCCCCTAATGCCGGAGAAAATCCGGACCTGAATGTACAAACAATTGACCTCTTGAACCCCGGATGACAATCGCACCCGTTTGTTATCGGAATCAATCTACACTTTCGGCAAATGTCACGCCAAGCACCTCTTCCGGCGTAGTCAATCCCTGCTTGATTTTCGAAATGCCGCTTTCAAGAAGTCCGCCGTATCCCTTGCTCCGCGACATCTGTCTGATTTCGGACTCGTTCGCTCCCTTAACTATTAATTCACGCATCTCGTTATCCAGCATCATAAACTCGAACACCGGAAGCCGGCCCTTATAACCTGTATTGCCGCAGGCCGCGCAGCCCTTGCCTTTATAGAATGTAATTTGGCTTGCCTCCTCAGGCTTTATTTGCAAACGCTTGAGTACTTCTTCATCAAACTGTATCGGCTCCTTGCACTTTTCACATATCCGCCGCACAAGACGCTGTGCTATTATCAAATCCAGTGTCGACGCCAGCAGATAACGTTCCAGACCCATGAAGCAGAAACGGCTGATTGCGCTCGGAGCGTCGTTGGTATGGAATGTGCTCAGCACCAAATGCCCCGTAAGGGACGCCTGTATTGCAATCTCCATTGTCTCCTTGTCTCGTATCTCACCGATGAGAACAATATCGGGGTCCTGCCTCAATATCGCGCGCAGACAAGACGCAAACGTTAAATCAATCTCCGACTTTACCTGTATCTGATTTATACCGGCCAATCGATACTCGACCGGGTCTTCGACGGTCGTGATATTCTTCGTCGGGTCCTTCAGATAGCTCAGCGCCGAATAAAGCGTCGTACTCTTACCGCTTCCCGTCGGCCCCGTCACGACAACTATCCCGTGCGGCTGCTTCAGTATCCTCTTGAACCGGAGAAGCAATTCCGGCTCGAATCCAATCTCCTCGATATTATGATTGACCGCCGAGGCATCCAGAATTCGCATCACGATTTTTTCGCCGTATATCGTCGGTATCGCGTTGACACGAACGTCAATCGCCCTGCCGGACGCCTTCATCTTGAATCGACCGTCCTGGGGCAAACGGCGCTCCGCTATATCCATCTTCGATAGAATCTTTATCCTCGTAACTACCGCCGCCTGCATTCTTCTCGCCGGTGGGACCATCTCTCGCAATAGGCCGTCAATCCGCATCCGGACCACCATTGTCCGTTCCTGAGGCTCGATATGTATGTCACTTGCCCTGCTCTTGGTTGCCTGACTCAGAAGCAAGTCGACAAAACGAATCACCGGCGCCTTGCTCGCCGCCGCAGTATTATCAACCGCCTCATCGGTTATATCTTCTATCAGCAGGTCGGCGTCTTTTTCCTGTTCCAAATCTACCGCCGTCTCCACCAAATCACGAAGATGCTGCTCCTCAATGTCACTGCCGTGGTATATCACCTCTATCGCCGCAATAATCGCGTTGGCTGAGCTGATTACAACCTTAATCTGACGATTTATCTTCAATGAAATTGTGTCAATTGCGACAACATTCAACGGGTCTGCCATCGTCACAACCACTCTGCCGTCCTCTTCCCCTATCGCAACCAGGCAGAAACGACGAGATATGCTTTCCGGGAGCATGCGGGCTATATTCATATCCACTTTGCTCACGTCGTCTAAATGAATGTACTCAATCCCGAGATGCTCCGCCAGCGCCTCCGTCACCTTCTCCGGACTGAGCATCTTAAGACGAATCAGAACCTCTCCCAGCCGACTTGGTTTGTCACGCTGTTCCAAAAGAGCCTCACTCAGCTCTCGCCTGGTAATTAAACCCTTACTCACCAGGTATTCGCCGAAAAGCATCTCACCCTTTTCCTTCGTTGGAGCTTCGGTTGTCACCTGTACCGTCGGCATTCGCTTATGTTTCTCCAAAACCTGCGAACACAATAATCAAAACTTTGATGCGCCTAAGATGTTAATCAGACGAACACAGGACAAAACCCGTCCTGTGCCGACCCCTGAATGTGAACATTGACTGTAGGCGCTCACCTGAAATCAAACTCCGAATACAGTTTTTCCACCAGATTAATCGGTATATCCGGATACCCTTATAACTAAAAAACGCCCGCTTTTGCTCCACTGACAAAAAATAAACCCGCCCTTAAATACGTCGAAACATAATTTTTATCGGACTACCTGCCGGTTGGCGCCGCCGATATTAAGCCCAAAATACCGCCGTCGCACTTGACGAACAGACCATAATTGCGTAATATCACCCAAAACCGCGGATGTGGCGGAATTGGCAGACGCGCAGGCTTCAGGTGCCTGTGGGCTTAACGCTCGTGGAGGTTCGACTCCTCTCATCCGCACTGTTGCCCTTTTATACAGGCCTGTACAACATCAAACATGCTTCCACAACGCAACATTTAACGCAAATCGAACCCAGAGGCCGATAATATGAATTAAGGATATCGTCTGCCCGTCGGGACATAGGAATCGAAAATGTTTAACGCCGTTACACAACAGATTGAATCTGTCGCCGCAGAACTGTCTTCATCGGCCCTGTTCGGAACGGGAATTGCCTGCGCCGTCGCCGGCCTGATTATCTGGCTCGCAGGACTGGGAATGTCTCGCATCGCATCTGCTACAGTCGGCGGGTTCGCCGGATGTTTCATAGGATATTTATCCTACACAAAAAGCTTTGAACTGCTCGCTCTTGCAGCATTCATCGGTGTTATCGTTGGATTAGTTATTGAAATCTTATTGGCTCACTCACTCGGCTATGCTACTTTCGGCTACAATCTCACCATGGCAATTTTGACCGCCGCGCCAGGCTCTGTTCTAATATTGCTCGGTATGATTTTCCTGCTGTATCTAAAAGGCGCAGATTCTGTAAACCGTGTGAACGCCAATCAAAAATTCTATCTTACTCTATTTTTTGCCATGGTCGTCTTTGGTACTTTAGAGCAGTTGATATTCTGTAAGAAGAAAATCACCCCGGTCGGCCATAAAAAACACAAAAAACCGGAAACTGAAGTCGAGCCCGCCAGGAAAAGCTCGTGGAGAAATAAATAATCTAAAGCCGCCATGTTATATACTTTTTTTGCCTGCTTTGGAGATTCATAGCATGGACCCCATTGTAATACTCGCTCAGACAACCGAAACCACCGAAGCCGCGGCTACACAAGCCGTTGTGCCCATCGATATGTTCTGGCAGCAAATCACTTCACTCGGATTCTTCGAAGCCCTTACATTCATCTCTTTCGGCGCTGTATGCCTGATGTACGGCTGGCGAGTATTCAAAACCCTCGTCGTCATCAGCTTCGCCTTACTCGGAATGGCCGGCGGAGCACTGGCCGCCGCTAAAATAAGCGGCGAAAATCACCAGATACTCGGAGGCTTCATCGGCCTCGTCCTGTCCGGTGCGCTCGCACTGCCCCTTATGCGGTGGGGCGTCAGCATCCTCGGAGCACTCGCAGGCGGTATTGTCACTGCAGGACTCTGGTATGCATTCGAACTGCCACAAAAATACATCTGGGCTGGTGGTCTAATCGGAATCGTTGCAGGAGGAATGATCGCTTTTATCGCCCTCAAATGGGCTGTTATGCTCTTCTCCTGTCTCGGCGGCTCCGCACTGCTGGTCACCGGAGCACTGGCCCTGTTCTACCTCTGGCCTGAAACAACCGACCAGGTCCAGCAGCTCGTCTTCCAGCAGAACTGGTTCCTGCCCGTCGCTATTATCGTACCCACCGCCTTCGGTTTTATGCTACAGCACAAATTCATAAAACACTCCTCACACTGGTCTATCTGAAAAGAAAGTATCCTTCTTACTCTTGCAAATTCGCGGCATTTTCCTTACAATCTGCTGTTCGCGTGCTCGTATCTGTCATTCAACGCAGTGAAGGATATATAGTTTTGGTCATTAGGATTTTAAGAATTAAAATTTGTTTAGGATTTAGAGTTTAGCATTTAGAAATTCTCTTTCTCTGTGCTCTCGCCTGCCCCTGCAAGCAGTAAGCAGGGGGTGCCCTTTGTGGCTATAAAATATTCGTTCTGTGTTCTCTGTGGCTATAAATGTTTGATTCGTTAACAGAAAAATTCAATAACGTCTTTCGTTCACTAAGCGGACGAGGCCGTATCACCGAAGCAAACGTCTCCGACGCCATGCACGACGTCCGCAAAGCACTGCTCGAAGCCGACGTCAGCTATCAGGTCGTAAAGCAGTTCTGCAAGGATGTCTCCCAGGCCGCGCTCGGCGCCGAGGTCATAAAGTCCCTCCACCCCGGCCAGCTCATGGTTAAAATCGTAAACGATGAGCTGACAAAACTTATGGGCCCGGTCGATACCAGAATCTACTTCGTCTCACCAGGCCCCACGATAATCCTGCTCGCCGGCCTCCAGGGCTGCGGCAAAACAACTACCGCCGCAAAACTCGGTAAATTCCTCGTCGCAAACGGCAAAAAACCTCTGCTCGTAGCCGACGACCTGCAAAGACCCGCCGCCATCGAACAGCTAAAAATTCTCGGCGAACAGACCAACATTGATGTTTATTCCGAAGACAGCAAGAACGCCGTCGCCGTTGCAAAAAATTCACTGAAGTACGCAAAAAACAACGCTCATGACGTTATCGTCCTCGACACGGCAGGCCGATTGCACATCGACGAACAGATGATGAACGAAGTCGCTAACGTCGCAAAAGCCGTTACTCCTCACCAGATATACCTCGTCTGTGACGCAATGACCGGCCAGGACGCCGTCAACTCCGCCAAGGAATTCAACGAACGACTGGAGCTCGACGGAGTCATACTCACAAAGCTCGACGGCGACGCACGAGGCGGAGCCGCACTTAGCGTAAAAGCCGTCACCGGAAAACCTATCAAGTTCATCGGTGTCGGCGAAAAACTCGACAAGCTCGAAGAGTTCCACCCCGACCGAATGGCAAGCCGAATCCTCGGAATGGGCGACGTCGTCACATTAGTCGAACGCGCCCATGAACAGTTCGACGAAGAACAGACCGAAAAGATGCAGGCCAAAATGGCCAAGGGAAAGTTCGACTTCGACGACTTCCTGAAACAGATGCAGGCCGTAAAGAAAATGGGCGGTATGAAGGACATGCTAAAACTCCTGCCCGGCGTCGGCAGCAAGCTCGGACAGTTCGACCTTGACGAATCAGAAATCAAACGAATGGAAGGCATCGTCCATTCAATGACCAAAAAAGAACGCAGCGACCCAGACCTCATCGACTCTTCCCGACGCCGCAGAATCGCCTCCGGCGCCGGCGCACAGCCAAACGACGTATCCGGCCTGGTCAAAACCTTCAAACGCAGCCGAGATACGCTAAAATCCCTCTCCGGCGGAAAAATGTCAGGCCTAAAGAACATCTTCTCAGGCGGAATGAATATGGACGCACTGACAGGTGCGATGAGCCAGGGCCGAAAAATAAAGCAACGCTCTAAACGAAAACAAAAAATCCGACGACGAGGAAAAATAAAACGACGATGAAATCCGAACTTACACTCGAAGACTACCTCGAAAAGCTCGCTAAATTCGTCGACAATCAGTATGGTCAACTGGTTCGGCAGCAGTTCCAGAACATCAAAGGCTCATCCGAGCTGGCTATGCTCGCTTCGCCTACCGCCGCCGAGCTTGACCAGCTAAAAAAGGCCGTCGCAATAATGACAAAAGAAGAAAAACAAAATCCTTGCAATTTGACCGACGAGCAGATACAACGTATCGCCTCTGACGCCGGGGTCGACCCCGGAAATTTCGCCATCTTTATAAATGGCTACTGTTTACAGCGTAAACGAGTTTCGTGATTCGAATGCTAAGAATCACGAAAATTAATCATAGAAACTGAAAGGAACAGAGAAATGGCAGTAAAAATCAGAATGACCCGAATGGGAAGACGGCACAGGCCGTTCTTCAGAATCAACGCCGTCGAATCACGCAATCCACGTGACGGCCGAATACTCGAAAAGCTCGGCCACTACGACCCACTCGAAAAGGACCAGGCCAAACAGCTCGTACTAAATACCGAAAGAGTAAAGTACTGGCTCGACAACGGAGCCATACCTTCCGATACTGTTTCAGAAATCCTGCTTCGTCAGGGCATAAAGACTAAGTACGCCGAAGAAAAAACCGCCCGTCGTACAAAAGCAAGGACGCAGGCACGTGCCAAAGGAAAATTCTTCAACAAAGCCGAAAAAATAGCCGCAGAAAAAGTCAAAGCCGACCAGGAAGCTAAAGAAAAAGCCGCCGAAGAAGCTGCAAAAAAAGCTGAAGAACAAGCCAAGGCTAAAGCTGACGCTGAAGCTAAAGCAGCCGAAGAAACCACAAAGGCCGAAGAAGCCACACAGCCTCAGCAAAAAGAAGAACCAAAACAACAATAAACAAATTACGAAATATCGATTAGCCCCGCCACCTGTGGGCGGGGCTTTTTCCTGTCCCCTGAACCCTGCACCCTGTCCTTTTATGGATTGCACATTTTACACGGCCGTCGTCCGCTGTTTATAGCCTCTTCCCTGCTGTCAAATCCTATCAGATTTTCACTGCTTATCCGCGCCGCCGCTCGACAATCCGCCTTATGAAAAACCTTGCTGTTCTTCGAAGCCACATATTCATAATTGACTTTCTGTCTCGCCTGGTCGTCAGTCTCCTGGCTCGCCGATGTCATTATATCATCGTCGGGCTCTGCGGTATCAGCCGTCATCTTATTAGTGTTTGCCTTTTTCCAATCCGCGACAAACGCATCTACCTGCCTCATCGCCGTCGACCTTATCGTCGCTTCACATTCATTCGCATCGGCAATCCCTATAGGCACATCAATCCGCCATATCTCCGCCTTCATCCTGGAACGCAAACCCCTCAGGTACACCTCCCTGGCAAATGAAGTCTGAATATGATACACGCAAGGCCCCGACTCATTACCCTGCAAAACTGAAACGCGCACAATAACCTCAGGCACCTTAACCGAGTAAACCCTCAGGTTCTTCGCCGTCCCGCCCTGCTCTTTCATCAGTTTTTCGATTCTTTGCTTCTGTTCCTCGTCCATCGAAGAAACATCGGCAGTCGCCACCTTCAGACCGCTGTCAGTTAGCCTTAGGCTTATCTCGCTCTCAAGCCGTCCCCGGTCGATTACAGTGACCTTATCAGTCACAATCTTAACATAAATTTCATCAACACCTGCTAAACCAATGTTTACAACCGACTCATCACCGACATTTACTTCCGCCTCCGACAGGCCGTAAGCCAACCCGCAAATCAGCAAGGAAAAAACAAACGCGCACAGGCATATCTTTCGAGCCTTCATAATATTCCCCTTTCTTGCCCGCAAAATATCTCTCGGAACGTTCACGCAATCAACGCAAACGCCTCAGTCACATCCATCCCTTCCTTAATACCAAGCTCCGCGGCCTTTGCGTTAACCTTCGTTACTTTTCTGTTGGGGAAACGTTCCAGCGTTTTGATGGGATTATCCGGCGTACTTTCCACCAGCGCCGCCGCCACTGCGTATCTGTCGCACGCCCCGACGTCTATCGCCGGGCACGCCAAAAATCCCTTCGAGCCGGTAACTATAAGAATATTGAACCCCTCCCATTTGGTCTGCACGCCCTCTACCATACCGTTAGTCGTCTCGAACGTCTTAGTATTAACCTGCATCGGCTCTCCTCCACATCCCTTATACGTCGAAAATCAAAGTCCTTTCACATCCTGCCCGCCGACAATCTTGATACCATTTTTAGTCAGCACCTCAACCGCACGGTCGGCATTTTCAAATCTGAACACCAGCAGCGCCTTATCCCCGTGCTTTTCCACAAACCCGTACATATACTCGATATTCAGATTGCCTTCGGCTATTACTTTCAGCACGTTCGCCAGTCCGCCGGGCTCATCAGTCACCTCAACCGCCACCACTTCCGTGACGTTCGCCGTAAAATTATTCAGCTCCATCGCCCTGACAGCTTCATCCGTCTTGTCCACAACCACCCGCAGCACCCCGAAGCTTTCCGTCTCGGCAATCGTCAGCGCACGGATGTTCACATTATTCTCCCCCAGCAGAGAACAAACCTCGTACAGCCTGCCTCGCCGATTCTCGAGAAAAACCGATATCTGTTTAATCTTCATTTTTCTTTCCTTTTAAACTGACCTCTTATCGACTACGCGTTTCGCCTTACCCATACTGCGCTCAATTGTCTTCGGCTCGACCAGTGTCACCTTGACCCCGATGCTCAGCACCGACTCAATCTCCTTTTTGATTTTGCCCCGCAGCTCTTCGAGCTTCCTTATTTCGTCGCTGAACATCTTCTGGTCCACCTCGACCAGAACCTCCACCTCATCCAGCTTATGCGCCTTTCGGTCAACCACAATCTGGTAATGCGGATGCGTCTGCTCGATGCCGAGCAGCACATGCTCAATCTGTGACGGGAACACGTTAATCCCGCGAACAACAATCATATCATCCGTGCGTCCCTTAATCTTGCTTATCCGCGGGCTTGTCCTTCCGCACTGACATTTTCCGTAGTTGATGCACACAATGTCCCGCGTGCGGTACCGGATAAGCGGAATCGCACGCTTGGTCAGCGTCGTTATAACCAGCTCCCCGTCCCTGCCTTCCGGCATCTCCTCGCCCGTCTGAGGGTCGATTATCTCAGGGTAAAAAACGTCGCTGAATATATGCAGCCCTTCCTTATATGTACATTCCTGCGCCACACCAGGCCCGATGATTTCACTGAGCCCGTAAATATCCGTCGCCAGCATGTTCCACACATCTTCGATTTCAACCCGCATCGACTCGCTCCACGGCTCAGCCCCGAACACCCCTATCTTCCAGTTGCCATTGCGGGTATCGATGCCCATCTCTTTAGCTTCCTCAGCCATATAAAGCGCATAGCTCGGCGTACACGCAATAATCCGCGGAGCAAAATCCTGCATTATCTTTAATTGCCTGGCCGTCTGTCCCGACGACGCCGGAATAATCCTCAGCCCCATCTCGAGCGCGCCGTAATGAACACCCAGACCGCCCGTAAACAATCCGTAACCATACGCGACCTGCACCGTATCGCCCGGCTCCGCTCCGGCGCAGCAGAGACACCTCGCCATCACATCCGACCAGAGCGCAATATCTTCTTTCGTATAGCCGACCAGCGTCGGGTTGCCAGTCGTACCGCTCGATACGTGTATCTCGCGTACCTGATTCTGGTCGGCGCTGAACAGACCATACGGGTAGTTGTCCCGCATATCCTCTTTGGTCGTAAACGGCAGCTTCTTTATATCATCCACTGACTTGATTTGCTCCGGCTTAACCCCAGCCGTGTCCAGCTTGGCTCGATACACTTTGCAATTATCATAGATGTACGATACAAGCTCCCCCAGCCGCTTACCCTGCAAGCCCGCCAATTCGTCCCGCCCGGCACATTCGAATGCTTCCTTCCAAATCATTTTTGCCTCGCGACTCTACCTTTTAGAAAAACCTGTTTATTCTCTTGTACTATACTCTTTTTAAAAACCGTTTCAATCGCCTCCATCCAGTACTGCTCTTTTATAGGCAGATAACTCGACAGAACCCCAACCATGTACGTATTCAAATGCCTCGGATTCTTAATCTCCGCCTTTGTCCCCTCAAGATACCCGACCAAATCAATACCGCCGCGTCTTAGAAACGATTTCAACCTTGCGTGCTCATCTGCATCAAAGCAGACTAAGTAATCCGCCTTGCCTGCCGCAACCAATGGCGAATACACCTTTTTGCCGAACCGAAGATGCGATTCCACCGAGCCGCCGCGCTGCGCCATCCCGTGAACTTCACTCTTTTTCACATGGTACCCTGCCAGCATCGCGGCCCAGCCGCATATCTCGCTTGCCTTTAATATCCCCTGCCCGCCGATTCCGCCAAACGTTATATTACAAACTTCATTACGTTTCATCATCATTACAAACTCATCATCTCATAGTGTCATTTCTGCGACTCGTCCGCCTGTTTTTCCATTCGAAATTCTGAATTCTACATTCGATATTCGAAATTCAAATCCCTGTACCCTACACCCTGATTAATTTACACGGGTGACGCGAAATTATCACACTAAGCTCATCCGCTGCAATCCTCTTTTTCACTATCTCCTCGAACTCCTTCCGGTTCGTCGGGTCCACCACGTCGACGTTATCCGCGCCGCACGCCCTGCACAAATCCTCGAGTATCAACTTCTTGGTAGGCTCATTGCGTATCGTAAGTCCCGTCGCCGGATGCTGCTGACCGCCCGTCATCGCCGTGGTCGAATTATCCAGAATGAATATCACGCCCTTGGCCTTATTATACGCCGCGTTGATTAAGCCCGTAATACCCGAATGAACAAACGTCGAATCGCCGACCACGCCCACTATTCTTTTCTCATTGCCCGCTCCTCTTCGCCAGCCTTCGTTAAACGTCACTCCTGCCCCCATACACAGACAGCTATGAAGCGCCGACATAGGCGGCAGACACGCTAAAGTATAACAGCCGATATCACCGGCAACGAAAAAACCCTCTTTTCTCAATACCGCAAAAGTGCTCCAGTGCGGACAGCCGGGACACAATCGAGGCTTCCGCTTGCCGCTCGCCTTCTCGACCTTCGTCTTGCCCGCTACAACGTCGGGTATCATCTCAGGCGTCAATTCCCCAATCATATATGATGGGTCTTTCGCACGCACTTTAAGACCAAGTGTCTTCAGATGCGTTTCGAGAAACGGGTCCAGCTCCTCAATCACGTACAGCTTCTTAACGCCCTTCGCGAACTCTTTGATTTTTTCGTCACAAAACGGATACGACATCCCCAGCTTAAGGTACGATGCGTCCGGGTAATGCTCTTTCAGGTAATTATACGTCACGCTCGACGTGACGAATCCAATGCTTTTACTGCCCCACTCTATCTTGTTGAACTTTATCTTTTCAGACAGCGCCTGCAGTTTACCCAATCTCTTTTCAACAAAGATATGCCTCTTATACGCGTGCCCCGGCACCATCACATACTTCGCAGCATCGGTCGCGAACTTCGGCTGCTTCGGTACCACCCGCCCGGAAAGCTTGACGTCTTCCTTCGTATGCGATATCCGAGTCGTCATCCGGATTATCACAGGAGTGTCGTATTTCTCGCTTATCTTAAACGCCTCTTTCACATACTCCTTCGCCTCACTCGGACTGCCCGGCTCGAGCATCGGCATCTTCGAATAGATACTTACCCACCGAGTATCCTGCTCGTTCTGCGATGAGTGCATCCCCGGGTCGTCGCAAACTACTATCACAAACCCCGCCGACACCCCCGTATAAGACGATGTCATCAGCGGGTCCATCGCCACGTTCAGACCCACGTGCTTGCACGCAAACAGGCTTCTCGCCCCGCCTATCGCCGCTCCCAGCGCAACCTCGTACGCCACCTTCTCGTTTACCGACCACTGAGCATCGACCTCTTCGAAAGTAGCCAGCGCCTCTAATATCTCCGTTGAAGGCGTCCCCGGATACGCACATGCTACTTTTATTCCCGCCTCCCACGCACCGACCGCCAATGCCTCGTTGCCCGAAAGAAATGATTTGTCTGCTTTTTTCAGTTTCGCCATAATACTCTGCAACTGACCCTGAGAATCTCCTCGCAACTTTAGCCGTCGCCGGTTTACCCGCCGTAGTCCCGATTTTGTTTATCGGGACGAAGGCCGGCACGGCGACGATATTCTCACCTGATTAGTGTGATTATACGTACTAACCACTGCCGTTCAATAAAAAAACCCGGCCAATGGACCGGGCTTATCACTTCTGCGAAAGTTTACCGTTTAGAATGTATATTCGAGATTAAACCTGAAGAAGTACGAGCCGCTTCTTGTATTGTGCTGATAGTAGTTGCCCGGCGCAAAATATTCGAGAAGCACATGACCTTTCAACTGCTGTGTCAGTACGTAGTTAAGCCAGCACGTAAGCAACTGCCCGCGGAACTTGCCGTTCTTGCTGAAGCCGAACCCGTCTCCTGAGTTTGTGCTCTTTAAGGTATTCTCATCCGCCCACAACAGGTGATAATCGGTTTTCACCTCGAGCTTCTCGGTCGGCTTGAAGCTGTGCCCGACGTTGAACCTGTGAAGATTCGTCGTCTCGGCTATCATCGTTTCCCGCGAGTACGTGTAAATGTAAAGCTCGCTCCATTGAGGCCACTCACCCCAAAGCGGGTCGAACTGCTCGTTGCGCCCCGTGTCGGGGTCGTCGCCGCTCAGAAACTCATACGCAAAATGAATCTTGTTCTTAAGCTCATCCAGAAAACTGTACGACAAATCATTGCGGGTGCCCCACGCTATCAGTTTATGCCCGTTACCCATCGCGTCTTCTTTGTTGCCGCACTGTACCGCGCCTTCCGTGCGAAGCGCCCAATTGTCCGTGAATTGATGCTGTATCGCCCCGCCGAGCGTATGTATCTTCGCCTTCCTGCTCCAGGCCATAGGGAAATTATCATACATATGGTCCACAGGATTGTCGCTCTTGAACATGTAATAACCTTCGAGCTGCGTCTTTTCCATCGAATTGTTCGTCAAATACAAAATGAAACCGTCCTCATCCTGCTCCGTCAGGGCCGCTGTGCGGTCATTAATCGGTTTGAGCCTGTCCGCCGCGGAAGCCCGGTTGCTTATCACTACCGTATCAATCCTCGTATCTTTTTCCTTCCAGTCGTATGTCAGCCGCAACGCGTCAAAGAATATCGTACGCGAACCGTCCAGCGGCGTGCCGTCAAGAACAAGCCACCCCGTCCCGAAGATAATGTCCTGCCGGCCGACGACCATAGTCAGGTTGCCGTCCCACAGGTTGCGCAGCGTCAGGTTAAATCGGTCAAAAAGAATCTCGTCGAAATTAGTGTGTTGAGGTTTGTTCTCAGGGTCGCACCACGTACGAAATTCCCACATTAACCGCATGTTGAATTCCACGTCCTTGAAATCATCCGGAGATAAACTCATCCACAAGCGACTCCGGTAGCGATTGAACAAATAGTTGTGATTTGGTCGGTCGTCATTCAATGTCGTAATGTTATCCGCCGAGATAATCCTGAATCGAAAATCCGCACCCATCGTCACGCCGGGCCACGGATTATGAAAATTATCCAGCAATGACCCTGACGACGTGTCCGACTCCGCAGCTGATAATCCCTGTGAAGGAAAAATCAGAACAAGCAGAACAAACATTGAAACTGTTAATAGAATCGCCCTTTTCTTCTTCATTCCGCAACTCCTTCCAAAAAGTTCAAATTCTTTCAGCCGTCGAAAAAATCTTATACCTGTATTCGATTTTGTCAATACTTATTTCGAACCCTTAAAACACTTCGCCAGATGTTCATCTGAAGGCCGCTTCGTAAACATGCTGACCACTATCGCCACTATTATCGATATCGGCAACGCAACCACTATCGGGTCGACCCAGTCCCAGTTCGGCTTGCCAGCCAGGATACTTGTCTTGCCGCCCGTCAGCTTCTGAACCAGCCCTATATCACCGGCCTCGGCGCTCTTAACCAGCAGCAGCCAGAACGACGTCACCGCAAATCCTATCACCGTCGACCATATCGCCGCCGCACGTGTCATCCATTTACAGTAAAGAGCCCCAACGAACGATGGCAGGAACGCCGAAGCGCACAAACCGAAAAATATCGCCGTCGCTCGCGGTATTACCGTACTCTCACGCCAGAAGTAGCTCCACAGAACCGCTATCACAATACCTACAATAATACCCATCCGCGTCACAGCGATACCTTTGCCCTTCTGACCCGTTATCTGCTCGAACACGTCCCTGCCGATACTCGTCCCAACCGTATGGAACTGGCTCGAAAGAGTGCTCATCGCCGCAGATAGTAACGTCAGCAAAAACAGCAATCCGAACCATTTCGGCATCGCTGTCGTTATATACTCCGGAATAATCTTGCCCGAATCACCTCCGGCGTACACTATCGAAATACTGCCGCCCTGAACAACCTCAACTGCTTCGCCGTCAACCGTCACGCTTCCGACAACCTCACCATCCAGCAGCACCGGCGCCTTCTTGTCCTCGACGTCGGCCCACTTACCCGAGTCATCCATCTTCATAATCTGGATAACAGCCTGCCCCTTTTCCTCGTCCAGTGTCTTGATGACCCTGCCCGTCATGCGAGGACCATGCTCGGCAAAAAACAGGTTCGACAACGCCCCGACCGTAAACGCAACACCCGTCATTATCAGGATAAACACCCCGCCCACCAGGACCGCACGGTTCAATTCACGCGTGCTCTTGACCGTCATAAAACGAACCACAAGCTGAGGCTGCGCCAGAACGCCGATTCCAACTCCCAGCGTAATCGTCGGTATAACCAGCCACCACATATTGTATTTGATATCACCCCACCCGAAAGGCGGCATCGCTGTAAACCCTCGATGCCCTATCGCCTGTAGTTTCGCCGGCACCAGCGCTGCCAGCTCACCGAGTCTTTCATGCCCTGCCGTAATACCGCCGACCTTCATGTATGTGAATATCAAAAGCGCCAGCATACCGATAAACATAATACTGCCCTGCAAAGCGTCACTGTACATCACGCCCTTGAGCCCGCCCATTACCACGTACGCCGCGATGATAATACTTAGAACCAGCAGCGACGTCTCGTATTGAATCCCGAACTGCGTCGCCACGAACAAACACCCGCCTATCATCACCGCCGCAGCGTACAAAGGAATGAACAAAAATATCACCAGCCCCGCAAACACCTGTAAAAACTTACTCTGATACCGCCTGCCCAGCATCTCCGGAAACGTGTGCGCATCCAGGTGATGCCCCAGCATCCGCGCGCGAGGCGCAAGGAATACGAACGCTATAAAAATACCCACGAAAATATTACAAAACGTCAGCCACAACAGGCTCATCCCGAACAGCCCCGCCGCGCCGCCGAACCCGACGATTGCACTGGTCGATATGAACGTCGCCCCGTAACTAAGCGCCATCACGAAAGGGTGAATCTTACGACCGGCTATCATATAGTCCGTCGCCGTTCGTGTGTGCATGTAACCGAGCCAGCCCAAGTAAAACACGACCATCAAATACGCCAGTACTACAAGTATTTCCGGAAGTCCTACTGCTTCTGCCAACATAATGCAGTCCTCCAAATTTAAAGCCGCCTTGCACCTGTTCCTTGTGCGCCAGATTCAAAATCAAAAACTCTGAACCTAATGGCTCACAACTCTTTCTCTACTTTCTTCTCTTCCTCAGCCCAACGAATGTCTTCCGCCACCTGTTCATCTTTCTCCTGCCCGCGGTTCCACGTAGCAAGCCCGTAAACCACGCACAGCACCGTACTGGCGATGCACAAAATATACGCCGCTGCTACCCACTTATCTTCGATTCCTAACATAGGCCGACCTCCGGTAATTGATTTGATTCCACAGATATGAACACAACAACAGGTTTGGTTCTGACCACTTCAAGCAATTTCTTATTCCTTGAATCGCCCTTGCCGGGATGTGCACAGCGCCCCTGCGCACATTCTTTTAACCTGATTATCGGCTGTAATATCCCTCATTCGCCCAACAAAAACAATCTTTTTTGTGAAAATTCCGTCATTTAACATCAGCTCCGCTCCGCGTTTTTCCCCACCAGCAGCAACAATTACTACCCGCCGTATTAAACTCGCTTGCGCCACTTACCCCTCTTGCCCATTTTGCCACCATCACCCTTGAACTCTTATGCCCTTGTGCGCTTATGCAGTTATATCTTACGCTGCTATGCTCTTGTGCTCTTGTGCTCTTTTTCAATACTGATAACTCGCATTTTACCTGTTACTTCCCCCGTCCTCCGCCTTCCGTTATCGAGCATTGAGCATCAAGTATCGAGCATCGAGCATCGTTCCTTAATCCTCCGCTTATGCTCATCATCCACTGCCATCAAAGGCGGCAGCACCCCCTCACTGCACAGCCCCATCACGCTCGCGGCATACTTAAATTCCGCCACCGACCTGCAAACCGCCCGCACTTCGCTAATTTGCCTGTACGCCTGCTCCACCACGTTACGTTCGCCGTTTTGCGCAGCACCATACAATTCACGGCACAAATCCGGCACCAGATTCCCAACCGTCGGCACCCACCCACCGGCCCCTATAAACAGCCCCGTCACGACGAATGGTGTGTGGCCTATCAGGTATGTGAAGTCTTCTCTTCGCATCCACATTGCTATCGCCCGCTGCAATCGCTTGTCGTCCTCCTCCGTATCCTTCAGGCCGATTACATTGTCCCTGTAACTCAGCTCATCGACAACACCCAAAGGCAGGCTCTGGCCTACCATCTGCGGGATATTATAAAGCACAACAGGCCCGTCAATCCCATCTACAACCTGCTCCAAATATCGCAGCATTTCCCGCTCAGTCAACTTATAATAGCAAGGCAGATGCACCACGACCACCGAAACACCAAGCTCGAGATACCTGTTACCAAGCTCTATTTGCGTCTCAAGGCAGTTGCTCGGCACCCCCGCATAAACTATCCGCTGCTTGCCCAGCTCATCCATCACCGCCCTGACGAGCACTTCTCGTTTTTCGAGCGATATGGAAAACCCCTCACCTGTCGTCCCGAGTAGAAATACGAACGTACCCGCCTGGGCCAATCTAATCGCCATTTTTTTCGCACTGGCGACGTCTATCGCCCCGCCCTCTTTGAAAGGCGTCAGCATCGGGACAATCACACCTTCACAGAACCACCGCCCTGTCATTTCGATGCCCTTTACTTAATACTGTTCTTTCCGTATAATCGGGTCTCGAATTACTGACCAATGTAAACATTATTCAAAGGTTCCACAAATGCAAAAGTTCAGCTCCGCCGACGATACGCTCGATTTCGCGATTGAGCAGGAAATAGCAGCCCAGAATTTTTATCATAACCTCGCTGCCAATTCCGACATCCCCGAAATGAAGCAGGTCTTTGAAGACTTCGCAAAAGAGGAGAAAGGCCACCAGGCCAAACTCGAATCAATAAAGTCGAAAGGCTCACTCGCCGCCGCTACTAATCCTTCCGACGTACAGGACCTCGGCCTGTCCGATTATCTGGTCGATGCCGAACCGACGCCGGATATGGAATATAAAGATGCTCTTATTTTAGCGATGCAGAAGGAAAAGGCCGCTTATCGGCTGTACACCGACTTAGCTGAGTTATCGAATTCGAAGGATATTAAGGATACGTTTTTATTTCTCGCACAGGAAGAAGCGAAGCACAAGCTGCGTTTCGAAATTGAATACGACGGCATCGTTTTGCACGAAGATTAACGACCAATTGTAATCGCAGATTACACAGATTATCACTGATTTAATTAACAACAAATTACACGAATTTACACGGATTATTTCTAGCCGCGGATTTACACAGATTGTTTCACCGCGGATTTTTAGACGCTGATTTCGCTGATTACGCTAATTAACAAAGATTTTTTGACACGGACCCTGTACCAGACGCGGTACAGGGGGGTTAACCTGCCCCCGCGTCTCACGACGGGAGTCGTGGCGGCGGGCACAGATATACACTGATTAAATTAACGACGAAGAAATTTAATCGCAGGTGACACAGATTTATGCAGATTAATCAACAATCCTTTATCAATAATCATTCATTGGGACAAGATAACAGGATTACCAAGATAAAGCTTTGATGCGGGTCGTGGGCCATTGCCAAAGCTGTAAAATCATTTAAGTATTTGCGTAAATACTTAAATTCATTTAGATGTCACGATGTTATGGTCTGGGGTTTGGGGGACGAGGTTCGGGATAGAGGGTTCAGGTTGCGTAAGACGGTTGCGGTCCACAGGATGGCCAGGCACAAGCTGCGCTTCGAAGTTGAATACGACGACATCGTTTTGCACGAGGATTAGTCACAGAGCTCACAACTTGTCCCGATGTCTTTTATCGGGACGAAGACGGAATCTGCGATTAATTATCTCTAAAAACCCGCTTGTTTTCTAATAATATCTGTCTTTTATTTTGATTCCAATAAACACAACCAAAACTACAACAGGCACACCAATAGTAACTACCCAGCCTAAAGTGCTCATTAAAAGCATATCAAGCCTCCCTTCTGTCGTTTAATACAATGTTCGCTAAACGTTGATTTATGATTTTACCACGAAGGTCACGAAGCGACACGAAGGTTTTCTTAAGATATTTTCCTTCGTGGTTCTCGGTGCTCTTCGTGAAGATATGAAGAGAGGGCATCCTTAAGTATAATTCGGCTGACAATGTTAACCGTAATACGAAAGGAGGCCCTTATGGCAACGTATTATATCGGAGCAGACGTGCATAGCAATAGCACAGAACTGGCAATCGAAAAAAGAGGAAAAATCGTGGCTCGATACAGTGTCCCGACCAGCATACCAGCCATAACCAATGTCCTGGATTCTCTCCAGGGCAAAAAATATCTTGCAGTTGAAGAAGGGCCAATGTCCGGCTGGCTTTACCGCAACCTCAACAAAAAACTCGATCAATTCATATCTTCCGATCCTCGCCGCAATAAGCTAATCGCATCGGAGGGTGATAAGGATGACAAAATCGACTCCGCCAAGCTCGCTTCTCTGCTGCGTGGCGGTTTTCTCCGGGAAGTTTATCATAGTGATGACGATGACCGAGCCGAACTAAAGCACTGGGACAGCTTATATCACGATCGTGTCCGTGATGCTGTCAGAGGTATAAACAAAATACGAGCTCGCTGCAGGATGCACGGAGTCACCATATCAAGAGCAACTCTTCGCGATCCGGCCAGTCGTCTAAAGTGGCTGCTGAAAACAAAGCACAATGCTTTAGCTAATCAGCTAAAGATGCTGTGGATTGGCTATGATGCGACAGTACAACAGGTCAAATCTGCAAAACGTCAACTGAGCACGTTAAGCAAAAAACACAATATCATAAAGCAGTGGAGCCAATTGCCTGGCATAGGCCTTATACGAGCAACTACGATATTTGCTTTCCTTGATACACCCTGGCGGTTCAAAAAGAAAAACAAATTATGGAAGTACTGTGGCGTGGGCCTTCAGAGAACTACCAGCGGAACAGACAAAAAAGGCAGACCAAAGCCGGCAAGATTGCAACTACCCTGGGCGGTCAACCGGACATTGAAAAATGCTGTATTAGGCGCTGCTCTTAGTGCGATAAATCAGAAGGGCAATGTTTTCAAAGATTATTATGAAAGGATGGTAAAAAACGGCATAATACCAAGCAATGCCCGCCACGCAGTAGCACGAAAGATGCTGACTGTGATGTGGGCAATGTGGAAAACAAACAGTTCGTTCGATGAAAAAATGGTCTGTAATGAATTGAACATGCCAACAGTATCGGTTATCTAAAGGTAATACTTATGCTATCGAGGATTTATATCGACTGTGAGTTCCTGTTTTACCACTGGACCCATTTTGTCAGGAGTCCCCACTTCGTGAATGAACCACAGCCGTTTTTGCTATGCCTCAATAATCTGCATGGACTGCCAGGCTGGCAAGTCCCCTATAGGTGGTTAGCAGCATTTATATGATTGCCAAAAAGTATTCAGGTTATTGATAACCACTAAGATTGCCTTGAGAAAAGCTGAACTAAAAAAATGCTGTTCAGTTAAGTAATTGTGATCGACTATGCCATCGCAACTGACTTCATGACAAATAGGATGCCCTCAAAACAAAAAAGATGAGGGAAAAGAAATTTTGTTACTTGACTTTGAGCTCTTCATAGGTGAGCTCTTCATAGGTGGTTAATGAATTGGACTGGTTTAAGCTTCTGCTTGTTGATACGGCCTGGGGCTGCTGCCCGGCAATTTAGGGATGCCTTACCCCCGCTGGGGCTGCTCCTGTTGGATTTTCACCCAACTATAGTGATATTATTCTGGGTATTGAACTTTTTGTCAAGAGTTTTTTGGGGATTATTGGTAAAAAAAGCGGGCACCTGCGTTTTTTGGCCCAAAAACGCAGATTTATTTTTTTGGGGGTTTCTTTTTCGTCACCGCTGCGGCGACTTTCATAGGCAGGCCGAACAGGCGAATAAAGCCTGTCGCATCGGCGGGGTTATACTCTTCGCCCATAATGAAGCTTGCCATTTTCGTACTGTATAGGCTGTTGGGGCTCTTTGTGCCGGCTAAGGTGCAATTGCCCTTGAAAAGTTTCAGTCGAGCGGTGCCGGTGACGTTCTGCTGGGTTTCGTCGATGAAGGCATCAAGCGCAGAACGCAGCGGGCAATACCACTGGCCGTAGTAGACGAGCTCGGCGTATTTCAGTGCGATAAGCTGTTTGTAGTGCGCGGTCTCGCGGTCGAGGGTGAGGCTTTCCATCGCTTTGTGCGCGGTCACAAGGATAGTGCCGCCTGGTGTTTCGTAGACGCCGCGGGATTTCATACCGACAAGGCGATTTTCGACGAGGTCAATCTGTCCGACTGCGTGTTTGCCGCCGATGGCGTTAAGGGTTTCGATGAGTTTGACTCCGTCGGTAGTCTTGCCGTTAAGTTTTACGGGGATACCTTTTTCGAATCCGATTTCGACGTAGTCGGGCTTATCGGGGGCTTTGGAGACGGGGTTGGAGATTACGAACAAATCGTCCTTCGGCTCGTTGGCGGGGTCTTCGAGGTCTGCGCCTTCGTGGCTGATGTGCCAGAGGTTGCGGTCGCGCGAGTAGATTTTCTTTTTGCTCTGGTCGATTGGAATATTGTGTTTTTTGGCGTAGTCGACAGCGGCTTCGCGGCTGGTCAGCTCGAACTTAGGGTCTTTCCAAGGCGCGACGATTTCCAAAGCCGGGTCGAGCGCCATATACGTCAATTCAAACCGCACCTGGTCATTGCCCTTTCCTGTGGCCCCGTGCGCGACTATGGAGGCGGATTCGGCGTGTGCGAGGTCGACCTGGTGTTTGGCGATGAGTGGGCGGGCGATGCTGGTGCCGAGTAGGTAGCCGTTTTCGTAGACGGCACCGGACTTTAGGAGCGGCCAGATGAAGTCCTCGACGAATTCGGCGCGGAGGTCCTTTACGATGCATTTGGAGGCGCCGGAGGCAAGTGCCTTTTTCTTAATGCCGGTGAGCTCGTCGCCCTGTCCCAGTTCGGCTGCGAAGGCGATTACATCGTAGCCGTAGGTCTCTTTGAGCCAGGGCAGAATAACAGAAGTGTCCAGCCCGCCGCTGTATGCCAACACTACTTTTTCGGATTTAGCCATCTTTCTTTTACCTCACGGATGCGACCTGAAAAGGAGGATTATACCGTTTGTCAGGCAGTTAGACAATGGGAAACAATGTTTCGGATGAGGTTTGTGTCGGGGTCTTGTTTTGTGAAGAGTTTGAACTGGGCGGCGGCCTGGTTGATGAACATCTCTATTCCGGAGACGGTTTTGGCGCGGGCCTTTTTGGCGTTTTTGAGAAGCAGGGTCTGCGAGGGATTGTAAACGGTATCAAAAACCGTCATACCCTTTTTTAGATACTCGGCGGGCAGCGGAGTTGTTTCGATGTCGGGGAACATTCCGAGGCTGGTGCAGTTGACGAGGAGTTTTGCGTCGAGATTTTTGAGGTCGTCGAGGGAGCCATACTCGCATTCAAATTCGTCAGCGAGCCGCTGTGCTTTTTTTACGGTTCGATTGTAGATAGTGACTTTTGCACCTTCGCCGACAAGTCCGGCGACCAGGGCGCGGGCTGCGCCGCCTGCGCCGATGACGGCGGCGGTTATGCCGTCAAGATTTTTTAGAACGGTCTTTATAGCGTCAATGGCGGCGCGGCAGTCGGTGTTGTAGGCGCTTACCCTGTCGTCGGGGCCGAGGATGAGTGTGTTGGCGGCGCCGATGATTTCGGCGAGGGGTTCGACTTTCCCAGCCTTTCGCTGGACATAGTTCAGGATATTTTGTTTGTGGGGGATGGTGACACTAAAACCTTTGAAGCCCAGTGCGCGGCGGGCGAGGAGGCGGTCTATAAATAAGTCGAATTCGTCGCGGCCGCCTTCGAGTAATACGGGCAGATAGAGCCTGTTCATTCTTTCTTTTGCGAAGCAGGCGTTGTGGACGGCGGGGCTGAGTGAGTGGCCTATGGGAAAACCGATAATTCCGAAAAGCTCGGTCTGTTCGTTGATGTCGTCGTAACGGTAGATGTTGCGAAGCTCGGCTATGCTGAGCTGGCCCGGCGCGGTGGCGGCGTCTTCGTCGAGGCAGGCGAACGTCAGGAACGAATTGAGTTTTTTGGCGATGATTCTGGTAATCACACCGGCCTGGCCCATGCAAAAGATGATTCTGTCGTCGCTGGTTCGGCTGAGTAAATCGAGGGCGGCAAAGCAATCGTTGACGTGGTTGGCGGTGTAAACGAGCTTGGGGATGGCGGCTGGATAGGTAGTTGTTATGTGGCGATAGAGGCCGGCGAGGTCGGGGAATGGCCCTTTGAAGCTGTGGGCGGAGAGGAGCAGCCTGGTCCGTGCGCTGTTGGACAGTGCCAGCCGGATTTTTTCCTGGTATTTGATTTGAGTGAAGGTTTCGTATTCGCAGTCGACGAAATGGGCGCCGGCTTTGACTGCGGCGACGAGTATATCGATGCGCAAGTCGTCCGAAAGATCGGCGTTGCCGCCCTGCTGTTTGCTTCGGCAGGTGACAATGACGGGAAGAGCAGGTTTGCTCTGGCGAACGCAGTCGAGCAATTCAGTTACCGTATCGGTGTGTAGATTATTAAGGTAGTCGGTGCGCAGCTCGAGCATCTCGGCGCCGGCGGCGACGGCGGAGGCTATCTGGCTGGCGGCCTGGTCAATTGTTGCGGCGGCGATGGGAACAGCTAATTTAGTCATAATGAAAAGATTACCCATACTTAAGCAAGAAAACAAGGGTTAAATGAAGTAAGCTAAATGCTGATAAATCCTAAATCCGAATTTCGAAATCCGAAACAAATTCAAAGCATTAATGAAATAAATCCCAAACACTAATAATAGCCACAGAGGACACAAAGAACACAGAGAAAAAATCCTAAATCCTAATATCTAAATCCTAAACTCTAAACAATTTTTAATGACAAAAATTCAAATTACGAGCTACAGAGGACACAAAGAATAGAATAAGGGATTGAATATTGAAAATTGAATAATGAATAATACGACTAACTTGACGCGGATTTCGCAGATGACGCAGAGATTTATAGCCACAGATGGCACAGATTGACACAGTCTATATTCAGACAGGATAACGGGATTAGCAGGATTATTGGCCACGAAGGATGCGGAGAGCAAGGACGCCGGTGATAAGTCCGAAATACTAAATCCGAAACTCGAAACAAATACTAATGGCCTAAAATAAAAATCCTAAAGCCTGAGCGCTGTACGCTGTACGCTGGACGCTGTTTCTTATGTTGACATTTTGAGTCTTGAAGGGTAGATTCTGGATACTGGACCCGCCTTCGTCCCGATAAAAAAACATCGGAACTACGGCGGGCTGGTGCTTGATGCTTGTCAGGTGTGGTTCGTGGCGGAGAGTAGTGAAATCTTAGTGGTGGATTTCGCCAAGTTAGGAAAATAACTGACCGTATGGAGGATAAAAAATATGGAGAGCGACAAATGCCTTATATGCAGTTTGGGACTCGACGAAACGCCTAAATTTCATATTCACCATGACAAAAGTATCAACCTCTATTCCTGCAAGAGGTGTGGTGATTATTGGGTGGATAGCCATCTCAAGGACACACTTCCGTATTTACTTGATCAGGACATCCGCAAAATAGCTGTATTGAGCCATTGGATTCGAATGAAGCATGAAGTGATTAAAAAGACACCGCCTGATAGTCAAGGTTTTAGAAAATTTATACTTCTTGACCAAGAGCTAGTGAGCAACATTATAAATCGTTCGCCACCAACTCCTGCTGAACAAGCGGACAACTTTGTTATTTGGATTGGAGATAACACAAATCATGGGAGGCACTATATACCCGTTAACAAGTTCAGTGTTCCTGCTATCATCGGCTCAATAACACCAGAGGAGTTCTCTTTCGTTTTCGAACATTTGAAAAACCAAAAAATTATCGAACACAAAAATGCAACTGGTAGAGGAAATACAGATTTTGCAGATGTTACTTTATCATTCAGTGGTTGGGAATATTACTTTGAACTCAAACGAGGTAAAAAAGATAGCAGAAGAGCATTCATGGCAATGGAATATGGAGATACAGAGTTAGATAAAATCTTTGCTGATGTTTTCAAGCCTGCAGTTAAAGAAACGGGCTACGACTTGTTTAGGTTAATCGATAGACCCAAAGCTGGTTTAATAGATGACAGGCTTCGAGTTGAAATAAAAACTTCACGGTTCTTAATTGCTGATCTTACTCATGAAAATGCAGGTGCTTATTGGGAAGCTGGCTATGCTGAAGGACTTGGAAAACCAGTGATCTATACGTGCAAAGAAGAAAAATTTGAAGAAGAGAAAACACATTTTGACACCAACCACCACTTAACCGTTCTATGGAATATGAAAAGTACAGGTGACGCTGCTAAAGAACTAAAGGCTACGATTCGAGCGACGTTACCTGACGAAGCAAAATTATCAGATGACAAATGATGGATTCCCGCGTTCGGTCTTCGTCGAAACTACGCCGAGACAGGTCACTTCGTCGTGGGAAACCGGCGACTGGTAAAGGGGTAGAATATGAAGGGTGGGAAAAGTGAGAATGGTGTGAAAGGAAAGAATTTGAGATTTGAAATTTGATATTTGAGAAAGTAACCCCCGGTGAAACCGGGGGCTAAATATAACGACGTGAACTAATAAAACGACATGACCCCGCCACTCGCGATAAACGACATCGGGAAGATGGCGGGGCTAAATATAACAGCATTCATCCCCCCAACATAAAAATACCCACATGATTGGAGATTTTCTGCATTTGTGGTAAGGTAAGGGGTTGATTAGTACGAAAAAATTAACGGCTCTTAGTAACGGAGATATTGCGATGATAGGCAAAGGTATAAGAATGGAG
>Ga0315537_1000123_pt1 | contig 50870 bp, 45 predicted proteins | sample SalMarSW160270MG_FD_203091 | JGI IMG/M metagenome (GOLD analysis project Ga0315537, IMG submission 203091) | Salt marsh sediment microbial communities from the Plum Island Ecosystem LTER, Massachusetts, United States - Salt Marsh Sediment SW1602-70 ... | reverse complement strand
ATCGGCTGTGCGCCGAGTTTCTTTTTACTCATGATACCTTCTCCTAATTCGTATTAGCGATAACCACCTGCCCCAGCGAAATCCCGCCGTCGTTGCAGGGTACCTGCCGGTGGGTATATACCTCGAGGTCAACTGACTCGAGCCGGGCAATCGTTTTCCTCAATAGTAACCGATTTTGAAATACACCGCCGCTTAACGCCACCTTCCTGATGCCGGTTTCCCCTGAGATTAGTTGACATAAATCCAATATCATCCGGGCTACCGTGTTGTGAAATCTGGCGGCAATGACGGCTCCGGGTACAGCCCCGTATATATCTTCGATAATAGTAGCTATTAAGTCACGGATTTTTATAATGGTGATACCATCTTGCTCAACCGTCGAGAACGGGTAGAGACCGTTCTCATCGCCTGCTGTCGCAGCCAGCATTTCCAGGTCGATGGCTGCCTGGGCTTCGTATTCGATAATGCCCCTGACCCCGGTTAAAGCCGCAACGGCATCGAAAAGACGTCCCATGCTTGACGTCAGCGGTGTGTTTATACTCTTATCTACCTGGTTTTTTATCACATCAATCTCCGTAGCGCTGATGTTTTCCAGGAAGGGGAGCTTCATATCTGGCTTGATGCTCAGTGCATGCAAATAGCCGATTGTTGTCCGGTACGGCTTCTTTATTGCCAGTGCTCCGCCCGGCAGCGGCAGGTACTCCAGATGTGCCGTTCGTGTAAACTGCTGATAATCGGCGGTCATGAATTCACCGCCCCAGATATGACCGTCGCTGCCGTAGCCGGTGCCGTCGAAGGATACCCCGATGACCGGCTCATCCAGTCCGTTATCCGCCATGCAGCTGGCGATATGGGCGTGGTGGTGCTGCACCCCGACGAGTTTTATATTTTTATGCTCCACGACTGTTTCTTTAGCATATTTTGTCGGCAGGTACTCCGGGTGAAGGTCGTGAGCTATAATAACGGGCTCGGTGCGGAATAACTTTTTATATAACTCGATTGTATTTATAAAATGTTCCAGTGTTTCCATGTTTTCCATGTCGCCGATATGCTGGCTGACGAAGGCAAAGTTGTCCCGCGTCAGGCAGAAGGTGTTTTTCTCTTCGGCTCCACAGCCAAGTATCTGCCGACTCTTAAAAGTGAGGGAGACAGGGTAGGGGGCATATCCCCGGGCGCGCCGGGCGAACTGCGGTTTATCGTTTTCCACCAACATCACGCTGTCGTCATAGCGGGCGTAAATATCCCGGTTATGCATCAGGAAGTAATCGGCGATGCCGCCCAGCCTGCGTATTGCCTCGTCGTTGTCCTTGGCTATCGGCTCCTCGCTGAGATTACCGCTGGTCATTACCAGGGGGAGCTCCGCTCTTCGTAAAAGGATGTGGTGGAGCGGGGTGTAGGGCAGCATCACCCCGAGGTATTTCAGCCCCGGGGCAGTATCTTCGACTATCGATGAATTTTCCTTCCATTTCATCAGTACAATCGGACTGCCGGTAGCAGCCAGCAGTTCGGCTTCCTTATTATTTATATGGCAGTACTGCCTGGCTTCATCCAGGGAAGCTGCCATTATCGCCAGGGGTTTGGAAGGACGGTTTTTTCTCTGCCGTAATCGTGAAACAGCTTCTTTACTGGTAGCGTCGCAGGCGAGCAGAAAGCCCCCCAGCCCCTTGACGGCAATGATTTTACCCTTCTTTAACAGTTCACTGGCTGTAGTGATAATGTCGTCGCTGGCTATAGTATTACCCCCGGCGTCGACCAGTTCCAGCCGCGGACCGCATACTGGGCAGGCATTGGGCTGAGCGTGAAAACGGCGGTTCAGGGGGTCTTCGTATTCCCGTCGGCATTCCGGACACATCTCGAAGCCTGTCATCGTGGTGTTGGGACGGTCGTAGGGAATATCGGTAATAATTGTGAAACGGGGTCCGCAGTTGGTGCAGTTGGTAAAGGGATAGAGGTAGCGGCGGTCGGCAGGGTCGAAGATTTCCCTCAGGCAGTCAGGGCAGGTGCCGATATCGGGGGAGACGAGCTGGTACTTGCCCTCCTCGCTGACGCTGTGACGGATTTCGAATTTATCGTGGCCGACGGGACTGCCCCGGGTGACGCTTATCTCGTCGATGTGTGATACCGGCGGCGCCTGCTCCTTTAGCTTTAAAAAGAACAGGTCGATGTCTGTAGCTGACCCCTCAACCTCGATTTTGACGTCCTCCGAGGTATTACATACCCAGCCTTTGAGGTCGTGCCCGGTCGCCAGCTGATAGATAAAAGGCCTGAAGCCGACGCCCTGCACCACCCCCTTGACGCTGATGCGGGCCAGGCTGAGAGTGGGTGTTTTTACCATTATGCCGCTTGGCCTTTCTTGCTCTCGACTTCCCCTTCGAGCCACGAAAACCAGGCTTCCATGCCTTCACCGGTCTTGCAGGAAACCGGGAAGATGGTCACGTCGCTGTTGAGATTGGTTACGGTTTTCTTAAAATCGTCGAAGCTGAAATCAAGGTATGGCTGGAGGTCGGTCTTATTCAGCAGGATGACATCGGTATCGGCGAACATGGCCGGGTATTTATGGGGCTTATCGTCACCCTCCGGCAGACTCGAAATCATGATACGCCGGTCCTCGCCCAGCGAGAAAGCGTTGGGGCAGATGAGGTTGCCGACATTTTCGATGAAAAGCAGGTCGGTTTCGTCAAGAGGCAGGTTCTTAAAGGCGCTCTCCACCATGTTGGCGTCGAGGTGGCAGCCGCCGGCGGTATTTATCTGGACGACGGGAATGCCCAGCTTACTCACTTTCTCAGCATCGACACTGGAAGCAACATCGCCTTCGATAACGGCTATTTTTACTTTGTCTTTCAGCCGGTTGATGGTGCTCAGGATAACGCTGGTCTTACCCGCTCCCGGTGACGACATGATATTAATCGTGAAAACACGGTTTTTATCCAGCTGTTGCTTGTTCGTCCGGGCTTTCTCTTCGTTAGCCCCCAGGATGTCCTCGCCTACCTTGATAACTTTGATAGCCATTTATTCCACCTCGATACTTTCCATATAGCATTCACGCCCGGAGATAATATCGATGCCGATTTCATGGCATTCCGGGCAGGACCAGTCGCCGTCTTTAGGTGTAAAGACATTGTAGCACTTATGACAGCGTACGCTGGTCGGCTTCGTTTCGAAAGAGAGGTCGGCGCCGTCGGCCGCGGTATCCTTACTGATATGGTCGAAGTAGAACTGTACGCAATCGGCCACGACACCGGACAACTCACCCACCACCAGGTTTATACGGGTAATTTTCCCGGCCTTGGCTTCGTTAGCCTTCTCCAGCGCCAGCGACAGTATGCTTTCCGTAATGCTGTATTCGTGCATATACTTACCACTTTCATTATAAGGCAGGCTGGAAGTAGGGGCAAATGGGGGTATTTATTAAACCTCGCCCCTCTCCCGGTTTATCTTTTCCCACCCAACCGCCCTGTATCATCATCGGCTTGTCCGGTAAAATCCCACCTTATCCCCCCAAAGGGAGTAGCCTGCGGAGAGGGGCACCCGCCCCTCTCACCTTATATTCCCCCTCTCCAAACGTATTAGTTTTATGGATTACACTATATCGAGTTTGGAGAGGGGGACACAGGGGGTGAGGTAAAGAAATCGGGTATCAAATGTTAAAAAATTCAACTCTATTAATTTACTTCCGCCCCTCACTATGCTATAATTTGGCGTATGCATTGATATACATAATATAAAGTGGCAGAGGTATACTTTGGATAAAGAGAAAAAATCAGAAATCATCAGTACCTATCAGGCACGCGAAGGCGATACCGGTTCAACCGAGGTACAGGTTGCTTTGTTAACCGATAGGATAAATCAATTGACTTCACACATGGCGGAACACCGTCATGACTATCATACCCAGCGGGGTTTGCTCAAACTCGTCGGGCAGAGGCGGAGGCTTTTAGCTTATCTCAGCCGGGAGGATATGGAGAGGTATAATAAACTAATTAAGAGGCTGGGACTGCGTAAGTAAAAGCCTTATAAATGGAGGGAGAATTTCTTTTGGAACCACACACTTTTAACTGCGACGTTGGTGGTCGCAATCTTATTATTGAAACAGGAAAGCTGGCCGGACAGGCCAACGCCGCCGTAACCGTAACCTACGGCGAGACGGTGGTGCTGGTTACGGTATGTTTTAGCCAGGAAGCTCGTGAGGGGATAGATTTCCTACCCCTTACTATTGACTATGAGGAAAGACTCTATGCCGCCGGGAAGATTCCCGGTGGTTTTATCAGGCGGGAAGGACGCCCCAGCGAGGCGGCTGTCCTGGCTTGCCGTCAGACGGACCGGCCTATCCGGCCGTTACTGCCCAAGAACTGGCGCAGCGAACTTCAGATTATTACCACCGTTCTTTCTGCTGACCAGGAAAACGACCCGGATATATTGTCGGTAATCGGCGCTTCGGCGGCTCTGTCGCTATCGGAGGTGCCCTTCGACGGTCCGGTAGGCGCTGTCAATGTCGGCTATATCAACGGCGAACTCGTGTTGAATCCCCTGATGGCCCAGTTTGAAGAAAGCCAGCTTGACCTCGTCGTCGTCAGCACCCGCGAAAAAGTCATCATGGTGGAAGCGGGGGCCAAGGAAATATCCGAGGACATCGTCCTGCGGGCAATCAAGTTCGCCCACGAGGCAAATCAGGATATTATCAAGCTCCAGGAACAGCTGCAACAGGCGGCGGGAAAGCCCAAGGTAGCGGTACCCGAGGAAACGGTTAATCAGGAAGCGATTGAGGCTATATCTAAAATAGTCGATGAGAAACTTGAGCCGATTCTTCAGCAGACCGATAAAGATAAGCGCGAACAAATGCTGACGGCACTGATTGAAGAACTTGGTACAAATCTGGCTGATTCATTTACAGAAAAGGATATACTATCGGCGCTTGATGCTAAGGTAAAAGTTGAGTTGCGCTCGGGGATTCTTGAAAAAGGACAGCGAATCGGTGGCCGTGGCATTACCGAGATACGCCCCATCAGCTGTGAAGTCGGGCTGCTGCCGCGTACTCATGGCTCCGGGTTATTTAACCGGGGACTGACCCAGGTTTTAACCATTACCACCCTGGGTTCTACCCGTAAAGAGCAGATGCTCGACGGACTGGGTATCGAGGAAAGCAAGCGTTTCATGCACCACTATAATTTCCCCGGATTTTCCAATGGTGAAGTGAGACGGGTTGGTTCTACCAGTCGACGTGAGACCGGGCACGGCGCGCTGGCCGAGCGGGCTTTAGCACCGATGTTACCGGAAGATGAAGAATTTCCTTATACTATTCGTCTCGTCTCCGAAGTGCTCAGTTCCAACGGCAGCACCTCGATGGCCAGTGTTTGCGCTGGCAGCCTGTCGCTGATGGATGCGGGCATACCGGTTAAATCGGCGGTGGCCGGGATAGCCATGGGCTTGATTACGGGCGACGATGATAAATTCGTGGTATTGACCGACCTTGAAGGTCAAGAAGATTTCAACGGAGACATGGATTTTAAAATAGCGGGTACCCGTGAAGGCATCACCGCCATACAGATGGATACCAAACTCAAGGGTCTCAGCCTGGAGATTATCGAGAAGACGCTGTCTCAGGGCAAAGAGGGGCGTCTGTTTATCCTGGATAAGATGGATGAGACTATCAGCACCCCTCGCGCTGAGGTAAGCCAGTACGCACCGCGGATGACCACGATTAAAATCGACCCCGGTAAAATCGGCGCGGTCATCGGCTCGGGTGGCAAGACTATCCGTTCTATTATTGAGGAAACCAAGACGACAATCGATGTTAATGATGACGGTTCGATAGTTATCGGTTCGGTAGACGCCGAGTCTACCCAAAAAGCCGTGGCTATCATCGAAGGTCTTACTAAAGATATCGAAGTCGGTGAAGTGTATACCGGTAAAGTATCGCGTATACTTAATTTTGGCGCTATGGTAGAGATCCTTCCCGGTAAGGAAGGTCTGGTTCACGTCAGTGAGCTGGCCAGCTATCGTGTCAACAAGGTTGAAGACGAAGTAAGTATCGGTGATGAGGTGATGGTCAAGGTTATTGGCATCGACAATATGGGTCGAGTTAATCTATCGAGGCGGGCTCTCTTCGAAAAGGATTCCGAAAGGACTGACGGGTCACCCTCAGCGGACTATCCTTTTAAGAGTAGTAGCGGGCAGTCTTCTTCCGGCTACCAATCCCGGGACCGGCAGCGCCCTTACCGCCCTGACCGTAACCAGCCGAGATATCCCACTAAACGTAGCTAATTTCCCCCCCGATTATTTTTATTGAGGTGTTCTATCATGGAACAAATTAAGGTAGTAGTATATGGAGCGTCAGGCAGGGTCGGGCAGGAGGTGGTCAAAGCGGTTTGCCAGGACCCGGAAACCGACCTGGTGGGAGCGGTTGACCTCAAAGTATCCGCCGATACGCTGCCTCTGCCCGATGGCTCGGGTAATGTCCCTTTTTCTACTGATTTGGATTCCATTTTGGAGAGCTGCCGACCTGATGTTGTCGTGGATTTTACGGCGGCCGGGGCTACGATGCCCGCGGTACGCATCTGTGCCGAACGTGGTGTCAACATGGTCATCGGGGCCACCGGTCATACCGTCGACGATATCAACGAGATGGAAAACCTGACGAAAACGAAAAATATCGGCATCATGCTGGCACCGAATTTCGCCCTCGGGGCGGTACTGATGATGCACCTTTCTAAGATTGCCGGTAAGTATTTCGACCATGCGGAAATTATTGAGCTTCATCACGACCGCAAGGTCGATGCCCCTTCGGGGACTTCTCAGATGACTGCTCGCGGTATGCTCGAAACCAGGGGCAAACCGTTCCTCCCGCCAGCGGTGCCGGGAGAGGATTCTCCGAGTCGTGGCAGGTCTATCGATGGTGTAAATATCCACAGCGTCAGGCTCCCGGGTTTTATGGCGCACCAGGAGGTTATTCTCGGCGGCGAAGGACAGACGCTGAGGATAAGACATGACCAGATAAGCCGCGAAGCCTTTATGCCCGGTGTTATCCTGGCGGTTAAAGAGATAGTCAAACAACCACGCTTTATTTACGGACTGGATAAATTACTCGGATTATGAGGAGAAAGATTGAGAAACTACCATGTAGCTATAGTCGGCGCTACCGGACTGGTAGGGCAGGAGTTCATCAAGATACTGCTGCAGCGGCGCTTTCCCATGGCATCAATCCGTCTCCTCGCCTCGGACCGTTCGGCGGGTAGAAAGATACCGGTCGGCGATGAGGAGATTGAGGTAGATGAGACTACCCGGGAATCCTTTGAAGGCGTGGAAATCGCTCTGTTTTCTGCCGGTGCCGACCACAGCCTTCATTTTTCACCGCTTGCTGTTAAAGAAGGCGCCGTGGTTATCGATAACAGTACCGCTTTCAGGATGGATAGAAACATCCCGCTGGTCGTACCCGAGATTAACCCCGAAGATATCAGGTTGCATCAGGGTATCATCGCCAATCCTAACTGCTCCACCATCCAGCTGGTGGTAGCTTTAAATCCTTTGCATAAGGTAAATCCCATCAAGCGTGTTATTTGTGATACTTATCAGTCGGTTTCCGGTACCGGCGGGGCAGCAGCAGTTGAAGAACTGCGTACGCAGGCAAAACAGGTGCTTGACGGAGAGCCTACCGTCGCCCACGTTTTTCCCCACCAGATAGCTTTCAACGTGTTGCCGGAGATAGACGTGTTTATGGACAACGGCTACAGCAAAGAAGAATGGAAAATGCTGGAAGAGACCAGGAAGATAATGCATGATGATTCGCTTCTAGTATCGGCTACCTGCGTCCGGGTTCCGGTACTGGTCGGGCACGCCGTAGCCGCCCATGTGGAGTTTTCACGCCCCATGATGGTGGAAGATGTTCAGAAGATTCTCTCGCGGGCACCGGGTATAAAGGTCCTGGATGATACGGCTATCAGCCTTTATCCCCAGCCCTGGGCGGCCGTCGGTACCGACGAGGTATTTGTGGGGCGAATCCGCCGGGATGCCTCTCATCCCGATGGCATTGCCATGTGGATTGTCGCCGATAACCTGCGCAAGGGAGCGGCTCTCAATACTATACAAATAGCCGAGGAAATGATAAAAAGAGACTGGGTAAAACCGCAAGGAGGTCAGGAGTAATGAAGAAACTGGGTCGACTTTTAACCGCCATGGTAACCCCTTTCAACGAAAGTGGTGAGGTGGATTACGAGCAGGCAAAAAAACTGGCACTGGCTTTACTCGATTCCGGGAGTGATGGTGTAGTGGTGGCGGCGACCACCGGCGAGGCGCCCACGCTGACGTGGGATGAGGAAATGCGACTATTTAGCGAAATTAAAGCAGCGGTTGGCGGCCGCGGCACGATTGTTGCCTATACCGGCAGCAACAGTACCGCCGAAGCGGTGGAAGCTACCCGGGACGCCGAGAAAATAGGGGTAGATGCCTACCTCTCCGTTGTCCCGTACTATAACCGACCCTCCCAGGAAGGAATTTACCAGCATTTCAAAGCTGTAGCAGAGTGTACCAGCTTGCCGGTTATCATGTATAACATACCGTCTCGCGTGGTTGTCAATATGACATCGGATACGATTGCCCGCCTGAGCCAGATAGATAATATCGTCGGCGTCAAAGAAGCCAATGGCGATATGGTCCATGTGGCCGAGACAATCAGTAATGCCAGGGAGGGTTTCTGTATCTGGAGCGGAAATGATAATGATACCTTTGCCATCATGGCTCTCGGCGGCTACGGCACTATTGGTGTCCATACCCATCTCGTCGGCAAGCAGGTCAAGAAGATGATGGACTGTATTCTCGATAATAATGTTAAGGAAGCCGCGACCATACACCGCCATCTGGTACCGCTGGTAAAGGTGCTCTTTATCCAGCCTAATCCCGGTCCCGTCAAGTACGCTCTTAACCAGATTGGCATGCAGGTCGGCGCGCCGCGTTTACCCCTCCTCCCGGTCGATGAAAAAGCGGGGGCCACCATCATGGAGGTGGTAAAGAAATATACCATCGATATCAAACCGTAAGCGGCTTTATCGAGTGTATCCGAAGAGGGGCGTCAGCCCCTCTTTCTTTTCTCCACCCCACCCCGTTTCTTATCTTTTCCCATGAAAGACAATCGCAGAAGCTTGTACAAAAGCGTGTTTGATCGGCCAGATAAAGGTTATGAAGAAATATACACATGAAAGGGCTAACATCCCCAAGTTCTTGATTTCTTAAATGGAAAACGAAAATGGTAAAAATACCTGCGTACCGCAAGAATCATATCCCGATGTTCGTGCAATGATAGCGGCTGGGATTGAACCAGCGACCAAGGGCTTATGAGTCCCCTGCTCTGTTTTTTAAGAAATGATTTACTCACTTGGAACCTGGTTCATACGAAACAAAGAATTGTTTCAGGGAGAGATAGGGCCTACTCGGCTGTACAGATTTGAACATCCCATTTAGCCTCGAAATCAGCGTAGTATAATAGGGTTCCTTTTTTATTTCATAGACTTACGCATAGACCTCAGGCGTGACATTTCGCGGACCTTTTTCCACGAAATTCAATTGGTAGGGGATAGTCAATCTGATAATCCGGCCGCAGCTAACCGCAAAACCTGCGCCTAATCCCTCATCATCCCTTACACTGAGGGATTGGCGGCTGCGTTCAATCCGGCAGTCCGGCCAAAGTGTATGACCATTCCGTGGCTGAGACCAGGGCACATTGTGGAATAGTCCCCGGCAAAAAAATTACCGACGGTATTTCCAGCCAGGTAAAGACCATGAATGACTTTCCAATCTTTATCCAGTGGCTGCAACTTGGTGTTCACATTCAGGCCGCCCAAAACGGTCAATAAATTAAAACCTCCTTTACCGGCATAGTATGGAGGCTTATCAATAGTCGTCAGACGGTCAGGACGCTTACCAAAATCCAGGTCCTTCCCCAGCCGCGCCAACTCGTTGTATCTTGTAATTGTAGCCTTGAATGTTTCAACAGGCATTTTCATCTTCTCCGCCAGTTCTTCAATGGTGTTTGCCATCACCGCTATTTTATCAGTCTCTTGGCGTATCTTTTCGGTCACCACAAGGATTTTCCCAAGGCCAAGACCATGATAAGGTATCTCCTCAGGATATTTGGAGTCGAACACCTGCCAAGCTGTCTTACCGGGTTGTCGTTGGATGGCGTTAGTGTAGCTCTGAACAGGTACGTCTTCGTTTTGAAACCGCTCCCCCAAGAGGTTTACTTGTAGAAACGCAGAGTTAATCATAGGGCCAGCGGGACCATGGATGATTGGGGCGTGAGGTGCCGGTTCCATCACCGCACCAACCCACATAGCCATCTGGTGCCCGTCGCCGGTAGACGTTCTTGTTGTCGATGCCAGATATGCCACCTGGGGACAGTATTTCGCCACCATTTCGGCGTTATGCCCGTAATCACCCGTGCATAATATCACCGCTTTTTTTGCGTTGAACTGTATATAGTCACTGGCGGCATCTTGAGCGATGATACCGGTAACCCTGCCTTTTCGCTTTCTGAGCAGTTGTTTGGCTCTGGTCTTGAAATAAGCGACGACGCCTTTCTTCAGAGCATTGTCCAGCAGACATTTTGCAACAAGGCGTTCATTTTTATATTGGTGAGTAACTAAGTACTGCGGGTAGTATTCGGTGGCATTATTAAACGCAGGAAGCGGTGGATACTGGGGTATAATAACCTGGAGCCCGGCGGCGTCGGTCATATCCATTAGCCAATCTGCGGTTTTACTACTCCCTTCAGCCCACATTCTGATAAGTCTTTGATCAGGTTTGTTGGCTCCGTATTTCATCAGGTTTAGAATAACCTCGTCTTTATCAATTTCGATCCCAAGTTTTTTCTGGAGCCGACTGCCGATAAAGGCATTATCATGGCCGCGAGCCTGGCAAGTAGTCATCTTTTCCATCAGTACAGTATTAGCGCCTGCCTCCACTGCTGAAATCGCAGCACTCAGACCGGCCATTCCGGCACCAACTACCACTACTTCTGCATCTATTTGTTCCTTGATATCTCTAGCTGGAATTGGGCCAGGTGGTATCTCAAAGCTGTATTCTTTCTCCGGAACCATGTCTTTTCGCCTTTTTAGTAGAGGTGCAATCCTGGGAGGTAGACTTCCAACCTCTATTGGAGGTAGCTCGCTGTTCAAGCCTTTATATTTCACCTAAATCACTCCATTCATAACAAATGGTAAGGCATGATTTGTCTACACCTTGCTGTGACCTACCCACAATAGTGATACCACTCTTTAAGTCATTACCACAGTTAGTATAAGCAAAATATGACACTACCCCTATTTGATGTGGGAACGATATTTTGCACTATTCGGAGAAAGGGGAGGGACTTTTCAAGCTAGAACTCGCTCTATCACCTGCCCGGTGGCCTGGTCATATGGCCTGTTAAAGGCTTCGGGGTATTTCTTTCTCAATTCATCTACATTAACCCGCTCAACCTCAACCAGGAATCCACTGGTTGCCATCCCGGCACAGTTTTTGGAGGTGCCGTTATGCGGAGAAATGGTATTAATAGCACCGCCTCTATCGAACTCACTCACTATTATCGGGTCGTACCTCGCCCCGTGGTCTATATAGGCTACGCCGGGCATCAATCTCTCGGTCACGTAGGCTCCGGCGAGGACAGCGCCCCTTTCATTGTATATCTTGACCACGTCTCCGTTTTTAATACCCCTCTTGGCAGCTTCCGCCGGGTTAATCCATAAAGGCTCATAATGGTATCCGTCCGGGCCCTTGACCTTGCAGGTTTCGATTTCATGGAACCAGCTTATATCATCGAGGTTGGCGTGTACCCGCCATCGGCCGTGGTTGGACATTACCAGTAAGGGATACTTCTTAGCCCTCTGGCTGGAGGTGCTTTCGTCATGAGTATATCCCGGGCCGCCTTCCACATAGTGAGGTACCGGAGGTCTTTCTTTATCGTCGGGGAAGTTATCCGCAAGAGCCTGGGAATAATACTCCAGCTTCCCGGAGGGAGTTTGCAGCGGATTATTCTCCGGGTCCTTGTAGAAGTCATAGAGGCCGGGATTAATATCCCCCCAGTTGGGATCAGCCGGCACTACGTAATAGCCTTTCTCCTTGAGTTCGTCGTAGCTTATCATATCGGCGATACGCGAATACTTATACCCGAACTGCCTCCACTCCTCGACCGATTTGCCTTCAGTGTACTCTTTTAGCAGTCCCATCCTTTCGGCAATCATGCAGACTACCTCGTAGTCTGTCTTGGACTCTCCTTTGGGTTCTATGCACTGCTCCTCGAGGATAACGGTATGGAACTGGCCGCTGAAAATATCCGTAGCTAAATCCTCTTCCTCGAATTTCGTATTGACCGGCAGGAGGATATCGGCGAAGAGGCAGTCATTTTCCATCCAGGGGTGCTGGGCCATCATGAACTCGATTTTAGGGCTCTGGTAGGCTTTGGCCGTGCTGTTGCTATCATTCCAGCAGGTCATCAAACAGGGCGTATCGGTCCAGATCATATGCAGTTCGGAACATCCCTCCGCCGGGTAATGGTACAGAACGAACTGGTCCTCTCGCGATTTACCAGCGCTGGTATTGCCGTACCAGGTGAGTGGAGCATTAAGAATGGCATCATGAATAAGGGTCTTGGGGATAATCTGCTGCGGCCCCGGCAGCTTCATTCTTGATTCGTTATTTTCAGCCATTGCTTCTACTATATCCGGAGGAGACATTCCTTCTCCCTGAGCGGCAGCGTTTACATCAGGCTGCACTACCCCGCGGGGCATGGGGTATTCCTTATCCTCGACGAATAACCCCCATTCAATCCATTTCACGAAGTGTACGCCGGGTTTACCCAGTCCCTGCATACCCAGCAGGCAAACCTCCAACCTGGCCGGTTCGCTGGCGTAAGGTCCCCTGATAGCCGAACCGCCATTGCCATGCGATAGTGAGGTCGGTTTCTTTGCCCACTCCCGGGCTAACGCTTTGATAATCCGGGACGGGACTCCGCACTTCCCCTCCGCCCATTTAGGCGTCTTGGGTATACCGTCTTCCTTGCCCAGGACGTATTCGGCAAACTTATCGAAGCCAACAGCATGCTTAGCAATGTATTCCTTATCATAAGTTCCTTCGGTTAGCCATACATAAGCTATCGCCAGTCTCATCGCCGCATCGGTGTTGGGCTTGATGGGTATCCACTTATCGGCATGAACGGCGCAGCCATAATTGACTTCCGGGCAGATGTATATCTGCTTGATACCGAGGTCGGTGAACCAGTAGCACAGACGACTCGGCAGCTGTCCCTGCCATCCCCAGGTAGTCGTCTCCATGTCACAACCCCAGAAAAGGGTCATCCCGGTATTAGCGGCCATATCCGGTATGATATTAGTTACCGGCCTTGCCTGACCTACAGGCTCACTTCCCCATATGTGCTTACCACCCCAGTACCATCCTTCCCAGCTGTCGGTGTTCCTCTGCTGCAGGGTATATCCTCCCAGGAGTTGCAGGAGCTTTCTCTGGCAGCCGTGGGGACCGTGTATATTCTTTGTTTCACCGTGCCCGTCCGACTGGGCCAATATAGCGGTAGGACCGTATTTCTCGATAACTCTTTTTAACTCACTGACGATGATATCCAGGGCCTCGTCCCAGGAGATTCTTTCGTAGCCACTCTTTCCCCTATTCTGAGTATTTCTTTCTCCGTTAGGGTCCCAATCGACTCTCTTTAGGGGATACAAAATCCGGTTCGGGGAGACAGCTCTCTTCTTATAAGCCAGGCTGAAGGGTGATATCAATGATTTCATACTCGGTTTGAATGTTTGATTGTGTGCCTCTATCGTCCAGGGATTGAACTCCTCGGGTTTGTATTTCCAGTCGTAATGTAATGGTCTAATCCTGACGATTCGGCCATCCTTGACGTCTACAATCGAGGAGTTTGCATCCGATGATACGGAGCAAAAACCAAGCCCTTTGACAATGCTCTTCTCTCCATTGGTTGCTTTTCCAGAATCATCCTTTTTCGGTTCCATATTCCCTCCAATAATTTATTGTTTGCTATATATCCTTGTGTATCCACCGGCACTGGGTCATAGCCGGTTAATAAAGCTCTTAGACTACGAGTAATCTATTATTTAATATTATTACCCGGGATATTCCCGAATGCCTTAGCACCGGGCATCTGACCTGCCCCTGAAAGTGATACCACCTTTTAAGCTAGAGTTACCGGTGTTTTAGCTTCTGGAGCTAATGCTCAGTAACCCAAAAAGCTATCTGGTCGGATGTGATTATACCCTTTTCTACCATACTTAATCAATATCTTCACTTTGCGGTGCAGTTAAAAGGTCCGCTGAATTTCACGCTTGGGGTCTTAGCGTACGACTATAAGGTAAAAAAGGAACCATTTTACGGATATTAAACGTTTCGTCATATTGTTCAATGAGGTCTGAAACTCCGCTAACATTTTTACGAAGACACCTTGAACCTAAGTCATGGTGTCATACTACTTATCTTTGGGTTTTAATGTAAAACCGTTACGAAGCAAAAGTGGTTTTTCACCACTTGAAAATAATCGGGATGTTTAATAATATGAAGTAATTCTAAAGAAATGAGGATTTCTCAATGAAAGATTCACCGAAGAAACAAATTCCCGCGGTTGAGGGGTTTTTCACAATGCCGCCGGAAGAACCTCATCTCATAGGAACTAAATGTAATTCCTGTGGTGATTATTTTTTCCCACGAGTGGAGTCGTGTCGAAATCCCTATTGCAGCAAGACGGGGCCGGTGGAAGATGTGCTGCTCAGCAGGAGAGGAAAGCTGCATAGTTTCACGGTCAACTATTATCCACCACCCATATTTCACGCACCTGACCCGTTTGTTCCTTATGCTAACGGGCTTATAGAGCTACCGGAGGGAATAAGGGTTACCACTATGATAGGACCGGGCTATGATCAGAAGAATCTGAAGATCGGAATGGAAATGGAGATGATAATAGATAAGCTTTACGAAGATAAAGGGGGGGATGAAGTCGTGTCATGGAGGTTCCTGCCGGTCTCGACTTGAAAGCTCGCATTTACCGGTGTGGAATGATTTCATCTTTATAAAAGTAGAGAAGGCAAAAAGGCGGGGAAAATGCGAAAAATGAGAGAAATTGCAGTATTAGGTGTTGGTAGACATGTATGGGGTAAATTCCCGGGCAAGGCATTCGATGATTTAGCTGAGGAAGCATGTCTAACCGCACTTAACGACGCCGGCGTGGACAGGAAAGATATAGAGTTTGTCAGCGGCGGCGTCGACCCGTACGGTGGTACCGGTGGTATGGCTCTCGGGATTCTGGCGGGGAACACAGTTTCTCATCGACTGGGGCTTACGGTGCCCGCGACCAGTTGCTATAACGGTTGTGCCACAGGCGGCTGGGCACTAAAAACAGCTCAGGCGTATATAACCGCCGGTTTCTGTGATATGGCCATTGTCTTTGGCGCGAGTGCACCGCCCAAGGGCTTTTTCGCCCCTACCGGAAAGCAAGATGAATTCGATCCGGCAGACTCTGACTTCCAACGGTTCCGACTTTTTGGAAGCACAAATGTTAGTGGTTTTGCCCAAGGGGCACTGAGGCGAATGCAACTATATGGGCTGACAGAGGACGACCTTGCCGAGATAAAGGTGAGGGCCAGCCAGTATGCTCAATTCAATCCTTATGCGCGATATAGAAAGGTCTATACCAAGGAAGAAGTTTTAAATTCTCCAATGGTCTCTTACCCGCTGCACCTTTTAGAGGTATGCGCTACTAGCGATGGTGCCGCCGCAGCGGTGGTTTGCAGTCTGGAAAAGGCCAAACAATATACCACCAGGCCGGTGATCATATCCGCTATCGGTATCGGGTACACCAGTTATAACGATCCCGGATATGCCCGTGGCGCATTCGGTAGCAACGCTAAACCTCTTGAGCATGGAACAGGGCTTGAAAACAGTATGGAATACCGCGCAGGTAAGGCAGCTTACGAGGAAGCAGGGATAGGGCCTGAGGATCTGAGTTTTGCCGAGGTGTATGACCTGAGTTGTGCAATGAAACTCGACTGGTTCGAACAACTCCAATTCTGTAAAACTGGTGAGGCAGAGGCTCTCTTCAGGTCAGGGGCTACAGAGCTGGGAGGCAGGCTTCCCATCAGCCCCAGCGGCGGGATTGCAGCCACCGGAGAGGCTATTCCGGCCCAAGCGCTCTACTTTGTAGCTGAAGTCGCTGACCAGTTGAGGGGTAGAGCAGGGGGAAGGCAGGTGGAGGGAGCCAGGGTTGGTTTATGCGTTAACTCAGGAGCCGGGGGAAATTCTCAAGCTATAATAATGAAGAGGTAGAAACATCAGTAGTTGTATTCTAGCAGGGTGCTGAAATAAGCGACTGATGGCCTGCTTTTTCAGATAATCCACCATTTTATGACTGCGGTGGTTGATTTTCGGAGGTTTTTAAGCGCTTCATCGCTTACTTCGGCCTGGCTTTTAAGGCCCTTTTCGGTTCAGTGGGCACACCACGCCCTTAAATGGTGGCTAATTTAGCTATGCGGATAGAATCTTGAGCCAAGGTCAGGATTTAGAAGCATCCTCATAACCGATTGGTCGTAGGTTCGATCCCAGCTGCTATAGATCTTACCTATTGACTTCACCTTATAAAGGCAATAAAATCAGGGTGTCGGTTGACCTAGTGTTTTGACACCCTGATTCGTAAAATATCTTATAAACCCGACGGTCTATTTAGCTTTGGTAGGCCGTACAGGTCTCGAACCTGTGACACCCTGATTAAAAGTCTGATGCTACTGAATTTCCCAGATCAATCCATTTTTCATGTGATGTTGAAACCTCAACAAAGCCCAGCAAATTATTTCTGTCCCGAGTGTATTTACAACTCGGTCAGAAATGGTATTATATGGGTCGGATTATCTGTTCCGCAGGGGGACCGAGGGGGTGGATTTAATAATAAATAATTCCCCCTCTCCAATCGAATTATTTAACGGCCAAATACATCGTTGCTGATTGGAGAGGGGGTAAGGGGGTGAGGTTAAGATATATCAGCTCTAAAAAACGCTTCGTTTTTGTACCCAGATTGATTTTTCCATTTTATATGGCTATATTTAATATTACACTCGGGTGCAAATCTAATGAGGAGGTAAAAATGCCTATTATTCACGTAGACTTCTGGGAGGGCGTTGGAGAGGGAAAAGTCAAAACGATGATACGTGGTATAACCAACGTTATGATGGATTTGGGCGTCCCGGAAAATGCTGTAGAAGTAATCGTTTATGAAATTCCCAAAACGCACTGGGGCGTTGGTGGCGAGCCAGCTTCAGAAAAACTCAAAGACATATCGCCACCGAAATAACGTCTGATTTTGCCTTTCCTGAACAAAGGTTTTCTTTCTATAAATACAAGTCTGAACCCGTGGGCCTAAGCCTCGAATCCCAGAAACGAAGACGTATCAAGACAGGTGAAAATACCGGGTAAATCCCTCGTGGGTAGCCTCATACCCCGCACTTCGGTAGAATCGGTGTGCGTCGGTACGCTTTTTATTTGAACCTAGCATGATCTTGTAACACCCGGCTTCCTGTGCCAATTCGGCGGCATGGTCCATCAGCGCCCGGCCGATACCCTGGCTGCGGTGAGCTTCATCAACCACCATAAACTCCACCACCCCCCAATGCGAGATACCGTGCGCCAGACCCGGCAGAATAACCAAAACGGCCGTTCCCACTACCTCGCCGTCAACCTCGGCTACCAGCAAATAATAACCCTCCAGCGAGGACATCTCCCGGAATGCCTTCTGGCTAAACTCCGGTTCTGGCTTGACCATTTCCACTTCCGAAGGGTCCAGGACAAGTTGGAGGTACAACTCCAGTATGCGGGGAATATCAGACTCCGTCGCCGTTCTTATTATCATCATGTTTTCCTCGGTGCTAGAAAACAGACTGCCTGACAATGGTCTGCTCGCGGCTTTTACCCACCGAGATAAGACTCACCGGACGCGAGAGAAGCTCCTCTAATCTCAGCAGGTATTTCCGTGCATTTACCGGCAGTCCGTCAAAATCACGGATGTCATTGATTCTACTTTCCCAGCCCGGCAGTTCCTCGTAAACCGGCTGGCATCTCTCCAGTTCCAAGATACTGGCCGGGAAGTGGTCTACAGTCTTCCCGTCGAGTTTATATTCGGTGCATATCCTTATCTGCGGCATATTGTCTAGGACATCCAGACGTGTAACGGCGAGAGAATTAAAACCGTTAATCCGGATACTGAAGCGGGCGGCTACCGCATCGAACCATCCGCAGCGACGGGGACGCTGGCTTACCGCGCCGTATTCATGGGCAAGTTCTCTAATGGCTTCTCCGGTTTCATTCTTTAGTTCGGTGGGCATCGGCCCGGCACCGACTCTTGTCTGGTAAGCCTTGAAAATACCGAGGATATGAGTCAGGAGATTAGGAGCGATACCGGAGCCCAGACAGGCTCCGGCTGCTGTAGGCGATGAAGAAGTGGCAAAGGGATACGTGCCGAAATCAGGGTCCAGCAGGAATCCCTGAGCGCCTTCCAGCATCACGGGTTCGTTCCGTTCGATGGCCGCCGCTATAACGCTGGTCGTATCGCAGATACGTGGTGCCCAGCGGTCGGCATAGGCGCAGTACTGTTCGTATATTTCATCCGCCGAGAGCGACTCTTTGCCGTAAACCTTGGTCAGTATCCTGTTCTTGAATTCCAGCACCGTAGTTAATCGTTCACGCAGGGTATTCTTATCAAGGAGGTCACCGGCTCTGATGCCGGTCCGGGCCACCTTATCGGCGAAGGCGGGGCCGATGCCCTTGCGCGTCGTGCCGATGGCTTTCTCGCCGAGGGTTTCCTCTTCCAGTCCGTCGAAAGCGATATGATAGGGCATGATAAGATTGGCGCGGTCGCTGATGAGCAGTCGTGCAGTATCGATACCGCGGGAATTCAGATGGTCTACCTCGCTGTTCAGCACCGCGGGATTAAGTACTACTCCGTTACCGATAATGGAGGTTGTCCCCGGGTAAAAAACGCCCGACGGTGTCAGACGCAGCACAAAATGTCCGTGGGGATTAACCACCGTATGCCCGGCGTTATCACCGCCGGAGAACCGTACCACGTACCTGGCTTGCGCCGCCAGCATATCAACGACTTTTCCTTTGCCTTCATCTCCCCATTGCCCCCCGATAGCAGCTACAACCGACATATTTTCCTCCAGTTATAAAAATCCAGCCTTTATTCTAATGTCAGGGACATAATTTATCTATATAACTTTTGATAATCTCCTCGGGAAATACTATTCGGGCATGTTTCTGGTCTGGCGCCAGGCGTAAAACAGCCTTTGCCCGGCGGTAAGGAAGCTGAAAAAAGTGATGATTGACAGGGCAATCACCAGGACGTACTGGAACTGACTCAGCATCAGCCCCAGCGCCAGGATGATAACTCTTTCGGGACGCGTAAACAGCCCCACGTTGCCTTCGATTCCCATTGCTTCTATTCTGGAGCGGAGGTAGCTGACCGTGAAGGAACTGACCATGGCCAGACCCACCAGGACACTTTCGCCGACCTGCTGTCCCCGTACGTAAATCACCAGAATCGCCAGTAGTAATGCGGCTTCGGACAAACGGTCGAGAGTGGAGTCGAGAACGCCCCCGAAACGGGTGACCTTATTCGTAGCACGCGCCAGGGCGCCGTCGAGCATGTCAAAGAGACCCGCTATCAGTACCACGAAACCCGCGGCTAAGAGATGATTGGTGCCGATTAAGGCGGCGGCGCCTAACGTTATCCAGAATCCAAGCCAGGATACCAGATTCGGCGTAAGCGGGGTTCTGGCTAGAAGATTAACTACTGGCTGAGCAACACAATTAGATATAGCTTTACGCGCACCAGCAAGTCCGGCCATTATTTACTACTTTCCTGAGGTTGTAGCAACCGTTCTGGCCTCCGGTTTCGGGTGGATTTTTGAAGAAGCAACCTTATCGATGGTTTCCTGATAAAAATCCAGTATTCTCCGGGCAATGAGTGACCAGTCATATATCTGTGCTTTCTCTCTCCCCTTTTCCCCCATCTGCTGACGAAGCGACTTGTTTTTTATCAGCTTAAGCAGTGATTCCGTTAATTTTTCCGCGTCTCTCGGCGGGACCGACAGGCCTTCGACGCCGTCGGTAAGGACGTTGTTAAAGCCGTCGATAGCCGTGGCGATAATCGGCTTGCCCACCGACATAGCCTCGAGCAGCACAATGCCGAAGCTTTCGCGTCCCGTAGCCGGAAAGCAGACAATGTCAGCCGTCTGGTAATACCGCGGCAAATCGCTATATGTGGAATACCCGGCGAAAACCACGTCTTTCAGGCCTTCTTTAGCTATCCGCTTTTCGTATTTTTTACGCAGCCGGGTTCCGGGACCCACGGCAATAAGACGGCAGTCAGGCACCTCCTGAATCACATGCTTGTAGGCTTTAAGCAGGTAGTCGAACCCCTTCCTTTTCTCCAGCCGCCCCACGAAGAGGATGTTACATTTCCCGTCCGTATATTTTTCGATTGGTGTGGCGTGGCTGTTAAAGTGCCCGGTATCAATCCCGTTGGGTATAATGGTGTACTCTCCGGGGTAATAGGCGTTGATGTAGTCCTGGGCGGTCGGCGAGACGGCGATACGCCCGTCCAGCTTGCGGTACCACCGGTCCAGGTAGAATTTTACTACCGGACCGAACAGCGTGTACCAGGGCTTGGCTCCCGAGGCGTGGAAAGTGCCGACCATAGGTGACAGATGCATCTGGAGGGTGGTGGTGTTCAGCGTCGGCATCAGGGGCTCGTGGAGGTGGCAGATATCGAATTTCTCTCTCTCGAAAGCCTCCCTTATCTGGGCTTCTATTTTCACGGCAACAGTGATACGGGCGATGGAACCGCTGACCGGGAAAGAACGCGGATTGCCGATGCGGATAAAGCGGTCGCCGAGGGTGTGCATCGCCTCCGAGGCGGGGGCGATAATCTTGACCTTATGACCCATCCGGGTAAATTGTCTTTCCAGGCATGAGATATGGTTGACTACGCCTCCGGGATAAGCAAAGTCATAAGGAGACACCAGGGCTATTTTCATGGGCAGCTACTTGGCTACCTCCTGCTTTTTCGTTGGCGATGGTAGAGCGGTAGCCTTAATAAAATCCTCGACCATTTTATGGGCTTCATCGTCCGTGTACTGCACCGGAGGTGATTTCATGAAGTAAGCGGAAGGAGCGCCGAGTTCGCCCTTCAAGCCGTTATTCAGTGCCAGTTTGCAGCACCTGATGGCATCGATTACCACTCCGGCCGAGTTAGGGCTGTCCCATACCTCCATCTTCATGTCGATTATCAGCGGAACATCGCCGAAAGTACGTCCCTCCATCTTGATATGGCAGTACTTGCGGTCTTTCAGCCACGGAACGTAATCGCTGGGTCCTACGTGTATATCATCGGGGTTCATCTCGTAATTCAGCTGAGAGGTAACTGCCGATGTCTTTGATATTTTCTTGGATTCCAGACGTTCTCGTTCCAGCATATTCAAAAAATCGGTATTACCGCCGAAGTTAAGCTGGTAGGTGTGTTCCAGCTTCACTCCCCGGTCCATGAAAAGCCGGGCCAGGAGGCGGTGCGTGATGGTGGCGCCTACCTGCGACTTTATATCGTCGCCGATAACCGGCAGTCCCTTGTCGGCGAATCTTTTCTGCCAGTATTTCTCCTTGGCAATAAACTGCGGAATACAGTTAATGAATCCACAACCGGCATCCAGCACCTGCTCGACGTACCATTTGGTGCCTTCCTCGCTGCCTACCGGCAGGTAGTTAAGAACGACGTCTGTCTTGGTGTCCTTGAGGATACCGACGATATCGGCGGTAGGTCCCGGCGCTTTCTGGATTATCTGGGATAGATATTTACCCAGCCCGTCGTGGGTCATACCTCTATCAACCTTTACCCCCATTGGCGGTACTTCGCAGAATACGTAGGTATTGTTCGGCTTGGTGTAAATGGCCTCGGCAAGGTCTTTGCCGACCTTGTTCTTATCGATATCGAAGGCGGCAACGAAGTTGATATCCCTGACGTGGTAGCCGCCGAGGTTGACGTGCATCAACCCGGGTACGAATTCACCTTCCTTGGCGTCTTTATAGTAGTGAATGCCCTGGACTAACGACGAGGCGCAGTTTCCCACGCCGATTATGGCAACGTTTATCTTTCCCATTATCTGATTTCTCCCCTTTCTCAACCGATGCTTTCACCCGGTCTTGATAATTTAAGCCAGCATCCGTTTGAATATACCCCCTTCAGGCGTGAATGTCAAGGCATGCTCGTAGTGGTATATCGTGATTTTATTTTCTTTTTATATGATTAATAAGTGTGATAAGTGCTAAACAAACACCTTCTTCGGCTCCCAGAACCCCCGGCTCTTGGACCGCCGCAGAATGCCCAGGAAACGCCCGTCCCGGGAATAAGCCCGGCAGTATCGGTAGCTCGAATCTTTACTATTACCTGTATCGTTATCCCCCTGAATTATTACCCTTCCCGTTTTGAAGGCTTTCTCGTTGTCTTTATCGATGACTATTGCCGGTAAGTCCTGAAGGACAATATCGATGGGGTGGAGAAGCTCTTGCCAGTTTCCATTCTGGCATGCCTCCTCAAACTGCGGTAGCGATATTGCGTCCTCGATATCGAAGATGCCGCACCGCGTACGCACCAGGCTCTTTAGAAATGCTCCGCAGCCCAGGTGTTCGCCGAGGTCGTAGGCCAGCGAGCGGATATAGGTGCCCTTACTGCATTCAACCTCTACCATGGCTACCGGCTTGCGCCACGAGATGAGTTCCAGGCGGTGAATTACCGCTACCCGCTTTTTCCGCTCTACCGTGATACCGACACGCGCCAGTTTGTAGAGCGGCTGGCCCCGGTGCTTGACGGCGCTGTACATCGGCGGGGTCTGCTCGATGCGTCCCCGGAAAACATCCAGCGCGGCTTCTACCCGCCGCTTCTTAATTTCGGTGATGTCACCCTCGTGTGTAATCCGTCCGCTGCCGTCATAGGTATCGGTAGCTCTTCCGAATTCAATCCGGGCGCGGTAGGTCTTGGTGGTATTGACCAGAAACTCGATGACCCGCGTGCCCTGTCCCAGGCACACCGGGAGGACGCCCGTAGCTTCCGGGTCGAGGGTGCCGGCATGTCCCACCCGTCGCTCTCCGCTCAGTTTCCTTATCCTGGCGACGATGCTGAAGGATGTCTTGCCCTTCGGCTTGTTGATATTTATTATTCCGTCCAAAGTATGTCCTTGTCTCAGGAATATTTATCTGGATGAGAGGGCTGGGTTGGAAAAACTACGTAATATATCCCGGGAACGTAACCGGCAGCTATTGCTCCCGTTCCGTGCTTACTTCGTCGATAAGCCGCAATATCCGGTCACCGTGTTCTATGGAATCATCCCAGGTAAAACTCAGTTCCGGAATGCGTCGCAGCCTTACCTTCTGGGCGAGTTCCGTGCGCAGGAAACCGGCCGCGGCATTCAGCACCCCCAGTATCTTCTCCTCGTCCTGCTTGCCGCTCAGGCTGCTGATGAAAATTTTGGCGTGCCGCAGGTCGGGTGATGTGGAAACCTCGGTCACCGCGATGAAACTATCGAGTCGGGGGTCTCTAAGCTGACGCTGGATTAATTCGCTGATTTCTTTGCGAATGAGGGTATTAACTCTTTCTATACGATGTGCCATGATTTGAAATCCGGTGGGTGTAAGTTAACTGGACTTTTCCATTTTATAAAATTCCAGCGTATCACCGACGGCGAAATCCCCGAAGTCCTTGATGCCCACACCGCACTCGTAACCCGCCGCCACCTCTCTGGCATCGTCCTTAAAGCGTTTCAGACTGCTTACCGTAGATTCGATGATTACTTCTTTACCCCGGTATACTCTCACCGATGAATTACGGACAATTTTACCGTCCGTGACATAAACCCCGGCCGCCTTGGCCCCCTTACCCGCGGAGAAGACGGCTCTGACTTCCGCCCGCCCCTCGATTACTTCGACGAACTTGGGCTCCAGCATGCCCTTGAGGGCTTTGGCCACGTCATCCGATAGGGTATAAATCACGTTGTAGTAACGTATATCTACCCTCTGGATGGAGGCTACCTGACGGGCGCCCTCTTCGGCGCTGACATTGAAACCGATAATCAGTCCGTTGGATGCCATCGCCAGCATAACATCGCTCTCGGTAATGTTGCCGGTGCCGCTGTGGATAATTCTCACCTGGACTTCATCACTGCCCAGTTGTTCCAGCGAATGCCTTATCGGCTCGATGCTGCCCTGGACGTCGGTCTTGAGAACGACATTCAGTTCCTTCACCTTACCGGCGCTTATCTGGTCGTATAAATTATCAAGATTGATAGATTTCGCCGTAGTAGAGGTATTACGCTCCATTTCTTCTTTTTGCTTCTCTAACATGGTCTGGGCATGGCGCTCATCGGCTACCGCTGTGAGCGTATCACCGGCATGAGGTACGATATTCAATCCCAGAATCACTACCGGGGTTGACGGTTCGGCTTTTTTTATCCGCTTGCCCAAATCGTTGAACATGGCTTTAATCCTGCCCCAGGTATTACCGACTACTATCGTGTCGCCCAGTTTCAGGGTTCCCGCCTGCACCAGCACCGTCGCCAGGGGTCCCTGTGTCTTGTCTACTTCGGCTTCGATAACCACTCCGGCCGCCGGTTGGTTCGGTGATGCTTTCAGCTCCTCCATTTCCGCAACGAGTAGCAGACTCTCCAGCAAAGCGGGAATGCCCGTCTTTTCTTTAGCCGATATTTCAACGCAGACGGTATTACCCCCGTACTCTTCAATAACCAGACCGGCTTCGGCAAGCTGCTGTTTCACCAGGTCTATATTGGCGTTTTCCCGGTCAATCTTGTTAATCGCCACCACGATAGGTACCTCGGCAGCCTTGGCGTGATTTATCGCCTCTATCGTCTGGGGCATAACCCCGTCGTCGGCGGCTACTACCAGAATGGTGACATCGGTTATATTGGCGCCGTGGGCGCGCATGGCGGTAAAGGCTTCGTGACCCGGTGTGTCCAGGAAGGTTATTTTCTGGCCGTTAACCGTCGCCTGGTAGGCACCGATATGCTGGGTGATACCCCCTGCTTCGGAATCTACCACGTTCGTCTGCCGGATAGCATCGAGTAGCTTGGTCTTGCCGTGGTTGACATGCCCCATGACGGTAACTACCGGGGGACGGGGCTGCAGGTCTTTTGAGTCTTTGCCGTAGCGCTTTTTAAGTTTCTTGCTCTTTTCGGCGGCACTGGCAAGACGCTGTTCTTTCAGGGGTTTCAGCTTCGGTTTAAAGCCGAAGGAGCTTATGATAGCAGCGGCCGTTTCATAATCTATTATCTGGTTGATGTTGGCCATGATGCCGTTTCTCATCAACTGTTTGATGATTTGAATGGAATCCACGTCCAGAAGGTCAGCCAGCTGCCTGATTCCCACCGAGTTAGGGATATTGATAACCGGTACCTTGACCGCTGCGGTCTTTTTTTCTGCTTTCTCGGCAACAGGTTCGGCTACATTATCCGGTTGGCTGGTCTTCGGCACTAGTTTTCTCCTTTAAAAAGGGTTTCGCCGCTTATTTTCAGCTCCTCGCGGTTTTCCTCGCTGAGAGTACTGCGCAACGTACGCTCCAGCTGTTTTCCCGTCAATGCTTTCTCCCAGCAGTCACGGGTCGGGCATACGTAGGCACCCCGCCCGTTCTTCTTCCCGGTACTATCGAGCTCGATATTACCATCGGGTGTACGCACCACGCGCACGAGCTCCCGTTTGGTTTTCACTTCCCTGCAGCCAACACAGGTGCGCTGCGGGATGTGTTTTAAGCCAGCAGCATTTGTATTAGAAGTATTCTTCATCATCTTCGACAGTGTAATCCTTCTGTCCCTTCCTCACTTTAACACCGTCTTCGCTGGTGTCTTTAACGTAAGAACCCTTCCTCTTTTTCTTTGATTTTTCTGATTTAGAACTCGACCTGCCGCGTCGTACGGGCATTATATCTTCGGCAAAACGCAGTTGAGATTTTCCATGTGCTTCTGCCGTCTGCGCGAACATCTGCGAAGGCATTACCATTTCCTCGGCGACCGGCTCCTCTTCTTCCTCTTCAGCTTCCTCCTCAACAGCCTCTTCTGAAATCTCCAGCGACTCCAGTGTCGCCGTTATCTCCTCCGGTATCTCCTCGGTTATGACCTGCTCTTCTTCGGGCTCGATTGTTTCGGCTTCGACCGCTTCGGCTTCTATCATCTCGGCTTCGACTTCTTCTACAGCCGCTGCCTTGGGTTCTTTCTTGGTTTCCGCTACTTTCTCGGCTTCGGCGGTGGAGGAGCTCTTAATGTCGATTCGCCACCCGGTAAGCTTGGCGGCTAGTCTGGCGTTTTGTCCCTCTTTCCCTATCGCCAGGGATAGCTGCTTGTCAGGTACGATAACCGTAGCTGCCTGCTCCTCTTCATTTAGTTCCACGCGCATTATATGGGCGGGGCTGAGAGCGTTGGCAATAAAGCCGGTAAGGTCGGCATTCCACATGACAACGTCTATCTTTTCGCCGTTCAGTTCGCTGACGATGTTCTGTATCCGTATGCCCCGTAGACCGACGCAGCAGCCCACCGGGTCGATGCCCTCCTGCTTGGCAGCCACGGCGATTTTACTTCGGTATCCTGCCTCGCGGGCAATGCCTTTTATCTCGACTGTCCCGTTATATACCTCCGGGACTTCCAGTTCGAAAAGTCGGCGGAGCAGGTCGGGGTGAGAACGCGATACGATTACGCGGGGACCTTTACTGGTTCGGGCTACCTGTAGCAGGACGACTTTAAGTCGCTGTCCCACGCGGTAGCGTTCCGTGCGTACCTGTTCGGAAGGCGGTAATATGGCTTCGGTTCGGCCCAGGTCGATGTTGACCTGCCCGAGTTCGAAGCGCTGCACGACGCCGCTGACAACCTCCCCTTCCCGGTCGGCGTACTCCTCGAAGATGGCGCTGTGCTCGGCTTCATGGAGTCTCTGTAAAATTACCTGCTTGGCGGTTTGCGCCGCGATACGTCCGGCGTTAGAGGGGGTGGACTCCACCATCAGGGTTTCGCCGACTTCTACATCCTCTTTAATTTTTTTGGCTTCTCGCAGCGCTATCTCGGTGTTCCTGTCTTTTACCAGCCTGACTACTTCTTTTTCCGCCCACACTTCTACTTTACCGCTATTGGGGTCTATTTTTACCGCGATATTCTGGTTAGTACCGAAATTGTCCTTCTTGTAGGCTGAAACCAGCGCCGCCTCAACAGCGGTAAGAACCACGTCTTTCGGCAGGTTCTTCTCAGCCGACAACTGAGTTATAGCGAGCAAAAATTCGCTCTTCATCTCGGATTTAACCTCCGGACTATAATAAATTGTTAATAAAAAAGTGGGAATCAAACCCACTTCACTACTAAAACATCTTAACTTATCAGGTGAATTATAACATAGCAAATGCCATGATGCAAGTCAAGTATCGCTGTTTTCAAACAGAATATCCCTTCTTTCTATGAATATTTCTATTTCAATGTGTTATCGAAAAAGGCGGTTACCTTATCGATATACTCCGTCGGACTGGTTACATAGGCTTTAACATGGTCGGCGCCCGGGACAATCCACAGCGTATCATCGGGATTCTGAGATGCCTCGTATAGTCTGTAGGCGTGGTCCAGCGGTACGAAGTCGTCCTCTTTGCCGTGGATGAACAGGATAGGCCGCGGCGCAATCTCGGGGACGTTCTCGACCGGTTTTACGGCGTTGAAGTCTACGCCGTACATGATATTGACCATAAACAGCACGGGGGTGAGGAAGAACCCGGGAAACCTGGTACGCTTTGTGAATTCCCGTTCCATGATGCCCGTCATATCGGCGAAGCTGCTGTCGGCGACGACACAATCGATGTTGGTCTCCTCGGCCGCTCCCATGAGAGCGGTGGCGGCGCCCATGGAAAAGCCCAGCACGCCGATACTTTCGAAGCCCCGCTCCCTCACGAAATCAACGGCGCCCAGCAGGTCCTTTCTTTCATGATAGCCCGCCGATAGCCGGTCGCCTTCGGACTCTCCGTGACCGCGGAAGTCGAACATCAGGACATTATAATCGTTGGCTATTAACTCGGCGGCAATGCCCATCATGTTCACACCCGGGTCGGACCGGTTGGACCCGGCCCCGTGGAGCATAATTATAACCTGCTCGCTATCCGGTGAGGGAAGGAACCAGCCGTGCAGTATCAGGTGGTCTTCACGACTGGGAAACGTAATATCTTCGTAGTCCAGGCCCAGGTCGGCCGGGTTTATCGTGACGGGTATTCTTTCCACTCTGGTTGCCGAGGCGCCCAGGTAAACCGACAGGCCCAGGAAGGCTACTATCACCAGGACGACTACACCTATTATTGCTTTCAGCCACCATTTCATTACCGTTTCCTCCGGTTGCCGCGGCGGATTAAACCGAGCCTGGCCAATTTATTATAGCCGTATTCGTACTTTTGTCAAAGCTAAATAATATCTTTTCCCACCCGACCGCCCTCGCAGCATCAGTCTGTTAGCCCGTAAAATCACCCCCACCCTTTTGTCCCCCTTTCGTAAAGGGGGATTTAAACCTTTCTACACAACACCCCCAAACGGGGAGTAGCTCCTCTTATTTATAATTCTCCCTCTCCAAACAGAATATTCAGGATTTTCTCCTGTGCCCCGTTTGGAGAGGGGGTCAGGGGGTGAGGTATAAAATAACCTTGGATACCCGGCAATCTTAATTTATCTTTTACCGCCCACAACCCTTTTTCATCGTGCCAGTGTCCGGAAGATAGTACCCACCCCACCAAATCTCTTTTGGCTTTAGTGGCAAGGAATGTGTATAATATTTACGGTATATTAAATAGATTACCACTCAGGGCAGGAGTGTTTCGTTTGAATATCGGCGAATTAAAAAATTCGGTCATTAAGGACATAGAAAGCCGCTCACAGCAGCTTGAGGAACTGAGCCGGAAGATACATGATAATCCGGAAACAGCCTTAGAGGAGCATCAGGCGGCTGAATGGCTGTCCGGGTATCTGGAAGACAACGGCTTTGCTCTGGAGCGTGGTATCTGTAAGCTACCCACCGCTTTCTGGGGGAGGTACGGTAAAGGCAAGCCGACTATCGCCATACTGGCTGAATACGATGCTCTTCCTAAGCTGGGGCACGCCTGCGGTCATAACCTAATCGCCACCTCTGCTGTGGCGGCTGGCGTAGCTTCCAGGATAGCCGTCGATGCGCTGGGCGGATGTGTTGCCGTTATCGGTACGCCCGGTGAGGAGTTGACTGGTGGTAAAGCTATCATGGCCGACCGGGGAGCTTTCGATGATATCGATGCGGCGATGATTGTTCATCCGGGTGGTGGCAACCGCGTCGTCATGAATACCCTCGCCTGCCAGACGCTGGTCGTTGAATTTCTCGGCAAGGCAGCCCACTCCTCCGCAGAACCGGAACTGGGTATCAATGCCCTGGAAGCCATGATTCAATCTTATAATGCCATTAACTCGTTGCGACAGCACATTAAAGACGGGGCCCGTATTCACGGTGTTATTACCGACGGCGGCGAGGCGGCCAATATCGTTCCCGCCCATACCGCCGCCAGCTTTTTCGTGCGGGCTGAGGATGACGACTATCTCGATGTGCTCAAAGAAAAGGTCATCGACTGCTTCAACGGTGCCGCGATAGCCACCGGCGCCGAGTTGAAGTATAAATGGGACGATGTACGCTATGCGGCGATGATTAATAATATGACCCTGGCGCGTCTGTTTCAGGATAATATGAAAACGCTGGGATATGATATCCCGCTGAGAGGCGATAAAATCTGGGGAGGCAGCAGCGATGTCGGCAATGTTTCCCGGCTGGTACCTACCATTCAGCCGCTGGTATCTATCGCTGCCGGCGATGTGTTGATACATACCCCGGAGTTCGCTGTGGCGGCAAAGTCTAAAGATAGCCTCCAGTCCATGCTTGGTGCCGCTAAAGCTATGACGATGACGCTTATCGACCTTCTGTCAGACCCTGATAATTTAAATAGAGCCCGGGAAGAGTTCGGTAAAAGAAAATAATTGCTAAGGGGTGTTCAAGAGGGGCCAAGCCCCTCTTCACTCGCGTTATCGCTTGGTGGGGAGGCCAGTGTGATATGTGGGATGAAAATCTTGTCGGTCAGGGAGTAAAATAGATATATGATAATTGCCGTTGATGCTGCCGGTGGTGATTACGCCCCTCATGAGGTAGTCAAGGGTGCGGTTACCGCCGCTCAGGAGTTTGGTATAGAAATCGCTCTGGTAGGCAGAAGGAACGTGCTCCACGTGCTTACCGGACGTTCCTCGCGTAAGGAAACCATTAGTATTGTCGATGCCAGCCAGGTTATCGACTATGATGAACCGCCCATAAAAGCGCTCCAGAGCAAGCCGAACTCGTCGATAGTCGTCGGCATTAACCTGCTGAAAAGCGGAAACGCTGCGGCATTTGTGTCAGCGGGAAATACCGGGGCGGTCGTCGCCGCGTCGCTACTCACCCTGGGCAAGGCTAAAGGCGTCAGCCGACCGGCCATCGGTTGTTTCCTGGATACCATATCGTCGATGCCGCCGCTGCTGGTTGATGCCGGAGCCAACTCCGATTGCCGTGCCAAGCACCTGCTCGAGTTTGCTAGGTTGGGCTCTCTTTATAGTATGAATATCCTGAAAATCCCCTCACCGCGTGTCGGATTACTCAGCAACGGCATTGAGGATGGTAAGGGAAATCGCCTTGTCCACGAGACTTATAAATTGCTGAAAAAAGACAAAGACATTAATTTCGTCGGCAATATAGAAGGACATGATATCACCAACAGGACCGTTGACGTTATTGTCACTGACGGATTTACCGGTAATATCGTCCTCAAGACCGTCGAAGGCTATAGCGATAACTTCCTGACCTCGGTAAGGCAGATAGGGCATGTCTTTTCCAGCGCCTCAAGCGTACGCGGTCGTGATTTGTTGCGTGATATCGGCCTGGACTCATGGATTGAGAAACTGGACTATACCGAATACGGGGGGGCATGTCTCCTCGGTATCAACGGTAATGTCATTATTGCCCACGGACGCAGTAAAGCCAGGGCTATTAAAAACGCCATCGGTCTGGCTAAGGAAACGGTAGAACGAAGTATTACGGAAATAGTTCAGGAGGAAAATGATGAGCAAACCAGTGGAGATTGAAGAAGCTAAATTTGAAGAAGTGGTTTTAAAGGCGGAAACACCGGTGCTGGTCGATTTCTGGGCGCCATGGTGCGGACCCTGCCGGATGGTGGCGCCAGTGGTTGAAGAGCTGGCGGAGGATTACGACGGTAAAGTGGGTTTTTTCAAGATAAACGTCGATAATAGTCCCAAGATTGCCAGTCAGTACGGCGTCATGAGTATTCCCACTCTGATGCTCTTCAAAGACGGCCAGCCAGTGGCTAATATTATCGGCTTCAGGCCCAAGGGCGAATTGAAAAAGAGCCTGGATGAAGCACTGTAATCCGGAATATAAAACATTCAGGCTATCAGTGGGGTGAGTTTGATGGATAAATCCCCGAAGAAATACAATGTCATCATTATCGGTGGCGGACCGGCCGGGCTTAGTGCTGGCATTTACACCGCCAGAGCCAGGCTGAAAAGTCTCCTCATTGAAAGGGGAGCTATCGGCGGTCAGATTCTGAATACGGAGTGGGTAGAAAATTACCCCGGCTTTCCCGATGGCGTCAGCGGTATCGACTTGACCGAAGCGATGCATAAGCAGGCGGAGAAATTCGGACTGGAAACTCTACTCGCTGATGTTACCGGTGTGAAGCTTACCGACGTACAAAAAACGGTTGAGACATCCGAGGATAGCTATGCCGCTCAAGCTGTCATCATCGCCAGTGGCTCGGAAAGACAGAAACTCGGTATCCCCGGCGAAGCCGAATACACCGGCAAGGGTGTGTCTTACTGCGCCACCTGCGACGGTGCTTTCTTTAGAGACAAACCGGTGGCGGTGGTGGGAGGCGGCAACGCCGCCATTACCGAGGCTCTCGAACTTACCAAATTCGCCTCGGATATCACGGTTATCCACCGTCGCGATGAGCTCCGCGCTACTAAAATATTGCAGGAGAAAGCCTTCACGGAACCCAAGATTAAAATCCTCTGGGATAGCGTCGTCGATGAAATTACCGGTGATACTTTCGTCAAGAAGGTAAAGGTCAGCAATGTCAAGACCAAGAAAAAATCAACTCTTAATGTAGCCGGGGTTTTCATGGCGGTAGGTTTCAAACCCAATACGGAGTATCTCAAAGGCGCCATAAAGCTTGATAAAAACAACGCCATAATCACGGATGATAAAATGGCAACGAACGTTCCCGGTGTTTTTGCCGTGGGTGATATCCGCAGCGGTTCCATCCGCCAGGTAATATCGGCTACCGGTGACGGCGCCGTCGCTGCCGTTAACGCTGAGAAATATATTACCGGTCTATAAATTTTCAAGAAGTTTTCAAAAAAAATCCATTGACGTAACGTGGGTATTGGTGGTTTTGTTTCCATTACTTGAAGTATAATAGGCAGTAATCATCTAAAGGAGTACTCGTAGTGAAAGTTGTATTTATTGAAGATGTTCCTGATGTAGCCCTGGCCGGACAGACCAAGGAGGTGGCCGATGGCTACGGCAGGAATTATCTGCTGCCGAAAAAGCTGGCGGTGCTGGCGGATTCGGCGGCTTCAAATATTCTTAAATCGCAAATGAAACAGGTCCTGGTCAAGCGGGCGCAGGCCGAATCGGAAATGAAGGAAATCGCCGGGAAACTCGACGGTGCGGAAATCACCATCAAAGCTAAAGCTGGCGAAAAAGAACGTCTCTATGGTTCGGTAACCAGCGCCGACATTGCCGCTGAGCTCGGTAATATCGCCGGACAGGCTGTAGATAAGAGGAAGATTGACCTCGAGGAGCCGATTCGTCAGCTGGGTGTTTATGAAGTAGCTCTGAAATTTACCCATGATATCACGGCCGCCATCATGGTTACGGTTGAGTCGGAAGAAGCAGTCGCGGAAGCCGAGGTAAAAGAGGAGAAAGAAGAAAAGAAACCCAGGGCCAGAAAGGCTAAAAAAGCCGGGGAAGCTGAAGCCGTAGCGGAGGAGACTGTCGTTGCCGAGGAAGAAGGGGAGGCAAAGGCTGAAGAAACTGAGGCAAAGGTAGAAGAGTTAGAAATAAGGCTTGAGGAAGCTGAAGTAACCGGGGTAAAAGCGGAGGAGGCAGAGGCGAAGGCGGAAGAGACTGTAACCAAAACTAAAAAACCTAAAGCTAAGAAAAAGACCACGAAAAAGGCTGAGGCCAAGGTAGAGGAGAAAGAATCGAGTGAATGAAGCCAGGTTACCACCCAACGATTCCGATGCCGAAGAAGCGGTCATCGGGTCGCTGCTGATTGACGGAGCCGCTATCTTCCAGATTAGTGATTTCCTGCAGCCCGGTGATTTTTACTTTGAGCCGAGCCGCTGGCTCTATGAAGGCTGCATGGCGCTATACCAGCGTGATGAGGCTATCAATCAGATTACCCTGGCGCAGGAGATGTCGCGGCGGGGAAGGCTGGATTCATGCGGCGGTGCGGCTCACCTGAGCTATCTGATATCTATCTGTCCCACCTCTATGGATATCGAGCACTACGCCCGCATCGTCTATCGCCTGTCGGTAATGCGCCAGATGATTTCCGCGGGCGATAATATCACCGCTATCGGCTATCAGGCCAGTCCCGACGTTGAAGAAAGTCTCGCTAAAGCGGAAAGCATCCTGTTCAGTCTGCGTCGTACCCAGGGCGCCAACGAATTAACGCATATCCGTCAGGTGCTTGATAAGTATTTCGAGGAGACCCCCGCGCCAACCGAAGGACGCGCCGAGCAGTTGCCGTACGTGCTTTCCAGCTTTCCCGGTCTGGACGAATTCCTCGGCGGCTTCCAGCGTGCCGACCTGATTATCATTGCCGGACGACCCAGCATGGGCAAGACCAGCCTGGCGCTGAATATTGCCCGGAATGCGGCGGTGGAACACCGCGCCTGTGTCGCCCTGTTCAGCCTAGAAATGGCCCGCGATTCGCTGGTGATGCGTCTCCTTTCCAGCGAGTCCGGGGTCAATTCCCGGCGCGTGCGTTTCGGTTCACATACCGAGGATGAGGAAAGACAGGTAATGGAGGCTACCGGTATTCTCTCGGAGTCTCCTATTTATGTTGATGATACCCCGATGATTCGCATCGCGGAGATGCGCAGCAAGGCTCTCCGCCTCAACTACGAGCGTGGTATCGACATGGTGATTCTTGATTACCTCCAGCTGATGCAGGGGGAGGGGAGAAACGAGAACCGGGTCAACGAAATCAGTTATATCTCGCGCTCCCTCAAGGCGTTAGCCCGTGAGATTAACGCCCCCGTAATAGCGGTCTCGCAACTCAGCCGCGCCGTGGAATGGCGCGCTTCCCACGAGCCCCAGCTCTCCGACCTTCGTGAGAGCGGCAGTATCGAGCAGGACGCCGACGTTGTCCTTTTTATCTATCGCGATGAGTATTACTATAAGACTGAAGAAGAATGGCTCGTCGTCCATCCCGACCGTGAATACCCCCGCGAGGAAGCCGATGTCATCATTGCCAAGCACCGCAACGGACCCACCGGCCGGATAAAACTGCGTTTCCGGCACAGTCTGGCCAGGTTTGAAAGCATCAGCAGCGAGGAGCCGAGTATGCTATGAAGAAATTCGAAGGTTTCCCCGCCAGAATGGAATATACTCCTCTGCCCAATGTCTTTATCAGCGGCTTGTTGCCGCATATCAATGATATAGCTGAACTCAAGACTACCCTGCACGTCCTGACCAGGCTATACCGGAAAAAGGGCTACCCCCGCTATGTCTCCTTCCAGGAGCTGCTGACGGATGAAAGCCTCATGAGCGGACTTAAGGCGGAGGGCGAGTCACCGGAAATAGTATTACAAAATGCTCTGGAGAAGGCGGTCGGGCGGGGAACGCTGTTGCCGCTAGCGATGGAAAAGGACGGCACATCTGGAAACGTTTATTTCCTGAATAGCATCGCCAATCGTCAGGTGATAGAGAAAATTCAGAATGGGGAACTTGAGCTTACCGGACTAAAGACTGCGGGCAAGAAATATGTCCCGCCTGAGGAATTGCCGGATATATTTACCCTCTATGAGGAGAATATCGGTATCCTGACCCCCATGATTGCCGACGAGCTTCGTGAAGCCGAGAAGCTGTATCCCAGGGAATGGATAAGCGATTCCATTAAAGAAGCGGTTTTATATAACAAGCGAAATATTAAATATATCCTCAAGATACTGGAAAACTGGGCGGCGGAAGGTAAAAACGATGGAACATATCAGCGACATCCTGAAAAGACAGACCCGGACAAGTACATCAAGGGAAAATACGGACACATGGTCCGACGATGATGTAGAGTCTCCGGCCAGCCCGGACTGTACTATCTGCAAGGGCGCGGGCATCATCCACCCGCTGCTGCCCTCCGGGAAGCCGGACTACAGTCGCGTCGTGCGCTGCCCCTGCACCCGGAGGGAACTCGCTGACGAACGACGTTCTCGTCTGGTACAGTACAGCAACCTGGGCTCGCTGACGCGCCTAACCTTCGAAAATCTGGAGCCCCTGGGAAAGAGCGGCAATCCCTCCAGCCAGGCGAAGTTTAAAGCCGCTTATCAGGCGGCTCAAGAATTCGCCACCGACCCCGTGGGCTGGCTGGTCCTGGGTGGTCCCAGCGGCGGTGGTAAGACCCATCTGGTCGCGGCTATCGCCAACGAACGGATAGCTCAGGGACATCCGGCTTATTATATCTCCGTACCCGACCTTCTCGACAGGCTGAGAACATCCTTTATGCCTGATAGCGAAATTCCCTACGATGAGTTCTTCGAACAGGTACGCAACGCCCCGTTGCTGGTTCTCGACGACCTCGGCGCGCAGAGCGCTACCGCCTGGGCTAAAGAGAAACTCGACCAGCTGCTGACCGCCCGCTATAACAGCGAGCTGCCCACGGTTGTGGTTATTATTACCCCCCTGGAGCAGATGGACGAAAGACTTCATACGCGCTTGACAGACTCTCGTTTGTGCCGGGTGTTTATCCTCGAAGAGGAACACCAGGCGTCGGAGTACGGCTGGGGACCGGAGTTCAAGCTCCAGCAGAACATGACTTTTATCAATTTTAAGCGACGTAACAATCTAACCCTGGAGCAGCAGGACAATCTCGACGAAGCTTACCGGGTCGCCTTCGATTTCGCCAAAAACCCCGAAGGCTGGCTGGTCTTGATGGGAGAGACCGGCTGCGGCAAGACCCACCTGGCGGCGGCTATCGTCAACTACCGCTACGAAGCGGGCAAACCGGCCCTGTTCGTCGTCGTCCCGGAATTTCTCGACCACCTTCGCTCAACCTTCAGCCCCGACAGCAAGGTTTCCTACGATGATGTCTTTGAAAGTGTCAAGACGGCGCCGCTGCTGGTACTCGACGACTTCGGGGAGCAGTCAACAACGCCCTGGGCACGGGAGAAACTCTACCAGATGCTGAACTACCGCTATAACAGCCGTCTGCCTACCGTGGCGACCACCCGCTATTCCTTCGATGAGCTTTTAGGGGAGGTCGACCCTGCCATCAGCTCCCGCCTCGTCGACGGCCAGACCAGCGTACCCTTCAACATCATGGCGCCGGACTACCGCGGCGATAGGCGCGCCGGTAAGAAGCGCACCTCTTCACGAGGCAAGACGGGGCGTTACCGGTAGCCTCTCTCTGTCATTCCCGCCCTATCTGTCATTCTGAGGAGCGTAGCGACGTGAGAATCCTTTTCCGCTCAAGCGGGAATCCAGCCCCCCCACCCGCCCCCCTCTGAAATATCTATTCCCACCCGGCCGCCCTCGTATCATCAGCTTGTTGTCCGTTAATTATCCCCACCCCGTTTTTATTATCTATTCCCACCCGACCGCCCTCGTATCATTCTCTGCCAATCCAGTAGCTTGCCCCTTCACTCCCCAACCCCCGAAAGGGGAGTAGCCAGCGAAGAGGGGCGCCAGCCCCTCTTAATAAATAATTCCCCCTCCTTTCCCAAGGGAGGGGGACAAAGGGGGTGGGTTTTATCAATACTGAAACGGTAAATAAGTATTACAAACCCAGGAACCGGTTAAGACTTCCTCTCATCCTTAAAAGTCAGCGCCCCCGTCGGGCACGCTTCCACGCACCTGCTGCAATTAAGGCACCTGTCGCTGCCTATCGGCTCATCGCCGAAGGTGGTCATCACTCTCTCGAAGCCCCGGTGCGCGAACCCGAAGACGCCCGATTTAACATCCTGGCGGCATGCCCAGATGCAACGTCCGCAGAGCACGCACTTGTTCGGGTCGTAGGTAAAAAGCGGGTTGCTGTCGTCTATGGGAAGATTGTGCAGCAATAAACGAAGCCGTTTCGTCTTCAGGCTGACTTTCAGGTGGCGGGCGATTTTCTGGAGCTCGCAGTCGCCGTTGGCGGTGCAATGAGCGCAATCGACCGGGTGGGACGCCATCAGCAGCTCGAAACCCGCCCGCGCCAGTCTTAAAGCCTTTTCTCCCCTCGTATTCACCACCATGCCGTCGTTTACTTCGTGCGTGCAGGCGGTCACCGGCTCTGCTTCCCCCTCTACCTCCACGAAGCACAGGCGGCAGGAAGCATTCGGCTCCGGTTTCTCTTTGATGGCGCACAGGTTGGGTATATAGATATCGTTGGCCAGCGCCGCCCAAAGGATTTTTTCTCCCGCTCTGGCCGTTATTTTCTGGCCGTCTATCGTCAGCGACACGTTCTTCATTTGGCGGGCACCTCGCTCGGCGGCGATAGCTTAACGATGGCGTTGTATTGCGGGGGACAGGCGGCCAGGCAGGTGCCGCACTTAACGCACTTCTCCTGGTCGATGACCTTGATTCTCTTTTTGTTCGGCGATATCGCTTCGACGGTGCAGGTGCCGACACAGGCATCGCAGGAGCGCTCGCATTTATCGGGGAGGATATAGTAGGCGATTAGGTGCTGGCACATCAATGCCGGGCATTTTCCCAGTTCGATGTGCTCTTCGTATTCGTCCCGGAAATAGCGCAGGGTGGTTAATATGGGATTGGGGGCGGTCTGTCCCAGGCGACAGAGCGAGCCGGCCTGGACTTCTTCGGCAAGTTGCTCCAGTTTGTCGATATCCTCCAGGGTGCCCTCGCCGAAGGTGAAATCGGTTAGGACCTCCAGCATTTGCTTGGTGCCCAGCCGACAGAAGGTGCACTTACCGCAGGACTCTCTCTGCGTAAACTCCAGGAAATAGCGGGCTATCTCCACCATGCAGTCGTCCTCATCAAGCACTACCATCCCCCCGGAGCCCATCATCGCCCCTGCCTTGTGGAGCGAATCGAAATCTACGGGTATATCCAGGGCTGATTCGGGCAGGCAGCCCCCGGAAGGACCTCCTATCTGTACTGCTTTGAACTGTTTGCCATTCGGAATCCCGCTGCCCACGTCGAAAATAATCTGCCGCAGCGTGGTGCCCATGGGTACTTCGACCAGGCCCGTATTGACTATCTTACCCGCCAGAGCGAAGACTGCCGTGCCGGGGCTGTCTTTGGTTCCGATATCCCGGAACCAGGCAGCGCCGTTTCTGATAATCGATGGTACAAAGGCGAGAGTCTTCACGTTATTGACTATGGTCGGCTTGCCGTCCAGTCCGTGACTGGAGGGATAGGGCGGGCGGTGGCGCGGCATTCCCATCCTGCCTTCCAGTGATGCTATCAGGGCCGTTTCCTCCCCGCAGACAAAGGCCCCGGAGCCGTGGAAGAGCTTTATATCGAAGGAGAAATCGCCCCCCAGGATATGACTGCCCAGTAAGTTCGACTTCTTCGCCTGTCGCAGCGCCGTTTCCAGTCGCTTTACCGCCAGGGGGTACTCGGCGCGTACGTAGATATAGCCGTGGCGCGCCCCGATGGCATAACCGCCGATAATCATCCCCTCTATCACCGTATGGGGGTCGCTTTCCAGGATGGAGCGGTCCATGAAGGCCCCGGGGTCGCCCTCGTCGGCGTTGCAGATAATATATTTCGGTTTGCCCGGTTCGTCGCGGCAGGACTGCCACTTCTGTCCTGTCGGGAAACCGGCCCCGCCCCGCCCCCGCAATCCTGAATTAATAACCTCTTCAATGACTTTTGAAGGAGTCGTTTGCAGGGCTTTGGCCAGCCCCGCGTAGCCGTCGGCGTTGATGTACTGGTCGATATCTTTGGGGTCGATATGACCGCAGTTTTTCAGGATGATTTTCCGCTCGTATTGCGAGCGGGGAAAATCACTGAAGCTGGGCAGGAGGTCGTTCGGTTCCAGCGCCGCCAGGACGAATTCGGGGCAGGGATTATCCCCGATGATAAACTCCTTTACCAGCCTTTCCGCAATGACCGGATTAACGTACCCGTAGCATATCGGCGGATAGCCGGGCTTATTGATGATTACCAGTGGTTCGGCGTAGCAATGCCCCATACAGCCGACTTCTATCACCGGGCAGTCGATTTTTCGCTTTTTTATCTCGTCGCGGAAAGCCTGGATTACCTCGGGAGCGCCGGCTGCCCGACCGCACGTAGCTGCGCCCACCATTATTACCGGCTTTTCCTGTGATATTTCTTCACAGTGTGATGCGGCAATCTGCTTTAATTTTTCAAAAGCATCGGCTACGGCTGTTTTTTCAGTCGCTTTCACTTTCTTCTTCGTCCCTCCCGGCACGCTCCTGCTCGAATGCCAGTAGAATTCCATCGACTCTGGTCGGCTCAACATTACCCTCCGGCTTTTCGTCGACTACCGTTACCGGGGCCATCGTACAGCAGCCCACGCAGGCAACGGTGTCCAGGTCGAACTCGCGGTCGGCGGTAGTCTCACCGGGATTGATTTCGAGTCGCCGCTTCCAGGCGTCCAGCGTAATGTAGCCGCCCTTCATGTGGCAGGCGGTACCCAGGCATACCCTTATGGAATGCCGACCCGGTGGCGTCAGCCGGAACTGATTGTAAAACGTTATGACGCCGTAGACATCTATGGCGGGGATGTTGAGGTATTCGGCAATTTCGGTCATGGCTTCACGGGGCAGGTATCCCAGGCTGCCCTGGACCTTCTGCAATATGGGTATCAGGTTGAAACGTTTCCTGCCGAAGCCTTTGAGTACTTTCTTCGTTGTCTCCCGGTTTTGTGCTTCTTCGCTGGCTGTGTCGTTCTCGTCTGGTATGGCAATCACCGCTTTCTAAAAAATATGATTTACTATCTGCTACAGTTAATTCTGGCGAAGCTGAGCCTATTTGTCAAGAATTGCACCTGATGTTCCTATTCCGGGATGATTATTTCAATACGGTGATTTCAACTCGTCCTGGCCTCATCTCCTTTGTCCCCCGGTAAGCTTTGCCCTGAAAGTCATTCTGAGGAACGAAGTGACGGAGAATCCGTGTTTTACATGACTTAAACGGGTTCTTCGCTACGCTCAGAACGACATATGTCGTTTACTTTTAAGGCAAGGCTAAAAGTGGGACTAAAGAGAATTTACCCCCCCCCCCTTAAAAAGGGGAGTGCGCCAGCGAGAGGGGGCGCAGCACCCTCTCAATACTCATACCTCCTCTCCTGCGAGACGCCTTGTCAGGAGAGGAGGACAAAGGGGGTGAGGTATACTAGACCTCCACCCCACCCCTTTAGTTATCTTTTCCCACCCGAACCGCCCTCGCTCCATCGTGCCCTTTTCCGTTAATTTACACTACCCCTTTTCCTGCTTACTGTAAAGCAGAGAATGTTACCTCAGGTGTGTAGTATTTAAGTACGGTGCTTATCCATTACTGAATACATATTGACTCCCGATAGGGGTGCTGTAGACTGAAGTTAGAAAGATATCAAATCGTGTAACATCGGGGAGCTGTGTTCTAAATCTTGAAGTACAGGGGGATTACCAATGCGGATCGTATCTGGAATAATATTGATGATCGGCGGTATTTGCGGGGCGGTAATCGGATTCCTGGGGACCGTTGTAGTAAGCTCGCAAATAGAAATTATTGACGGACTTGAATTCTCAATGGTTCTCGCGGCTTTTTCAATCGTCGTTTTCCTGAGCGGTGTAGCCAACCTGTTCGTATCCAAAGAATAACAGGCTTTTATCGCCGCCCCTCAGTTGAAAATCTTACTCCCGATTCTTACCAGATTGGCGCCTTCCTCGATAGCGATTTTATAGGAATCCGTCATGCCCATGGAGAGGTATTTCATTTCAACTCCGGGCAGACGGAGTCTGGAAATACCGTCGAAGAGCTGTTTGGTCTGGCTGAAATAGGGCCGCAGGTCCTCCGGTTTTTTTAGAAAAGGTCCCATCGTCATCAGGCCTATGACTTTGATATTTTGAAGAGTTGCTGCCTCGGTGACCAGTGCCTCCGCTTTTTCGGGGTACACGCCTGATTTCTGTGGTTCGCGCCCGCTGTTTACCTCTATCATAACCGGCATTACCTTCCTCATCTGGGCGCATCTCCGGTCGATTTCCCGGGCAAGCTCGATGGAATCGACCGTTTCTATCATGTCGAACAGTTCGACGGCTTTTTTAACCTTGTTCTTCTGGAGGTGCCCGATGAAATGCCATTCAACCCTGTCGCCGATTACCTCCCGGGCTTTTTCGGCCTCCTGGATGTAATTCTCCCCGATGATTTTTACACCGGCGGCGACGGCTTCCTCGACTTCCTGTGGATTTCTGGACTTGCCGGCAGCCAGTAGTTGGACATTGGGAGGTAACTCATGCAGGATGCTATTGACGTTCTCTGTAATTGTCACGTGAGATTATTCCTGATTCCCGGTTATCATTACCGGATTGCTCTCTGAATAATCCAATTGTACATCACGCGCGCCGCTGGCTCAATGCTGCAAAGAGGGCATTACTAATAACCGGAATAGAAACGGGATGAATCATGAGCGATTTGGAGGGTGAGAGAGGAATAGCTTAATGGACTGCCTGTTTTTTACGGGCCGGTTGCTTGACTTTCTTTTCCTCCGGCTCTAATTCGTATTTCTCGAGTGAAAGAGTGAAGGAGCGTAATCTCGCGGCATCGGTGAATTTCTTCTGTGTCGCCAGTTCTTTCTGGGCGGTAATGCGTACTACCCGGATGTCGGCCAGTACCTTCTGGATTTCTCCACTGGCCTGTCGTATTAATTCCTGGACTTCTTTGCGTATTGTCAGGCGGGTCTGGAGCATAAGCCGCTGCGCTTCGCTGTGCGCCTTCATTTCGGTATCCTGAAGGTACCTTTGGGCCTGCATTCTCATTTTCCGGGCCATTTCCAGTTCCCGCTGTGCGGTTACCAGCAGTTGCTGCGATGTTAAAGCCGCTGGCCTGGGATTGGCAGAACCGCTACTTACTGTGTTGCTGGGCTGACTTTGTGCTACAGGTTTACTCACCCGCACAACCCGGCTTTGACGACTGGGGATAGTGGTTTGTATCATGTTTTTTCTACTGACGACTATGTTTTTCATATATTAGCTATAAAATAGCCTTCTCCTGCACCCAAATATATCTACACGTCGGGCAGACTGTCTCTGATATGATACTACAACCAAGCCTGATATTCTCAGAGATGGTTATCACCAGTTTTTTATAGGTGTCATCCCTCAAAACCGGACTACTGCTACTGGCAACTGTCAACCTGTATGAGTTATTATAATATTTACTTTATAATGATAACCTGCCGGAGAGACAATTACTGTAAAATTTCCTGGTAAAAAAGTCCGTCAGGGTTATTGACAATAGTACGGGGATGGCGTGTTTCAGATATATCCAGCGTTAGAGAATTTTAAATTCCTTATTGTATTGAGCTCTCGTATTTTACGCACAACTAATGAAGAATCGTACATTCTTGGCGGATTCTCGGTATATCTTTCAGGATAGCAGGCAGGGTGGTACTTTTTTCCTAAAAAATGTCACTAAAAAACATTGACCTAGCGTATTAAATAGTTTACACTGGTAATATGTTTTATACGTTGGCGGTTATAAGAAATAAGACCTTCGTCTTTAGTAGGAGCCTCGGGCTCTTTCGTTTAGCGGACAGGTTTTGCCCGTCAGCGACACCTGCGCTCTAGCCCGTATTCTGAAACTATCTTCACTTATCGTTCTTGGGTATATATGAACATACACCGTTAGGTTGTTGGGGGAAGCGTAGAAAGAGCCTTACTCAGAGCTGGTGAGAGGCGTATGGAGGCATAAATGGCCACCGATTTTGATGAACTGCATAAGAAACTAAAAATCGAACATAAGAGATTAGAGGAAGAGCTGGAACAGCTCCATACCAATGCGTCCAGTTCCGATGAAAGACGTGAGGGTAGTCCGTTCGGCAAGCGTGAAGAAGAAGCCACGGAGACTCTGGAACTGGAAAAGCGGCTTACCATGGAGAACCGTATCCGGCAGGAACTGACAGGAGTAGAGCACGCCCTCCGCAAGTTCGAGGAAGGTACCTACGGCAAGTGTGATAATTGCGGCAAATCCATAGACCCGGCCAGGCTGGAAGCCCTCCCGCAGGCGAGTTTGTGCATGGACTGTAAAGCTCTACTGGCGAAGAATGCAAAAGGAAAACCGTCCTCAGGGTAAGTGGCGGCTTATTGTCTTCGGCTGTTTCGGTTTGATTCTAATACTGGCCGACCAGTTGAGTAAGACGTGGATAAGGGCTAGTCTGGAAAGGGGTGAAATCCTTTTCGATGCCGGTGTTTTCCAGATAGTCCGCAGTCAGAACACCGGTGTTATCTTCGGTTTATTCCAGGAACATCTGGCCACCGTACGCATTATTGCCTGCGTCGCTGTTGTCCTCATTATCGGGCTTTTCATCTACTTCTATAAACGCTGGTCTTTTCTTCACGGCAGGCTGGTACAGCTGGCGCTTCTACTGATTATCTGCGGTACCATCGGCAATCAGATAGACCGTTTCTGGCTGGGATATGTCACTGATTTCATCGATTTTAAGATATGGCCCGTTTTTAATATTGCCGATTCATGCACGACTATCGGCAGTATTATCATGGCTTACTGTATAATTTTCCAGTTAAAATTACCCGAGAAGAAGGAATGACCAGGGAGTATCAATATATCGCTGATACCTCGGGGGTTCGACTTGACGCATTCGTCGCGGCAAGCTGCCCCGAGCTTTCCCGCACTCATGCCCGCAAGCTCATCGACGAAGGTTTTATTAAGGTTAATGGAAAAATCGCTAAAGCCAGCCATAAATTGAACACCGGCGATTCCGTAAAGATTACTATTCCCCCCGAGCCTCTCTCCACCTTGTCCCCCGAAGCAATCCCGCTGGATATCATCTATGAGGATGATGACCTCCTGGTAATCGACAAGCCCGCGGGACTGGCGGTACACCCGGCGCCGGGACACCCCGGTCACACACTGGTCAATGCCGTCCTGGCCTACCTGCCGGATCTGGCGGATGACGATAATACCCTCCGACCCGGCATCGTGCACCGCCTCGATAAGGACACGTCCGGGCTAATCCTGGTGGCTAAAAACAGGGTGGCTCAGGCTGACCTGTCGGCGCAGTTCAAGTCGCGTTCGGTGAACAAGTCATACCTGGTGCTGGTTAAAGGAAAGCTGACTCCGGAGAACGGCGTTATCGAAGCGGCTATCGGCCGCGACCCCAAGAACCGCCAGCGCATGGCGGTGGTCTCACGCGGCAGGGAAGCCCGCACCGATTACCGTGTCGTCAAGTATATCGGCGGCTGTACTCTGCTGGAAATACACCCGGAAACCGGACGCACCCACCAGATACGCGTCCACCTAGCGGCTATCGGCTATCCTGTGGTGGGAGACACTACTTACGGAGTAAAAAATCCAAACCTTTCGCGGCAGTTCCTTCATGCCAGCAAACTCGGCTTTAAACTGCCTTCTACCGGTAAATACGTAGAGTTCGAGTCCCCCCTCCCCCCCGATTTATCACAGGCGCTTAAGAAAATAGGGTAGAGTGTATGTCATTCCCGCGAAAGCGGGAATCCAGTCCCCCACCCCCCAAAAGGGGAGTGCGCCAGCGAGAGGGGGCGAAGCACCCTCTCAATACTCATTCCCCCTCTCCTGCTGTAAGCCTCGTCAGGAGAGGGGGACAAAGGGGGTGAGGTATAAAAACCGCCACCCGCCCCTTCTTTCTTATCTATTCCCACCCAGACCGCCCTCGCATCATCCTCGGCTAATCCGCTAGTATATAATCCCCACCCCGCCTCCCCCTTCCACCTCATTAATATACCCTTTCGCTTCTGCTATAATTAACACGATGAGGAAATATTTTGAAGCGATGGCGGCGGTTGTCATCCTGGCCGCTTGTATCGTCCTGAGGCCTCTGTTTAGGCCCTGGTATTCCAGGTGGGGTGCTACGGAGGAAGAGTGTGTTGTGGACCTTCCCGGAGATGAAATCGTACCCCATCCCCGCGGCGGCTACACCCAGGCTATAAGTATCCGGGCTTCCGCTGATTCCGTCTGGCCCTGGGTCGCGCAGGTTGGGCAGGGTAAAGGTGGTTTCTACAGCTACGAGTTGCTCGAAAATCTCGTCGGCTGTAATATCCATAATGCCAGCTGCATCATTCCTGAATACCAGGATATTAAAGTTGGCGATGAAATAGTAATGCACCCCAGAGCCCCGGTCATACCGGTAGTGATTGTCGAGCCGGGAAAGACACTAGTCGGTGGCGGCAGGCAGGATGAAGACACCGCCAACATCTGGATATTTTACATTATGCAAAAAGACGGCCTGACGCGACTTATTTCCCGTTGGGCTTTCCAGTATAAGCCCATTTTCCTAAACAGAATAGTCTACTGGCTTTTAGAGCCTATCGCAGCGGTCATGCAGCGTAAGATGCTCCTGACCATGAAACAACTGGCTGAGGCCAACGCAGCTTCGTGACCTGTTTTCCCCTTTTCCCCACCCCCACCCTGTCATTCTGAGGAGTCCTTCCCCGGAAGGACGACGCGAGAATCCGTATTTCTGCCTATCCCCACCCCAACAAGAGTTATCTATTCCCACCCTAGCCGCCCTCGTATCATCCTCGGCTAATCCGTTGGTTTTTCATCCCCTCCACTATTGTCCCCCTTTCGTAAAGGGGGATGAAGGAGGATTGAATCCAGTCCCCCTACCCCCACAAGGGGAGTACGCCAGCGAGAGGGGCGCCAGCCCCTCTTATTTCTATGAGGGCGGGTGGGTGGGCAATAAAATCCTGGGGATGTCGAGAGAAAAAAGGTGGGGTAAAGGAGGTGGCGTCCTCTCTCAATCATTCACAGCACTGGCCTTTATGAATGAAAAAAATAATAAGCTATATCCCATTTATAAAATTCCCCCTTCCTTTATCAAAGGAAGGGGGCTAGGGGGATGGATTAATCAGTTTGCATCATACTACAAAAAATGCGAAAATATTACATGTAGATAACGATATATCGCCTGTGTCTGCATCACTATTTATTAATGGGGAGAACTATATGAAATACCGCAAGTTTGGCAGCCTCGACTGGGAAGCATCGGTACTCGGCTTCGGCGCTATGCGCCTGCCGGTTATTAACGAAGAACAGGCCAACATCAACGAACCCGAGGCCATCAGCATGATACGCCACGCCCTCGATAACGGCGTGAATTATATCGATACCGCCTACCTCTACCACATGGGCAACAGCGAGAAGGTGGTCGGCAAGGCGCTCAAGGACGGCTACCGCGACAAAGTCAGGGTGGCTACCAAGCTGCCCGCCCGCACGATTGAAAAAGCCGAGGACTTCGACCGTATTCTCAACGAACAGCTGGAGCGACTGGAGATAGATAAAATAGACTTCTATCTTCTGCACGGGCTTAGTAAAGATAGCTGGCATAAGGTAAGGGACTTCGACGTGCTCAACTGGGCGGAGAAGCAGATGGCGGCAGGAAAGTTCGACCGCCTCGGTTTCTCTTTCCACGATGAGTATGATGTCTTCAAAGAGATTGTGGATGCCTACGATAACTGGGTGCTGGCGCAGGTGCTCTATAACTTTATGGACATGGACACGCAAGCCGGACGTAAAGGCGTGGAGTATGCCGCTGGCAAAGGACTGGCGGTCGTTGTCATGGAGCCGCTGCGGGGTGGACTCCTCACTAAAGAACCCCCCGAGCCTGTTGCCAGAGAATGGGCTAAAGCCTCGCGTCAGCTCAAGCCGGTGGAATGGGCTTTCCACTGGGTATGGGACCAGCCCGAAGTAACCCTGGCTCTCAGCGGTATGAGCGCCATGGAGCAGGTGGTGCAGAACCTGGAAATCGCCGGAAGTGCCCAGGCGGGTATTCTGACGGAATCCGACCAGGCTGTCATCGATAAAGTGCGCAAGGCTTACCGCAGTATCCGACCTATTAAATGCTCGGACTGCAAGTATTGTATGCCCTGTCCCAACAACGTGGATATCCCCGCTATTTTTCAGATATATGACGACGCCATGATGTACCAGGATGCCCGGATAGGGCAGTTCCGCTATAACGGCCCCTTCGGACTGGACCAGGACCGGCGCGCTGACAAGTGTACCGAGTGTGGCGAGTGCCTGGAGAAATGCCCCCAGCATATCGACATACCGAACTGGCTCAAGAAAGTCCACGCCGAGCTGTATTCGGATAACCCGCCCGGTCTACCGCGTTCTGCTGAAAAGCAAGAATAGCCGCGAAAAAGGGGAACTGGATGAAGCTGTATAATCTGCATGTCCCGGCAAAAAACAGGCTCCCTATTGTAGCCAGCCTGCCTCATAGCGGTATCTATGTTCCGCGGGAAGTATACGGGCAATTCAGGCAGGACCCTTTACCCGCTTTTTCACCGGTGGACTGGTACCTGAACAGGTTATACGATTTTCTCCCGGAACTGGGCATCACCGTGTTGCAGGCGACTCACAGTCGTTATGTCGTCAATCTCAACCGCACTTTAGCGGAGCCGTTGTTCGGGCCGGAAAATATCTGTGCTATTCCTGAGAATACCTGTTACGGAAACCCTCTTTATAGTCGCGAACCGACCCGCAATCAGGTCGAACAGCGGATTGAAAAATATTACTCTCCCTATCACCAGAAATTATCTGAAATCTTAGAGGAAATAGTTCAGGATTTTGGTCACGTTTATCTAATCGATTTACACGGCTATTACCGGGGCCCAGAGGTGGATGTCTGCCTTGGTAATGTCAATGAGACTACCTGTTCGGATACTCTCATCGGGAGTTTCGAGAAAGCGTTTCTCGAGCAAGATTTAGCTGTGGTCAGGAATGAAAAATGGATTGGTGGTCACATTACCCGGTATTACGGAAGCATGGACAATATAGAGGCATTACAGATTGAACTCAGGTTTCCCGCCTACCTGGAGGGGGATACCTTTGAAGATGAAGAAGTGCCTGACTGGGATTCGGATAAATTCAGAAATGCCCGTGGGAAGTTGCGTAAAGTATTCACCAGCGTTGTCCGTGATTTTGTTTCCTCCTGACTCCACCCCCGTGTAGTTATCTTTTCCCACCCGGCCGCCCTCGTATCACCTACTACCTGTCCGGTAGTTTCTCCCCTTATCCTCCCAAAGGGGAGAAACTTGTGAAGAGGGGCGCTAGCCCCCCTTTACCTATACAGCCACTTACGGAAGACGTAGCGGCTTAACAAGGGCATCACGGCGTAAGTTAAAATGCCCACCAGCAGCACACTCGTCAGGATATTGACCAGGTAAAAATTCACATCTTCCAAGATAATATCAAGCAAAGGGACGATGATTGATGCCAGTACGTATACGGCTATAGACGTTACCGTAAACATCTTCCATCGTGGCGGCGTCTCCAGCTGGGGGCAATCGGGGATGGAGAACCACGTTTCCAGGCCGGTGGCTTCCTGCCGGCTCCGCCTTGAGAATTCGTCCGCCTCATGCGATAGTTTCTGGCGTACGTAGGAGGTCTCCCAAAGGTGTACCGATTTCTCGTCGGCGAATCTTAGAACGATGTGATAAAGGCCGGTCTTACCCGGCTCCGGGATGAGCATCGTCACGCCCTTATTGCCGGGGGCTTCTTTAGCCGCCGCCGCTAGCTTTCGCACCCACTCGTCGTACTCCTGCTCATGCCCCGGAAATACACTCCGGCTCACCACCACGGTAATGTCTTTCCCGGTAGTAACTATCCTGTCGTTCTCCATGTGCTTGCCTCCCGCTTGGTTGGGGTATTCTCTCCGTACGCCCTGAATAATAGGTTGCTATGATACCATTATATAACGTGGCAGCACAAATGGAATAAGATATCTATTCCCACCCAAACCGCCCTCATATCCTTCTCGGCTAATCCGTTAGTTTTTCATCCCCTCCACCAGTTTCCCACTTTCGTAAAGGGGGATTTATTTCTATACCTTTCCACTAAAAGGGGAGTGCGTTAGCGAGAGGGTGCGCAGCACCCTCTCAATACTAATTCCCCCTCTCCTGCGGAACGCCTCGTCAGGAGAGGGGGATACAGGGGGTGAGGTAATACATCTACCAACCCCCCCCCCATTTAACATAATCCCGTTCCCCTTTACATAACTCTAAAAACAATTCCAGGCTGTTTGTCCCCCGTCCAGCCTCGCTTTGTTTCCTTCTGTAATTTTCGCCCTTCTTGGTATCTTGCCAGCTTTGGTGGTAGAATGGGTAGTATCAATCCATCGGAAAGGTTTACCATGCCTGAGCCTGTCAGAGTTCGTTTCGCTCCCAGTCCCACCGGTCGGCCCCATGTCGGCGGTATCCGCACGGCTATCTTTGACTACCTCATGGCGCGCCATTACGGCGGCACCTTCGTCCTCCGCATCGAGGATACCGACCTCACCCGCAAGGTCGAGGGTGCCGTCGAGTACATCATGGAAGGCTTGAAGTGGCTCGGTCTCGACTGGGATGAAGGCCCCGGCGTCGGTGGCGACTACGGTCCCTACTATCAGTCGCAGCGACTCCACCTCTATAAAGAAGCCGCCGGGCGACTCGTGACTCAGGGCGACGCCTACTACTGCTACTGCTCTCCCGAGCGACTCGAAGACATGCGTAAGCAGCAGGCAGCCCGTCAGCAGTCCGGCTACGACCGTCACTGCCGCGACCTGTCTCCGGAGGAACGCGCACAGCAAGAAGCCGAAGGTATCATCCCCGTGGTACGCTTCAAAGTCCCTCTCGAAGGGCAGACACGCTTCACCGACCTTATCTACGGCGAGGTCGTCTTCGAGAACAGCACCCTCGACGACTTCGTTATGCTCAAGTCCGACGGCTACCCGACCTATCACCTGGCTAATGTCGTCGACGACCATGCCATGAGCATCAGCCACGTCATCCGCGGCGAGGAGTGGATTTCCAGCACTCCCAGGCACCTGCTGATGTACGAGGCTCTCGGTTATGCGGCGCCGCAGTACATCCACCATCCCCTGATTGTCGGCCCCGACCGCGCCAAGCTCAGTAAACGCCACGGAGATGTGTCTATACTGGAATTCCGCGAGAAGGGCTATCTGCCGGAGACGATGTTCAACTTCATCGCTTTAATCGGTTGGTCGCTGGACGATAAGACAGAGATTATGACCCGCCAGCAGCTTATCGATAACTTCTCTATCGATAGAATCGGCAAGACGGGCGCTGTCTTCAACCGGGATAAACTCGAATGGATGAACGGTGCCTATATACGTAATCTGAGTATTGATGATTTAACGCAGAGAGCTCTTCCATTCCTGGAGAAGGGATTGCCGAAAGATGTAAAGCGACCGCTGGATACGGACTATGTCCGGCAAATGATGCCGCTCATCCGGGAGCGGATAAATACGCTGGAAGAAGCGGCCACCTATGCCGACTTCTTCTTTATAGATACGCCGGAATATGAAG
>Ga0315537_1000120_pt1 | contig 51959 bp, 49 predicted proteins | sample SalMarSW160270MG_FD_203091 | JGI IMG/M metagenome (GOLD analysis project Ga0315537, IMG submission 203091) | Salt marsh sediment microbial communities from the Plum Island Ecosystem LTER, Massachusetts, United States - Salt Marsh Sediment SW1602-70 ... | reverse complement strand
CATCATCCAGCTTCTCCAGCTGGCTGATCATTTCGATAACTTTATCTACCTTATCAGCGTGCAGCGGCTTGATAGAGCACGCGGCGCATTCGCGGAATTTCCTGGTGCAGTCCTCAAAAGTCATCGGTCTTTCCACGCTGCCCAGGCAGTGCTCCACTTCCTCCTTGTACTCCGTTCCGTCATTCATGGTGATAATTACCCCACCCGGCCCCACGCCGTGGCGGTTCATGGCGGTGTCCAGCCTGGCGGTTATCTTCTTCGTAACGTTCAGGATATCCTGCCTTTTTAACGCTTCCTCGGTAAAATCATCCACGGTGACTTTCCCTTTGACCAGGGCCGTAGCCACCACCCAGGGTACGCTGAACTGGGCGTCGGTAATCGTCCTTGGTGCCAGCTTGATTTCCGGTGGTTGGGATAATCCGTACACCGGGTCTCCGCCGTAGACGGTGATATTCCGTATCTGTTCTGCTTTAATATCGTATTTGGACATTAAAGCCAGTGCGGCGTCGATGCAGGCATGGGTCAGTCCGCAGCAGGGATACGGCTTATCCCCTATGTTCACCCCCTCGAACCTTTTCCCCAGGTCGGCGGTTAATATTTTGACGTCGTAGTCCCCTCCCATATAAGTATTGAACAGCCCCGTCCTGCCTTCGAGGGGGTCTCGCTCGCCCGTAATCCCCCGCTCCGCCATCAGTGCAGACGTTATCCCGGCTTTAGCCGCCAGTCCCGGTCCCATCCTTTTCGCCAGCGCACCGTCACCAACACCGGAACCGGCACCCCCGCATTGATGGTAGGCAAGACCCAGGGCGTTGGTCATTCTTTCTTCATCCAGTCCGAATATTTTCCCGGACATGGCAGCGGCACCGAGGAAGCCGAAAAGAGTAGTCGGGTGCCAGCCGGCGCTGAGGGCACTGCCGCCCGGTTTACTCGCCAGCCCCAGCCGGGCCAGGAAATCACCTCCCAGGGCAAGCGAGGTGATTAGTTCTTTGCCGCTTACCTTTCCCATCCGCTCCGCTGCCGCGAAACAGGTTGACACCGCCACGCACCCGATGTGGACCAGGGCTACCTGGTGACCGTCATCATAGTCGAGGGCGTGTATCATCGTGCCGTTAACCTGGGCCGCATTCGGAGCCGGACATTTTACTCCGTAGGCAATGACCGTGCTTTGCTCACTGCCGCCCCATTCCCTGACCATATCAACCAGCTCTCTGACGCCCGCTTTCGACGAGCCGCCCAGGGCTGTCGCCAGGCTGTCCAGCACTTCACGCTTGGCCGACTCCACGGCATCACCGGGGATATCTTCATACCGGAGACGGATAAAATGCTTGATAAAGTCGGTTATGGCAGCCATATCTTTAATCCTCCTGTCTCATCGGATAGTCGAAATATCCTATTTTTTAAGTCACGCCTCCGCCCAGGACAATTACTTCACCGGTCATATACCGGGACTGGTCGGAGACCAGGAAATAGGCCAGGTCGGCTATCTCTTCAGCCGTGCCCAGTCGGCCCCACGGTATCATTTTGGCTAATGCCCCCTGGTCTTTCTGTCTGGCTTCTTCCCAGGTAATCCCCTGGTCCCCCGCCATCCTGGCAAAGGACTCATCTCTGAGGTTGGTTACGAACATGCTGGGATTAATACCGTTGACGTTGATGTGGTACTTTGCCATCTCCAGGGCAAGGCTTTTCGTCATACCTATCGCGCCCCATTTAGCCGCGGCATAGGCAGCGCTTCCCGGTACTCCCTTAAGTCCGGCGGAAGAGCATATCACCACAATCTTGCCGCCTTCATTTCTGGCTACCATCGCTTTGCCGACGGCTTTGCAGATAAGGAAGGCGCCCACCAGGTCTATATCGATAATATCCCGGATATCTTTATCGGTAAGGTCGACGATGGGAACGCCTACCGGGCCCCGGATAGCAGCTGCATGTATTAGTATGTCTATCTTCCCGAATTTCTCCAGAGTCTTTGCCACGATGGCATCAATCTCTTGGCTGGTGTTTATATCCACCGTCACTGCCAGGGCTTTCCTGCCGATAGCTTCAATTTCACCAACTATTTCATCCAGACCGCCCCAGCCCTCGTCTCCGGGAAACATGCTTTTAGGAGCGGCAAACTTATCCGTGACAACGACATCGGCTCCCTCCTTGGCAAGTCGCAGGGCGATGGCATGTCCCATGCCCCTCTTGCTGGCGGCTCCGGTAACCATGGCAACCTTACCTTTCAGGCTACTCATACTATGTTCAACCTCCTTAAAAAGCATTATATCTGCACAATATAGTCGAGGTTTTTACCCCTTTACCAACCGGACGATATCTTTGCAGAGATTATAGAAAAGCATCTGGTCTAAAGAGTACAATAATATCCTCGTTCCCCTGGCTATCGTTTCCCTGGCGCCCTCAGGGGAAAACGCCATATCCATTATCGGCACCCCCGTTTTCTTCGAGAGTGCTGCTACTTTATCGGCGGCCTCTTTAATATAGGGATGTTGTCTATCTGCCTTCTGCCCCTTCTTTCTCAGCGAAAATCGCAGGTCTCCCATTCCCGTGCCGATGGCATCGACATCCGGTTTCAGCAGCGCGAAAATCTCCTCGGCATTCTCGAATCCGTTCCTGTCTTCGAGTAAAGGAATAATCATGGTGTTCTGGTTGGAATACTCAATATATTCCTCGTATCCTTCATCCGAGTAATTCGCGGCGCGTACCAGGGGACATACCCCGCATTTACCCTCGGGACCGTAGCGGACTGAATCGATTATTCTCTGTACATCTTCAGGTGTTTTTACGCGGGGAACGACCACACCCTGGGCTCCGGCTTCCTGAGCGTGTCGGATAAGACCGGGTTCGTTCTCGGTTACCCTTACCAGAGTAGTAATGCCGGCGGCATCGGCCGCACGGATGCAGTGCTCCATCGTTTCACGGTTTATTCTGGTGTGTTCCATATCCAGCATGTAAAAATCGAACCCTGTATACCCGAGAATCTCTATTATACTTGGATTGCCCGTGTTCACCTCCATGCCCAGCGGAATTTCACCCTTTTTCATCGCTTCAAGGATACGGTTCGGCTTCGGTCTGAAACTCATTCCCCACCCCCTTCATCTGTTTTCGCCAGATCCGGTATAAGATGTTCCAGGCCCAGCTTCGTTAATGTCTCCGGTAAAGGTTTGCCTGTTTCCGGGTCCCACCCCATTTTCTCGTAATAATTACTTCGCAGGGCTTCCCATTGGGGCATGATAGACTTGCCCTCGGCCGGGCCGTCGACGGGCGTGGAGCCGTAGCGTACGGAAGGCGCTTCGACATCTTTGGTCAGCCCGTGCCGGAAATTGAATACCCTCAGCTGGTTGACGATGCGCTTGCCAACATCCATCGCCTCCTGGATATCAAAATCCCAGTCTGTAATCGCGCTCAAGGTATCAGTTATCATTTTCAGGTCCTGACCGCAGAAGAAGCACAGTACTAGGGAATCCTCGAACAGGCGCCGGCCGCACACCATAGCGTTAAATGTCGATACCTCTATAGCGTCAAACATGTCTTTCGGCGGTAATATCCCCAGTTCTTTAACTGCGGGGATGCCTGGGCCGACCTCAATAGTTCCGGTATTCGAAAGGCAGGTATCGATCATCTCCGACCAGCGCGCCCGGTGGTCGTGTCCCCGCGGCGTGGCGCCTTTCAACGTATACACCGCACAGTCTAAAGCCTCCCCGCCGTATTTCTCGGCTGTCCGTTTCACCCCTTCCGCCCACAGGTTGCCGTTGCCCTCGCGATAGGCAGTCTTTTTCAGTATGGCCCGTGTCGCCTCGGCATCCCCCCATTTGATATCTATGCCGTCAAGGTCATCTTTATTAAGTAATCCTTTTTGAGAGCACTCCATGAGCCAGCCGATGAGCCAGCCGCTCTCGTTGATGTCCATACCCAGGCGGTCGACATCGTTGCCCAGCACCACCGTCGCCCCGGGGTCGGTCTGCCCGATGACCGAGCTCATGGCAGCGACGCCTTCGTATTCGGGTTCCTCACCGACGAAGCCTTTATAAGGCCCTTCGGTGACCTCGGTCATGCGGCAGTGACTGATGCGGCAGGCCCAGCAGGTGGTGGGAGTCACCTTGAAATGGGTACGGAGATATTCGCCACTGAATTTCTCGAAATCGGGGAAAATGCTGGTGGTGTAATTTTTCACCGGCAGCTGGCCGATGCGGTGAAGCATGGGGAGGGCGCCGGCCGTTCCGAGTGAGGACAGGGTGGGCATGGCTTTCTGGGCATCCTCGATAAGGGCTTTGGCTGACCGCGTCAGCTCGTCTGGCCTGGCGACAGGGATTTTTTTACTTCCCCGCTCGGCTACGATTGCTTTAAGTTTCTTTGACCCCATCACCGCTCCCAGCCCGTTATGAGCCGCCACGTGGCCGTGGTCGCCGACTATTGACGCAAACCGTACCAGGTTCTCGCCCGCCGGCCCGATAGTAAAGACACTGCATTGCTTGTTTATGTCTTTCTTGATGGCGTCTTCGGTCTCCCAGGTATCTTTACCCTGGAGATGTCCGGCGTCCCTTAACTCGGCGGTGCCGTCGTGCATATGGAGATACAGCCACCTTTTTGCTTTCCCCTGGACGACTATCCCGTCGAATCCGGAGAACTTTAAGAAAGCCCCGAAATATCCGTTGGCCTGGGACGTACCGGCCATGTTGGTCATCGGGCCCTTGCTGATTATCGAGAAGATGCCGGAGCCGCTGACTCTGGTGCCGCTGAAAGGCCCCGCCATGAATATTATCCGGTTTTCCGCGTCGGACCATTCCACACCGGGGGGTACTTCTTCGTAGAGGTATTTCACTCCTATCCCCGTCCCCCCGATATATCTCTGGAGTGTTTCGCTGTCCGGTGATTCCTCGCTTATCTGCTCGCGGCTCAGGTCAACGCGGAGGATTTTCCCCATGTATCCGCCGATAGTTTTTCCTGCCATTTTCTCACCCTCTTTGTATAGACTGTAAGCCTGTTGGCTTTATATTATCAATGTCCCGGTCCGGGCATCTGGTCCGGTGGCCAGAGTTCCTCCGCCACGTCGTCCAATCCCAGTTCCAGCAGCTTCTTCTGACTGGGTTTCGCGCTCTTCCGGCCCCAGTCCAATCCTCCCAGCCCCCAGTATACCTGCGCCTCGATATCCGCCGAAGAACCGGCCAGCGGTCCCTCTTTCTGGGGGGGCCTGCCGATGATTCTGCCGTGGACTTTATACTCGATGGGATTGATGCCTTCACGCAGGTTAAAAACGTGCCGCATGTTGTAAATCCTCTCGCCTGCCTTCAGCATCTCGTCCTCGGAGCGGTCCCACCCGGTTACGGCGCTCATGAATTCGGTGATGTATTTCAGGGTACTCCCGCCTACGAGGTCGCTGAACATGCACCAACCGGTGGAGTTTACCAGTTGGAAAGTGAAGGCGCCGGGTCCGAAATTCATCTGGGTATGCCGGCCCGGAGTCGGGTCCATCTGGTAGCGTGCCGCCGATGTCGCGTCCGGGAATGAAGGAAACTTGGGGTCGTGCATACCGAGTTCCTGGCCTCCGATATGTACGGCATAATCCTCGGCACCCTTGCCGATTTTCTCGGCGGCTATTTTCACGCCGTCGGCCAGCACGTCGCCGAAACCCTCTCGCTTGACCATCTTTTCCGTCATCGCTACGATTCCCCGGTGGTTGCCCCAGGTAAGCTCAATGCCGTCGGTATCGGCTTTATTAATAATGCCGTTTTCGTAGCACTCGATGGCGAATGCCATAGCGGTGCCGCCCGATATCGTATCCAGCCCGTAGGAGTTACAGAGATGGTTAATCATATTCAGCGATTCGGTATTATTGTTACAGCACATCGTCCCGAAGGATGCCTGCGTCTCGTATTCTATGCGGCGGGTGCCGGCCGGATATTTGTATTCGCCCTCTCCCGCCTTTAATCTCCCTTCACAGCCTATCGGGCAGTGCCAGCAGCCCGTCCTGTGTTCTATGTTGGCTATAGCCGCATCGCCGCTGAGGCCGGAGCTGTCGGGGAAGTCGATAACACCCACCCCGCCCCAGTTCTTCACCGGGGTATCGCCGCTGTGGGCGAAGCCCTCAGCGACGCTGGAGGTGCCGTACTTGTGAAAACCCGCCATGGTCTCCATTCCCTCCCATGTCCTCATCACGGCGATGTGGTCTTTGCGCAGCTGGTCTACCTTCCCGGCATCGAATACCGGCACCTCCGGCTTGCCATGGGCGGCTATCGCCTTGAGCTTTTTGGAGCCCATCACCGCCCCCAGGCCCGAGCGCCCCGCCACGGCCCCCCTCCTCGTGACCACGCAGGAGATGAGGGCGAGTTTCTCTCCGGAAGGACCGATGCAGGAGCTTTCCACTCCTTCACCCAGCTCGTCTCTAAGTGTATCTTCGGTTACGAAGCAGTCTTTACCCCACAAATGACCGGCGTCCCTCAACTCGGCTTTGCCGTTATCGAGGAATAGATAGACCGGTTTTTCCGCTATTCCTGTAAAGAACACGGCGTCATAACCGGAGAATTTAAGGCTAGGCCCGAAGTGCCCCCCCGAATTGGAATCGCCCCACCCCCCGGTCAATGGTGATTTTCCCACGATTCCGTACCTGCCAGCGAAAGTAGCGCCGGTGCCGGTGAGGGGGCCAGTTAAGAAGCCGAGGGTATTTTCCGGGCCCAGCGGGTCTACTCCGCCCTTCTGATTACTGTAAAGTATCCTGGCGCCGATGCCGTATCCACCGACGAAATCTTTATAGAGGCTTTCTCCGGGTTTTTCCTCTCTCATTTCTCCCGTGGAAAGATTCACGTATAGGATTTTCTCCATGTAACCTCTGGCCATATTCCACTCCTTACTAAAACATTGTAGTTGCTTAAAACCGTTATTATCAAACGAATACTATATATAATTGTAAAAACCGCTAATCGGGTGTCAGAGGCAGTCCTCCTCCGGCGCATATCGATTCGCCGGTAACGTAAGATGACATGTCGGATGCCAGGAAAAGCGCTACTCCGGCAATTTCCTCGGGCCTACCCATTCGGTGCATCGGCACCCGGTTGTCCAGCATGGAGAAGAAGGCTTTTCCTTCTTCTTCCGACATTCCGTCCAGCATTTTATTAAAAAACTCCGAGAGCACCGGTCCCGGTAGGATGCCATTGACGGTGATATTCTGTTGACGCAGTTCAAAAGCGAGGTTGGTAGTCAGACCCAGGACGCCCCCTTTAGCCGAATGGTAATGAACGATGGGTGCGGGAGGATGGATGGCGCCCATGGAAGAAACATTGACGATTTTGCCGTACTTGTTTTTCTTCATGTGGGGCACGACCGCCCGGCAGCACAGGAACTGACCTGTCAAATTGATACCGACAATCCTGTTCCAGTCCTCATCGGTGGTACTCTCGATGGCTCCGCCGGTGGCCTCGGAAATCCCACCCGCGTTATTGACCAGGATATCGATTTTGCCGAATTCTTTAACGGTCCGGTCTACCATATCGTTTACCTGGGCGCTGTCTGCCACGTCGGCGGCAATCGCCAGCGAACGTCGCCCCAGCGCTCTTACCTCTTCCGCCACTTTCTCAGCGCCTTCAATATGCATGGCGTTGACGACGATATCACAGCCTTCCTCGGCGAATTTAAGGGAGATAGCTCTCCCGATTCCCTTGGCTCCTCCGGTGATAATCGCTACGCGGTCTTTCAATAACACCTTTTCACCTCCTGATAACGCTGTTTTTGGTTTAATTCATTCTCCATCGATTTTGCTTATCTTAAAAAGAAATATTACTTACCGATATAATTTAGAGCGTTTTTACCGGCAATCCGCCCGGAGTTGGTCGCGAAGCTGGATGACAGGCCTGAGGAATTGCCGATACTGTAGCTGTCGCCGTACATGCCCCCGGCGTCATATCCCCCGGCATAAAGCCCGGGAATTACGTTGCCTTTCTTGTCTATCACTTCCGTCCGGTGGTTTATCTTGATGCCTCCCAGCGTTCCGAGGAAAATGGTACGCGCCTTAATGGCGTAGAATTTAGGCCCCTTAATCGGCCGCAGGTATTTCGGGTCTTTAGCGAACAGGTCGTCATGACCTTTTTCGCAGTATCCGTTATACTCATCGACCGTGGACTGCAGTACGGTCGGGTCTACCCCGATTTTCTCCGCCAGTTCCTTGATGGAATCCGCCTCGAAAATCTCCGTACTGCCGCTTTTCACCGCGGCATCCAGCTCTCGGTCCAGTTCGGTAGTCCGCGAGCCCGGCGGGAATTCCATTATCATTGCCTTCACGGTTCCGTGTTCTATCAGGGCTTGTTTTATGGTGCTATCGAATATGCTGAAAGTGTAGTCTCCAGTTTGCCGGGCATTGGCGTTGCCCACGTAAGCATCATCGAAGCTGACGCTCTCGTCGCAATACCTTTCCCCCTGAGCGTTGACCCAGAGGTCGGGTTGGACGGCAACATTCTCGAGATGCGACCCCATGGCGAATTCCGGGCCTACCGGACCCGTGCGTACGAGTTCGAGGACTTCGATGCCTTCTTCGGTGGCGCCGACCTCGAAAGCCATACGGATGCCGTCCCCCATCTTATCGACATTGCCGATGGGAAATAGATTTACGTCCAGTTCAAACCCCGAATATTTCTTAATCCACTCTTTATTATTGGCGTATCCGCCGCTGGCGATAATTACCGCTTTGGCGGCAACCTGTACATCCTCTTCGTCTTCCTCCGCAATCACTCCGGCAATGCGGTCGCCTGACTTGAGTATCTGTTTCACGGGCGTTGCCGGTACTATCGTTGCCCCCAGTTCCCTCGCCCGTGTAGCCAGGGCTTTGATGATGGCTTCACCCTGTCCCTTGACGAGGTGGTATGTCCGCGGCGCATCGGGGATATTGATGGTGGCCTCGGTGAATTCGACTCCCGCCTCCTGAAGCCAGCTTATCGTCGCGGCGGATTCGTTGACTACCGCCCGTACCAGACGCGGATTGGCCCGCCAGTGACTGTAGGCCATGATGTTTTTGAATGCTTCGTCCCGACTGTAGGTGATATACCTCCGCCGTTGCATTTCGCTTTCCACGGCAAACATCCCGTGAAAGAAGTTTGATGTCCCTCCGATAGAACGCTCTTTCTCAAAGACGATGACCCTGGCGCCGCCCTCTGCCAGGGTTAGCGCCGCCGCCAGGCCCGAAACGCCCGAACCTATTACGACAACATCGGTTTCCGCAGGTATGTGACTCATCACTGCTTCTCCTTTCGCCATTGGTAGCCTGATATTTTCTATATTAAGATACCATATTAGTAATTACCCCAGAATTTTACGGGGGTGATTTTAAGTCTGAGGTCACATTGCAGACAGCGTTCTGATTCATAAGTTATGGACTCTTCACCCGTATCTCTAATAACCTTAATAAAACTGCCCACTCGCTCTTCCACCGGAATACGCGATTCTTCAAGTCTGTGCATTGAAGCAAATCCCTCGATGCATCCCAGGACCTGGTCAGGTTCAGCTTCAGCTGCCAGCTTTTCGTCGATGATTCCGTTGCCTCCCAGGTATCTGTCGATAGCAATAGCGGCTTTCCTCCCGGAAGCAATGGCTTTGATGACCGAGGAAGTCCCGTTGACGGCATCGCCGGTGGCAAAAACCCCCTCTCGGCTATCGCATTGTGAAAAGGAGTCCACCGGAATCAGACAATTGTATTCGGTCTCTATCTCGAATCCCGGTAGGATTACCGGGCGCTGGCCGATGGCGAATATCACCGTGTCAGCTTCGATGATATGCTCGGAATTTCCAACGGTCTCTATTTCCGGATTGTTGTCCTCATCAAAGCTGAGCGACTGTACGTCGAGAAATTCAACGCCGGTGATAATACCGTTTTCACACGCAATCCGGGTAGAGCTCCTGGCGGGATAAATTACTATCCCCTCCTCCTCGCTCTGGCTGATTTCATCGTCGGTAGCCGGCATTGTTTCCCGGCTTTCGAGGCAGGCAAGCTGTACCTGCCCGGCACCGAGTCGTAGCGCCGAGCGGGCGCAGTCGAAGGCAACGTTCCCGCCTCCCAGGACCATCACCTTATCTCCTATATCTGCCTTATGCCCCATGTTGATAGCTCTCAAGAAATCAGTGCATATCAGTGCCCTTTCATTATCGGCACCGGGAATAGCCAGTTTTTGCCCCTGGTGGGTACCGACGGCGACGAGAACGGCGTCAAAGTCCTCTTTCAAAAGATTATCGATTGAGTCGACGGGTGTATCGGTTTTTAACTCGACGCCGCTGTTTACTATATCCGCTATTTCCCGGTCGAGAACATCTTTGGGGAGGCGGTACTCGGGGATACCGTAGCGCATCATGCCCCCGGCAGCCGGCAAAGCCTCGAACACCGTGACCGCGTGCCCCTGCCTGACCAGATAATATGCTGCCGTCAGCCCGGACGGCCCCGACCCGATTATGGCTATTTTCTTACTGGTGGCTGGCTTCCTGCTTATGTTTTTCTTCCATAACTCGCCATCATCATGCTCCGCGGCGAAGCGCTTCAGCTCTCTGATGGAAACAGACTCGTTTAGCTCGCCTCTCCGGCAGACATCCTCGCAGATACGGTCGCACACGTAACCGAGTACGGTAGGAAAAGGCACCTTTTCCCTGATAACTGTGGCGGCGGTGGCAAAGTCTCCTTTCCTGATGTGACGGATGTATCTCGGAACGTCTATCTCGGCGGGGCAGGTATACCGGCAGGGAATCAGGGCGGCTTTCCGTTTTTTCCCTTCGATAAGCTCCGGGTTGTCCTGGATGGCGCCCGTTGGGCAGACTTCGGCACAGGCGCCGCAGAAGCGGCACCCGGCATCGGTGAGTGGCAGGTCCGCTGCCGTACCGGTTATTGTTTCTTTATGAAGCTTCTTATAAAAGAGGATGCCGACGCCCCGTAGCTCATGGCACGCCCTGACGCAGCGTCCGCAGGCCACGCATTTATTGGGGTCGTGGACAAAAAGCGGATTAGCGGAATTTATCGGCAGTAGTTTCGAGCGCCTTCTTACATGCAGGTCCTCGCAGCCGAGATACTGCTTCAGCGATTGCAGTTCGCAGTTGAGGTACTTATCACATTGGCCGCAGTCGGCGGGGTGCCCGGCCAGCATAAGCTCCATGGCCAGGCGCCGCAGGCGTTCCGTGTCTTCGGTTTTCGTGCTGACTATCATGCCGTTTTCCGCGGGCGTCACGCACGATGGAGGATATCCTTCGATACCTTCCACTTCGACGATGCACAATCGGCAGGCCCCGATGGTCGGCAGGTCGGGATGATGGCAGAGATGCGGGATGTAGATTTCCGCATCTAGAGCTGCCTCAAGGATGCTCTTCCCCTTTTGCGTTTCTACTTCTTTACCATCGATAGTCAGCTTTATCGTTTCGGGATTCATCATCATTTATTGGTGGCGCCACACCTTTTCTCTTTAATATGGACATCATAATCGCTGTGAAACAGCTTCATGCTGCTTAACACCGGTGCCGGTGCCGTACGACCCAGACCGCAGATGCTGCCGGTTTTCATTCCTTCGGCCAGTTCGTTTAACAGGTCCAGGTCTTCTTCTTTACCTTTATTATCAGAGATATCGTTCAAAATATCCACCATCTGGTATGTTCCCTCGCGACAGAACACGCATTTGCCGCAGGACTCCGCCTGGAGGTAAGCGGCAGCATCCCTGGCTATTTCCACGGCGCAGCAATCGCTGCTAAAGACTTCGATTGTCCCCGAACCGATGATAGCATCGGTTTCCTCCATGGCTTCGTAGCTGATGGGAGTATCCAGGGAATCGCCAGCGAAATACGACCCCGTGGGACCGCCGAACTGCACGGCTTTGATATTTTTACCTCCCCCAACCACGCCCCCGATATCCTCCACCAGCGTTCGCAGCGTCGTCCCGAACGGGACTTCCACGGTATATGGATGGGCTATCTCACCGCCTAGAGTAATAACCTTGGTGCCCTTGCTTTTTTCCGTGCCGGTACTTGAGACTACTTCCGGGCCATTTTGAAAAATAGCCGATACATTGGACATCGTCTCCGCGTTATTTATCAGCGTTGGCTTGTCATTTAATCCCTTTTCGGCGGGATAAACGGTGCGCAGATAGGGAATCATTTGCTTCCCCTCCAGGGCTCTTATCAGCGCCGTCTCTTCGCCCGATACCAGTGATGACGCTACCTCTTTGACCCCGATATCACACCCGAATTCCGAGTCCAGTATGTTATTTCCCAGCAGGCCGTAATCCCTCATCTGCTTTAATGCCTTGTTAATCCTGTTTATGGCGGTTTTGTACTCCGTATTGATACAGACATAGCCCTGTTTCGCACCCACAGCGTAAGCACCGATTAATAAGCCTTCCAGGACGGCGTAAGGGTCGCCCTCCATTAATAACCTGGCGTTGCGTGCTTTCGGGTCGGCATCCACGGCGTTGCAGATAACGTATTTCTCGCTCCCTTCGGCATCGAGGCAGCTCTGCCACTTTTCCGCCGTGAGATAACCGGCACCGCCCCTGCCCCTCAGCCCGGATTTTCTGAGTTCTTCAATCACCTTTTTCTGCCCCGACTCTATCGCCCGGGAGAGCCCGGAAAAACCTTTACCCCGCAAGATATAATCGTTAATGTTTTCCGGGTCGATAATACCGCAGTTTCTCAGGGCTATCCTGCTTTCCAGTTTGAATAAAGGCAGTTCGGAGATATTCGGGACGCCGTTGATTTTATAACCGGACTCTCTGCTTTCGACTTCGGCTTTCGCCATAATTTGTTTGTAGTTCATTGGTTTTTAACCTTTTTTCGAAGTATTAGTAATACTTCTGGATATACGCCTGGCGCTGGCTATCAATTCTTCGGTTATCGCCTTGGCTCTCGGCTTTATACGGTTCTCCGGTCCCAGGATGCTCAGGGCGACGGGATGTGAGTAACCTTGAACAGCAGTGGAAATACACATCGCCCCGGCAATCCTTTCACCGTAGCTTATCCCGTATCCTTTTCGCTTTATATCTCTTATTTGGGCTGATAACAGGTCTCTGGATACAACCCTTTTCCCCATCAGCTTTTTTAAATCGACCTTGTTCAGGGCTTCTCCTATTTCCTTTTCATCCAGTTGTGACAGGAGTACTTTGGCGGTAGCCCCCACGGCGAATGGCGTCACTTGTCCGGAATCGTCTTCAACGATTTTAAGTTCCTGGTCGCTGGGGATAAAGTGCAGCAGGACGGAACGAAGCTGTACCAGGATATTAAGGCTTATTGTCTCTCCGCTGAAATTGGATAAATGTCCCATTTCCTGAAGGGCATTGACCAGCAGGTAGCGGTGAGCATTACCCTGTTTTGATATCAATTGATTGGCTACCGGGCCCAGGTAGTATCTGTGGTTGATGCCGTCCTGTACCACCCAGTTCAGATTCTGCATCACGTTCAGGAGCCTGTGGACGGTGGAGGTACTGTATTTGCAGTATTTCGCTATCTCGGTATTGGTGTTGATGCCATTGCTGAGACAGATGAGGATGTTGGTGGCGCGGACAAGTGAGGTATTGGTATAGGATTTACCGTCGTTTTCGGCTTTTATATCCCGTATATTGGGAATATTTTGCCAAATATTCATGGTTTATTATATTATAGTCTAGCAATATAATGTCAAGGAAACGCTCATCGTAACCGGGGAATTTATGGAAACGCAAACCTGCTCCAATAGTCTGGAAGACGAAAATACCAGAATCAGGGCTTCCGCCATTATAGAAATGGGCCGAACCGGCAATCGGGATGCCATCGAATCTATCGTCGAGGTATTGGAGAACAAAGATGAAGTTGACTGGCTGCGCGGGTGCGCCGCTATTGCCCTGGGTAGACTGTCCGGCGATGAAGTAATACCCCCGCTAATTGATGCTCTCCAGGACGACAGTGTTATTGTATCCCGGGCTGTTATTTCCGCCCTGGGCGACGCCGGAAACCCGCAGGCGATTCCGCATCTCAAAGCAATCCTGGAAAACAAGGATAAAGAAGAACTGCATGCCGTGACCGTAACGGTCTTGGGAGAAATCGGCGGGCATGAAGTTCTTCCGACCCTGCTCCAGGCTTTGGAAAGCTCGAATGATTTGGTCCGGGTTCGCGCTGCCCTGGCGCTCGGTGAGCTTAGGACTGAAAAAGCGGTACCCTATTTTCTCAGGTTGATTAAAGACGGTAATGAAACCCTGCGCGCGATTGCTGCCTCTTCGCTGGGCTTGATAGGGGATAAACGTGCCGTAGAGCCATTGATAGCCGCTCTAAATGATGCTGCCGGGACCGTGCGGGCTATCGCCGCTTCTTCTTTGGGTTGTCTCGGTGAAGCCACCGCGATTCCACCGCTTGAAAAAGCCCTCGATGATAGCAGCGAAGCCGTGCGTAAACAGGCTGCTGCCGCTTTATCCAAAATCAGGTCGAGAGAAGAAAAATAATAGATAGATAACTGGCTAACTTATATTCAGAGGGGGAGATAAACATGGGTGACCCGAAAGCTGAACTAACTGCTATAGTGGGTGAGAAAAACGTTCTGGATGACGATGCAACTCTGGATGGATATTCCAGCGACCGGAGTTTTGCCCGGGCTGTAAAGCCGCAGTGTGTCGTAAGAGTAGGAAACGTCGACGACGTACATAAGATAATCGGGTGGGCTAACGAAACGGGAACACCGCTGGTGCCGGTAAGCTCCGGACCGCCGCATTTCCACGGTGATACCGTGCCCGGCAGCCCGGAGGCGGTTATCGTTGACCTCAGCGGCATGAAGAAGATTCTAAAAATAGACCGCCGCAACCGGATAGCGTTGGTAGAGGCGGGTGTAACCTATGGGGAACTGCTGCCCGCGCTGGCGGAAAAAGGGATGCGACTCTCCAATCCGCTGCTCCCGCGGGCAAATAAATCCGTAATTACCAGCCTCCTTGAAAGAGAGCCGCGACTGAACTGCCGGTTGCAGTGGTCGTCTCTCGACCCCCTGCGCTGTCTGGAGATAGTCTTTGGCGACGGTAACCGACTCTGGACCGGTGATGCCGGCATGGGCGAATTGGACATGGAAAAGCAGTGGGCTGAGGAGAAATGGCAGTTACAGCCGGCCGGACCCGGTCAGACCGATTTCTACCGGTTTCTTACGGCAGCTCAGGGCAGCATGGGTATCGCCACCTGGGCTTCGGTGCGGTGTGAGGTAATGCCTCAAATCCACAAGCTCTACTTCGTACCCGCTAAAAAGCTCGATGACCTGTTTGATTTTACTTACCGTATCCTCAGGTTCAGGTATGCCGATGAACTTTTTATTATGAATAGCACCAACCTCGCATATGCTATTAATAAAGATGCCGGACAGGTTGAATCATTGCGAGACCGGCTGCCTCCGTGGATAGTGCTGGTCGGCATCGCCGGACGTGAGGAATTACCCGAGGAGAGGGTCGAATTCCAGGAAAAAGATATCTCGGAAATCGCTCAGGAGTTCGGCCTTGAGCTTTTATCGGCGGTACCGGGCGCTATCGGCGAGCAGGTACTGGAAGTTATTTTGAATCCGTCCCGCGAGCCTTACTGGAAATTCGGCTATAAGGGAGATTGCCAGGACATCTTCTTTGTCAGCACCCTGGATAAAGCGCCCGAATTCATGAAGACGATATCTCCTGTAGCCGAAGCCCTGGGCTACCCGACCTCGGATATCGGTGTTTACCTTCAGCCGCGGCACCAGGGAGCAAACTGTCATTGCGAGTTCAGTCTACCCTATGACCCGGACAATACGGAAGAGGTATCCCGGATTCAGGCTCTCTATACTCAGGCCAGTCAGGCTCTGGCCAACGCGGGGGCTTTCTATACCCGTCCCTACGGTATCTGGGCGGATATGTCGTTTAGCAGAGACAAACAGAGCACGGCTTTGTTGAAGAATATTAAAAATATCTTCGACCCAAACGGAATAATGAATCCGGGTAAACTATGTTTTGATTTACAGGTAACTAAGGAGGGATAGGAAATGGCACTGGAAGATTACCGGCCTGATATGGAGAGGTGCAGCCAATGTTCGTACTGCAAATGGATTCCACAGGATAAGATTAAAAGCTGGAGGTTCGCCAAGGGCTGCCCCAGTATCGCCTACAGCAATTTCAATGCTTACTCAGCGAGGGGTCGGTTCGCTGTTGCGCGGTCGCTTTTAATGGGCAGGAGTGATTATACCGACCGCGTGCTGGACGTAATATATAAAGATTTAAGTTGTGGACTGTGCGATGTCTCCGATAAGGTCTGCCGCTATAATCTGGAGCCGCTGGGCAACATCCTGGAATTGAAGGCCAGGGCTGTCACCGACGGGCAGCTTCTGCCCCAGCACATGCCGTTTATCGATAATCTCAAGAAAGAGGACACCATGATGCTGGGGATGGTCAAGGCTGACCGCGGCAACTGGGCTAAGGGACTGGATGTCAAGAATTTGACGGAGGAGAAAGCCGAGGTCGCCTATTTTGCGGGTTGCCGGTTCAGCTTTGATGAAGAGCTCCGCGATATACCCCGGGCGGCGGTAACCCTTCTCAAGAATGCCGGTGTGGATATCGGCATCATGGGCGCCGATGAAAGCTGCTGCGGCGGACGGGCTTACCAGATGGGCTACCGCGGGGAATTCGTTAAATTCGCCGAGAATAATATCGAAGCCTGGAAGACGGCCGGAGTTAAAACCGTGGTCACCTCCTGCTCCGATGGCTACTTTGCCTTCAAGCGTCTCTATCCCGAGCTTGGTTCCACCGTCGAGGTGCTGCATACCGTGGAGTTCATCGACCGTCTTATCAAGCAGGGCAAGCTGAAACTTAGTAAACCCGTCAATATGACGGTTACCTACCATGACCCCTGCCACCTGGGGAGACAGGGAGAGCCGTATATACCCTGGCAGGGCAAGGAAAAGAAAATTCTTAACCAGGTGGTTATCCATGAACCCCGAAAGCCCCGGTACAACGGTGCCTGGGGTATTTACGACCCGCCGCGGGATATTTTAAAGAGCATCCCCGGTCTTAAGCTGGTAGAGATGGAAAGGATACGCGAGTATGCCTGGTGCTGTGGCTCGGGTGGCGGATGCATCGATGCCTACCCCGAATTCTCCGCCTGGACGGCCGGTGAGAGGATTGAGGAAGCCAGGACCACCGGTGCTGAGGCCATCGTATCCGCCTGCCCGTGGTGTGAAAGAAACTTTCTCGACGCGGTAAGCTCAGACGGTGGAAAAATGAAGGTCTTTGATATTATCGAGCTTGTGCAGCAGGCGATTTAGGGAAGGAGAATTATAAATGGCTTTATCGAAAGAAATATATAAGGCGTTTGAGGATGTTGTCGGACCGGATAATATATCCGATGACCCGGCCATGCTGGATTCGTATATAACCCCCCTGTGCCAGAGCCAACATCACATGGGTCCCGTTTATGAAGTATTTACGCCCCGGGGGCTGGCAGTCTTGATGCCGGGCAGCACCGGGGAAGTCCAGGCTATCGTCAAGTTATGCAACAAGCATAAGATAAAATTCAAAGCCTCCAGTACCTTCTGGACTTCCCGCGGCAATATCTCGGACGATTATGCCATCACCCTCGACATGAGGCGTATGGACCATATTCTGGAAATCGACGAAAAAAACCAGTTTGCCGTCATCGAGCCTTTTGTGATCGGTGCCACGCTTCAGGCCGAGGCAATGAAGGTCGGCTTGAATACGACGATAATCGGTGCCGGTTCCAGCTGCTCTCCTCTCGCCAGTGCCTGCGCTAACGGTGGACCCTCGCCCTTTGCTTACTACGGAGGCCTTACCCGCGAGAACCTGCTGGCTTTCGAATGGGTGCTGCCTAATGGTGAAATTTTAAGGTCGGGCTCTTTGGGCTCGGAGTTGGGCTGGTTTTGTGATGACGGACCGGGACCCGGCTTGAAGGGCGTCATGATGGCAGGTCAGGGAAGTATGGGAGCGATGGGTGTATTCACCAAATGCGCTATTAAGCTGTTTCCCTGGCCAGGACCGGCCAGCCTGGCTAACGACGGTATCATCCCTGCCTATAAAGCTACACTACCGCCTAATATCCAAGGGCATACTGTCGCCTGGCCGTCATGGGAGGCTTATGCTGACGGCGTTTATAGAATCTGGGATAGCGGTATCAGCGGCTATTACGCCCACCGGCAATACACCATGTTCGGTCGGGACCTGAAAGGCGCTATGATCAGGATTCTTACCGACCCTACTAAAACGCTCGACGACCTCGAGGAAATGCTGAAAGATCCCGAGGTACAAAGGCAAAACGAAGAGATGAAGCGTGATTTCCAGATTATTCTGGCGGGAATGACGATGAGAGATATCGAATGGCAGGAGAAGGTCCTCGATAAAATCTTGGCCGAGACCGGTGGCTACAAAGCTTCGATGATGGAAGAGCCGGATGTCAAGGACTGGAGTCTACTTTTCCTCCTCAGGCTGGGACATAAAAACCTGAACTTTGTCTATGCCGGGGGCTATGAAGGATGCTTCGGCATCGGCGGCGCTCCGGATCACGCCTGCCCGAAAGTTGAAATTGCAGCTGAGTTCAAGCGGAAATGGGAGCAGGAGCATGACTATTTCGCCCGGGCCGGCGGCGACTGCCTGATGGGGGGTATGGGTGGTATCGGTGGTGGTGGGGCTACAGCCTGGGAGAATTTTACTCATTTTGACTCTCATAGTGCCGAATCGGTAAAAGGTACTTACGATTTCTTTGAAGCTACATCCAAGTATGGCATGGAGCACGGTCTCGGTGCTATGGAGAGGATGTATGCTGGATCGCGACGCGATGATGGCTATGCCCGCTCTCAGGAAGAGCAGGCGGAGAGGTTATCGCAGATGTCCCAGCCCCACGTATATGAGTACCAGTGGAAAATCAGGGAAGTTCTCGACCCAAATCTGCTCGGCGATGCCTATTACATGACGCTGCAGCCCAAGAAGTAATATTCCGGGTTTCAGGAGGCTCGATATGTATGAAATAGCCGGAGTGCAACACGTGGCTATCGGGGTGAAAGACCTGGAGGCTATGGAATCTTTTTATACCGGTTTACTTGGATTTCAGGCCACTCCCCAGGGCTCTCCGGCCGGACCGCAGGAGATAATGTCCGGTATCACCCGCGGTATAACGCCGGTGTTCGCGGCCAGCATGTTATCTCAGGGTACCGACGGGATAATTGTCGAATTCGTGCAGATGGTTACCCCTGTTCCCCGGGCTATCCGCCGGGACTTTCGCTACGGTGATATCGGGGCTAACAAGATGGCTATCGCCGTATCGGATGTGAGTGAGCTATACAGCGAATTAAAGAACAAGGTCTATTTCTGTTTCAGTCCCCGGTCAACCGAGCTTCCCGAATTCGGTGCGTATGACTTTGTTTACTGTAAAGACCCTGAGGGGAATCTCATCGAATTCGCCTCGGGAGAGAACTTTCCGGTCGAGAATAATTCCGACGGCGTGCGCTGGGTGGGGATAAGCGTTACCGACCTGGATAGGTCACTGGCTTTTTACCGGAAATACACCGGTTTTGATACTCTGTTTGTGAAGCCGCACGAGCATTTCTCCGGGTTAGTCGATGAGCTCTCCGGTAGTAAACAGACTGTAGTCCGCTCCTGTATCCTTGCCTCCGGGAAAGGCGGTGGTATGGTGGAGCTTTTCGAGGTTATGGAACCGCGGGGCAGGTCTATCCCGTCTTATACGATATGGGGCGACTTCGGTTACCTGCAGACATGTATGATGTGCCAGAACGTACCTGAAATTGCCGATTATTTCGAAAAAGAGGGTCTTGAATTTCTGCTGGAACTGCAGAGCATGCCCGGTCCTGAAATCTCTTTTACCTATGTCCGTGACCCTGACGGCATTCCGCTGGAATATCTCAGTTTTGGTAAGCTGGAATAAATCTCTACCTGAACGCCGTCTATTTCGCTAAAGCCAACCTGATTTTGTCCCAGTCGAATTCTGTATTGCAATTAGGACATGCCTCTCCGTCCTTTACTACTGAGTGACACTTAGCGCAATAATACAGGTCTCCGACTTTATAAACGCCATGTACTGTTTCGCTTCTTTCTTCTTCTTTTTTATCCGACATTCTTCCCCCGATGTTTATCAGTAAAGTAGATTAAAGTGAATTCTACTCCTGTTCTATCAAATGGTCAAAAGATAACCTGAGGCTCTGGTAGAAGAAAAACCTATTTCCTCTTGTGAGTACGCGGTCTTATCACCAGCGCCGGTACTCTGGCATCGCGGACGACCTTATCGGCGACACTCCCGAGAATAGCCCTCTTCAGTCCGCTCTTGCCGTGGGTCGTCATTACCACGAGGTCGATATGCTCTTTCTTACAGTATTTCATGATGGAGTCAAAAGGGTCCCCGGTTACGACATGGTAAGCAGTTTTGATACCCCGCGAAGTCACTTCATGGAGTTTCTTGCTCATATATCGCCGGGCATGCCTGGTATTTATTTGTTCCTGTCTCGTGGCTTCCTCTACCGCCATTTGAGCGGAAGCCGAAGTTTCCATACCGATGGATGAGGACATGACGGACACCGGTGTTACCGGTTCTACCACGCGCAGCAGGACCAGTCGTGCCTTGTACTGGTGAGCGATATCGATGGCGTATCGCAGAGCATGAGAACTAAATCGGGACCCGTCTAGTGGGACCAGAATATTTTGAAACATCATAGTTCAACCCTCACTCTAATATTAGCGTAAATTCCGGCAAGTTCCAAATCAATGGATAAGGTCCCTTGCTTTCAGCCCCGCCGCAATATCCTCAAGTCCGAGTTCTCTAAATTTCTTCTCCGTCGGCATGCCGCTGGGTACGTCCCACCCCCGCAGCTCGTAATACTCGTCCTTGAGCTTGTTGAAGTCTTCTCTTTTTACTCTGTTGCCCCTACGGGACACGATTTCACCATTCCTGTCGGGCACGATGCAGTCGGGATTGAAAAATACCACTTCTAAAGGCTCGTCATGCAGGTGGTCCAGCAATGTGTCCCCGTTTCGGCCGTCCCACCCCTGCCGGAGCAGTACCGCTCGTTGCAGGTTGAAAATTCTTTCTCCGATTTTGTTCAGGCCCGCTTCGTCGATATCCTCCCCGGTGATGGCGGACAGCACCCGGCTCTCCATGGCGGGGTCGCCGGTGTGGTTATCGGCAAACCTTACCCAGATAATCGGCCAGAGAAAGTCGCAGAGCAGCAGGCTTTCCTTGGCGTACGTCCTGTCCTGGATTTTCTTGGCGGCTAATGCTTTACCCTCGTAGGTGGTATAGTCTACCGCTACCGCCCCGCCCCAGAAGCCTTTAGCTACATTCTGCAGGTCGTTAAAAGTTAAAAACGCATCATCCTCTTTATTTGTCCAGTTACGCCAGAGCCACAGAGAGTGGGCGGTCTCGTGCAGTTGATTTATCGGTCGACGCGGTTCCGTCGCGTAGAGAAGACCGTTGGTCAGTATCAGCCTGGGATCGTAGTCTCTCGTCTCGTTGGCTTTGGAAATGATAGCGTCGCTTAACAGTTCCCGGGCTTTTCCTCCTATCTTTTCGGCGGCTTTCATCGCCCCCTGTGCCAGCAAGTCCCCGAAGCCTTCCCTGAGAGCTATTTTCCTCGTTAAAGCTTCTATAAACTCGGCGCTGCCGATTTTCCCCAACGGCAGCCCGGTTTCTTCTTCGCTCAGGACGCCCTCCCGGTAGCAGTCGCCCAGCCAGCTTATCAGCGGCTGCATGATGGTGGTGTCCAGTCCGTAGTGGTCGCAGAGCCTTGACGCCAGCAGTGCGACTTCGGTAGCATCACCGGGGTACCTCATCGCCGCCATGGCGTATACGTGCGTTGCCTGGCAAAAATACTTGTAACGACGGTTTTCGTGTTGGTACGACTTTCTGAAACAGCCGCTGACGCAGCCGTAGCAGGAGCGTGGTCGCGTCCTGCCTGGAATACTGTCCAGCCAGTTTTTCCAGGTCTCTTTTCTCATCTTGACGATTTGGTCGGCAAGTTCGTTGAGCCTTTCCGGGTTGGCGGCTTCCGGTCGTTTATTTCCGGCCACGGCGACGGCTTTAAGGTTTTTCGAGCCCATTACGCTGCCGAGTCCGCCGGCACCGGAGGCGCCGTCATCGGTCAGCATCGTGGCGAAAGATACCAGGTTCTCAGCGGCAGGCCCTATTGTCAATACGCTGTACTCTTTTCCCAGCTCCGCTTTCAGGTGGTCGCCTGATTCTATGGCTGACTTTCCCCAGAGTACAGAGGCGTCTCTAATTTCGACGGTATCATTGTTGATGATGATATAGACTGGCTTCTCGGCTTTCCCCCGCACCACCAGCCCGTCGTACCCGGCATATTTAAGCCAGGTGCCCCACTTTTCACCCAGGTTGGCGTAGGAGAAGGCTGGGGGGTCCATCACCGACGATTTTCCGCAGACCTGCCATCGGCTGCCTCCCGCCACTCTGGTAAATCCGGTTATCGGTCCGGTGGCGTATACCAGGCAGTTATCGGCGTCGAAGGCTCCCGTTTCGGGGGGCACCATGTCCCAGTATATCTTGGCGGCAATGCCCCTACCCCCCAGGAACCTGTCGGCGTAAGCGGCGGTGGGCAGCCAGGTAATATTTCCTGTGGATAAATCGATATTTAGAATTTCACCGGCATATCCGTACTCAGGCACGTCTGACCTCCAGATACTCTTGTTTTGTTAACAGTCTATAAAATACCCGGTTAGTCCGACCTCTTGCCCGTCAGCGATACCGCCATGCACACGTAGGGCTTATGTATTTCCTTGGTTACTATCGGGCAGTGGTGCAGACCTTTCGGGGCTACCAGCACCGTGGGCTTGTTGAAATGGTGCTTCTCCTCTTTCCCCAGCTCTCCGATGGATATCTCCACCTCGGCGCCGAGGTCGTCCAGGGCATAAGGGTCGGAGCCGATGAAAAACACGGCTTCATCGTAGTTGTGTACGTGCGGCTTGGTCGATAGACCGGTAATGCCCGTCTTGTAACCGCAGGCGTAGATTACGTTCAGGTCGAAACCTCCGAGGATGTCTCCCCCGGTGGCGAATAATGCCCCCTCTCCCGCCTTGTGGAAGGGTATGGTAACCAGATATTGTCCGTATTTGGTATCTGCCATTTTATCTCCTTCCCAATCTAATCGCTTTTATTGTTCTATCTTTTTCTTTAAATCTTCCTTGAATTTGTTTACCCGTTTCCGGTGTTCTACACCGCCCGGTCCCGGCATGAGCTCCGGACTGTAATGCATATCCTTGATGTTATCCAGCATGGTGGGGATAAGCTGGAACGGCACCGATATGATGAAAAGGCCCGGTGGGAAAATGTTCATCGCCTGAACACCCAGTCCCAGGCCGGTGACGAAGTAGTTAAGCTCGCCGCTGACGACCGGGTAGACGTAAATCCAGGAGCAGGCTACCACCGGTGTCACCTGACTGACGAAAGGTCTTCCCGTGGAGTAGTTGATAGACCGTAATAGAGTCTGTGCCTGGGGCAGGGTGGCAGTCATAATTAATACGTCCGGGTCGAAAGTCATCTTGTCCAGCGGAGCGAAGGCTACATACTGCACCGAACCCTTCTGCATTCTGGGGAGATAGTCGTACATGGCGCGGCAGGCACTGTTCCCCTTGAACAGCCCCTCCTCCCCGCCGAAGATACCGCTGACGAGTACTGGTTCCGGGTCTTTCATACCCAGTATCATCTGTTCCACACCCACGCAGACCCAGTCCTCGGGCGCCACGTAAAAGGCGTCGTTATCCTGGGCTTCTTTGAGCATCTCGCACATGTTCAGTTCTTTATCGATGTGTTTGATACCTTCCGGCTTGGTAATCATGAACTTTACGCCGACCGGCTTTCTCTCGAAATTGAATTTATCCAAAGCGGAGTAGTCTCGCTGTTTTGAAGCCATGTTAGCCTCCTTCAAATTATTCGTCTTAATTACCTCATGGAAAAGATGTAAGTGATAGCTGATGCTTCTCTCTAACTATTCGTGATAATGCGTACTCGGTTGTCCGAGTTTCTCGCCCAGCTCTTCGCTTCTCTTTTTATTCTCGGCGATAAATCCTTCTCTGCCCAGGTTGAACCAGTAGGGTTCCCACTCCATCTCCTCGAGGTTCTCAATCAGACCTGAGATATGGTCGAAGGGGAACGTGATAATAAACAGTCCTTCGGGCAGTACTTCTCTGGCTTTCATGCTGTAGCCCAGTCCGCTTACCGTGCAATTCATTTCCCCGTTGAGGTAGGGGTGGGCGTATATCCAGGCGCAGGCGAGGCAGGTCGTGCCCTTGAAATTCCACATCTTCCCGTCGGAAAAACTGCTGGCCCTGAGGATTATTTCCGCCTGCTTCGTATTGGCGGTGATAATCAGCAAATCGGGGTCGAAATTCATCTGGTCTACTGTTGCGTGGGAGATGTATTTAACGGAATCGATAGGAAGATGCGGGGTGTAATCGTAGATTCTGCGGTTGGCGCCGGCATCTTTAAACATCGAGTACATGTGTCCCAGCGACCCGCTGTACATCATCGGCGGATATTCCACAATCCCCAGTACCTGCTCCCCGCACTGCACGTTTTCCTTGGTCACGTAGAAAGGTTTGCTGTTATGCGCTTCGGCGAACAGCTCGCAGAGGGCCAGGCTTTTGTCCGTTGGTTCGATTCCCTCCGGCTTTATCAGCGAATACTTGACGCCGACCGGCTTCCTTTCGAAGTTGAATTTCTCGAAGATAGAGTAGTCACGTTTCTTGGCACTCATATATAACCTCCTGAGATTATCGGTGTCTATCTGTATGATATACCATTAACGATATATCGGGCTAATCGGACGTCTTGCGACCCACGGGCAGCGCCTCTTTGAGGTCGCCCGTCCCCAGGACAATCGACATTTGAATATGCGGTCTTTCGAATTTCGTCCACTTAACCGGGCCGTGCTCAACATTTTTAGGGATAAAAACGGCGCTGGTTTTATCGGTTACCTGTTTCTCGCTGCCCATGTAGGCTTCTATTTCCCCACCGAGTATTTCCGGATTGTCCGGGTCGGAGCCGATGTTGAGGACGATTTCGTCGTAGCTGTGCGCGTGGCTCATTTCGATGGGATTGGGGATGGGCATGTCCCATATCCGGCTGTACTCCAGGTAAACATTACATTCGGGCACGAGTTCTCCGCTCATGAGGGCTCCGCCGGGACCCCGCCGCCCTTCCCCCGGTAACTTGACCAGGTTATTCTCGTATTTTAGTCCCGTCATAGCATCAGCTTCCCGCTTCCTCTGATTCCCGCCTGATTTCCTCTAATATTCTCCTGACCTTCTTCTTATGCCCCTCCGGTCCCAGGTTAAAGGACTCGGGCACCCATTCCATCTCCTCCAGGTTTTTCAAAATGCCGGGCAGCTTGTCCCAGGGTATCGTTATCAGTATTCGTCCTTCCGGGAACAGGCGCCTCGCCCTCATCCCGAAGCCGACGCCGGTAATGCCGAGGTTCATTTCGCCGCTGAGGTAGGGGTAAATATATAACCAGGCGCAGCCTACCACCGGTGTCCCCCGGGCTGTCCACATCTCCCCGGTGGTATAGGCTTTAGCCCGGATGAATATCTCGGCCTGGCTGGAGTCCGCCAGGATAATTAATATGTCTGGCTCGAAGGTAAGTTTGTCCAGGGGAGCGAAAGCCACGTATTGAATTGAGTCGCGGGGACATTTGGGCAGGTACTGGTAGATGCGGCGGTTGGCCCGGACGTCTTTGTAAGCCCCCAGTTTGGGACCTACCTTGCCGCTTTCGAATTCCGGTTCGTCGGCGGTCATACCCAGCAGCAGCGGCCCGATGCAGCTAAACTCGTCTCTGGTAACGTAGAAAGCCTCCCCCTGTTGCGCTTCGACCAGCATCTCGCAGAGATCCATTATCTTGTCCAGCTTCTTCAACCCCGGCGGTTTGTCTAAGAGAAATTTAACGCCCACCGGAGGGCGCTCGAAGTCGAATTTTTTCAATATTGATAAGTCTTGAGAAGTTTGTGTCATGGTAACCTCCTGACGGATGAAAAATTATGACTTGATGTTTCGTTTTTATAATAGGATTGTTGCTGAGTTAATTCAAGTTAGTCGGTTGTATTTAGTTTTTTTAACATCTGGTTGAGGGATGAGGCATATATCCCCTCCCCCTTTTAGATATCTTTTCCCACCCGACCGCCCTCGCATTATCCTCGACCTGGACCGTTAATTTACGCCACTCCTTCACCCCCCTCCGGCTCTCACCTGTAATATCATAAAACAGGGTGTTTAAGAGGGGCGAAGCCCATCTTGCTAATTATTCCCCCTCTCCTGCGGAACGCCTTGACAGGAGAGGGGGCAGGGGGTGAGGTAAGCACTAATCAACGGAATGCAGGTAAAAATTGCTGATAGCAATAGTGTCTCCTTCCAGAGTATAATAGGCTGTTGAGGATGACATAAATGCTGTCCGCTCCATTAGCCGGATAACATCTCCAGCATCTTCTCCAGCGCTATCGACACGCCATCGGCATCATTACTGGCGGTGTGATATCTGGCGGCGGATTTCACCTCCGGGATAGCATTGGCTACGGCTATGGAAATGCCGCATGTCTGCAGCATATCCAGGTCCGGGTAATCGTCCCCGAAAGCCACCACGTTTTCCAGCCGTTCCTGTTTGAAGCCCAGCAGTTTCCGCAACGCGTTCGGTTTGGTGGCTTTTTTACTGGTGATATTCAAAAATGTATTCTCGTTGGCGGGCACGACCGATATGTCATCCCCGAAGCTTGCGGATAACGCCGCAGTTATATGAGAGATATCGCGCGAAAGGCCTCCGGCAGCTATTTTCGTGGGAATGCCCGTCAGGGCAGCTTCGAGGGTCAACTGCATATCCGGTGTCGCCGAGTTGATTTCCCAGAGGTCGTCGGGCTCACGGGGGTGGTTGGTGCCGAACTCGCACCCGTCCATCTCGATGGTGATATGCGTCTCAGGCTCCATTTCCAGGATAAAATCGATTATACTGCGGACTAGCTCTGTCGTTAGTGATTCCTTGAATTCTCCGATAAGCGGCGGCACGCCGATAGCTATCGCTCCGTTTTGAAGTATCCGTGAATACCCATTTATAAATTCTTTGCCGCAGAAGCGGCGTACGCTGCGGGCCGGACGTGACGTGGCGATGATTACCGGTATGCCCTCTTTTGTACACCTTTCCAGGGCGGCTCGATTACGCGCCGAAAGGCAGGTATTGCTATCTAATAATGTCCCGTCGAGGTCTACCGCTACCGCATCGGGCGGGCGGATAAATTCGGGGAGAACGAGCGATATATCGCTTCCTTTCAATTTCCTCTTTACCGGTGGATTTTATTACTGGATTGCTTTTAAAAGCTTGTCCACGTCTCTGGCGACGCTGTCCAGGTCTGCCTGGTTAGGGCGCCCCCGGATGTCTCCCAGCCTGCCTTTGGTGCTGTTTTCCTCGGAGCTGTGGAACTCGCCGACGATGTACCACTCGTCCAGCACGTCGAATCCGATGTGCTCCAGGAACTGCCCCAGGTATTTCCCTACCGGTATCGCTTCGCCGAGGCCGGTGTGTGGACCGGAATACGTCACGAAAACCACCGCCCTTTTCCCCGGTAGCTTCGGAGAGCCCAGTTTAATGGTATCCCTCTCTCGGTAAAAGTCCATTCTCTCCTTGACCCATCCCAGCGCCGGATCGGGGGGTGCCCACATGTATGACGGTGACCCTATGAAGACCAGGTCGTAGTTCAGTATATCTTCGTTCTTACTCTCCTTTACCGTCTTCAGCTTGGCCTCTATCCCGTTCTTTTTCAGGGTGTTGTCGATTGTTTCGGCGACCTTTTTCGTGTTTCCGGTAGCTGACCAGTAGATGATTATTGCCTTCATGATTCCTCCCCGTTTTGTTTAGGAAATTAGAAATGGAGATAGGGTATCAATAGGCGGAACTTTTTCCATCTCCTTCGCGTTAAACATCTAGATTATAATGAGCTTCGTTGCGCAATTCAAGCATTCGTTACATAATTATTCGCTAGATTGTTGCCTCTATTTTTAATTAATCGAATCTCTAAAGCTCTCCAAAAGGGTTATGTCTTGTTGAGACTCGACAATGAGAGGTGTATAATCCAGCTACCCAAAAGGCCTTCTTTTTAGAGTAGAAAATCGTCCGTAAATAGATATAATAAAACGGCAAGTTTTCTCCGGAGTGTAGCCTATTTGTTATGTGGCTCGTACAAACCGTTCCATAATCCGGTGAAGAAGCTCCTTGCATTGATTCCCAGCACGCGGGTATCGTAGCCGCCTTCCTGGACAACAAGCGTAGGCAGATTAATTGAACCGATCATTCCGCCAATAGTTTCAAAATCGATAGCTTCCAGGGTCCAGCTGCCGGTGGGATCTTCCCGGGCAGTGTCCAGACCAAGCGCAATAACGAGGAATTTGGGACCGAATTTGGTTATTCTTTTTATTGCATTTTTAAGTGCCTCTATGTAAACCTCCCCGCCAATATTTTCCGGGAGCGGAATATTCAGGTTATACCCTTTTCCGGTACCTTTTCCCTTTTCGCTGATGAAACCGCTGAAATAGGGGTAAGTAAAGCGTGGTTGACCGTGGATGGATACCGTCAGCACGTCGGAACGTTCGTAGAATATTTCCTGTTGGCCATTACCGTGATGATAATCAACATCAAGAATAGCGATTTTACCGTAATCACTGAGAAGCTGGGCGGCTGCCGCCGTAGAGTTGAAATAGCAGAAGCCACCGAAGGTGGCTATTTCGGCATGGTGACCGGGCGGTCGAACCAGTGCGTAAGCCAAACGATAGCCTTCGAGGAGCTGTTTCGCCGCTGTCAGGGCGCAGTCTACGGCTCGCCTGGCTGCCAGGTAGGCGTTGCCGGTCAGGGGAGTGAATGTATCGATGCAGTAATAGCCGGCGCGTATGGGTAGATCCTTGGGAGGACGTGTTCGATTACGTACGGGAAAGACGTAGGGATAGACGGCGGTATCCTCGTCGAGTCGGGTACAGACCGCCTCCAGATAGTTTACGAAGCGGTGGTCATGAACTCTCTTTATATGTTCTTCGGAAAAATGGCGTACCGGCACTTTCTGGAACAGGGTAGTTTTAGATATTTCGTCCAGAATTGCATCTATTCTTACCGGAGATTCGACGTAGCCGAGTTCTTCTACATGGTGAATCCAGTGGCGGTCATTGATAACCAGTCTGATGCGTTTATCCAGAGGTGTGGTTCGCTGGATAGGTACCGGAGGCCTTTTGATATAGCGGGGCAGTCTCAGGTGGACGGGGTCATCCTGGAAAGATTCCACAACCATCGCGACATACTCGGGCGGACAGATACCCCGGTACTTACGCTCCAGGATTGCCCTGACTATTTCCCGGGCGGTATCACGAGGCAACTCAATCTCCTGTCCCAGGTTATCGTAAACGAGGTAGGGTGGGTTGTCATCTCCCGGTTTGAGGGGGGTTTCATAGGCAGTGTTGATAATGGGGCGTGCCCCGTATCTTTCGTAAAAACGCAGACGTGCCGCGTTCTGTTTCCTGATGACCGGGTCGCGGCTTAATTCCGGTGTATCGGGAAGACATTCGAAAAACAGTCCCATGGTTTCCAGGTCGAGAGCTTCCTCGCGCACCCTTTCGTAAAGGGCTCCCCCGATACCCCCGCCGGTTTTTAGTTCGGCGGCGGAAATATAGTCTAAATAGCAGAATTTCAGGGTCGGCTCGTGAAAGAGAAGGGCAAAGCCGTCAACGCGGCCTCTGGCACCCTCGGCGATGAAAAGTATCGCGCGGAAACGGTACTTCATGGGATTACGCAGCTGCTCCGGGAGTTTTCTTATATCTCTCTTCGAGAGGAGAGGGAATTGAGTGCGTAAAATATCCTGAACCTGCCCGATTGCCTGTTGATTGGCAGGAGTGATATCGTCATAAACTCGTCTGATGAGGAACATCGGTCTTTTCTATACTCCATTTAATAAGGCAAAGGTTGCTGCTTCTTAAAAAAGGAAACCTGGCGACTCTATTTAAATCCCTTTTGAAGTATGAGTTTGTCGTCGCCGGGTTCGTAAAAATCCGGCACACGAGCTATCTCGTCGTAGCCGTGCCGGTTATAAAATCGCCTGGTTTTTTCATATGCCGGTGTGGAGGATGTTTCGATTAACGCAAGCCTGCCCCGGGCTTTTTTAATTTCTCTCTCGGCAGCTTTTATAAGCTTACCGCCAATGCCCTGCCCCCTTCTTTTTCGGGCTACGGCTTCCCAGTAAATGTCCCAGGTACCTTTGGTCAGCGGCGTAGGCCCGTAGCAGACATAACCGGTGATTTCGGTATCATCCTCGGCGACCAGTATGAAGTAGCCCGATTTTTCGTTATCTCTCAGGCAGCAATCAATAACTTCCTCGGCTACGGTGACCTCAGGCGGCTTAAATTCTGGCGTGTTTTTTAATATTTGTAATAAGGCGGTTCTGTCTGAAGCTGATATGGGGCGTATTTTGGGATTCATATTTTTTCCTATCCAGGGCTAGTTTGATTATTTTTTCAATCAACTGTGTATAGTTCATACCGGCAGCCGCTGCCTGGAGAGCAACTCCAGCCCCGGGTGATATATCCGGGTTGGGATTTATCTCAATAACGTTTATTGTAAACTCACTATCCATCCGCATGTCAACACGGGCGTATCCCGAACAGCCGAGCAGGCGGTAAGCCGCCAGAGCGGTTTTCCGTATAGATTCACGTTCTTTAGCCGTGATTTTCGCCGGACATACTACCTTCGTATTTCTGTAATAAACGCTGTCCGGTTCCCATTTAGCCTCGAAGGTAAGAATCGGCGGCATATCCGGAGGCAGCGTGTAGACTATCTCGGATGCCGGCAACACCTCGGGCCGTGTGTTGCCAATGATGGTAGCATTGAACTCGCGTCCGCTGATGAACTCCTCTACGATAGCCTGATTATGGTAGTTATCGTATATTGTTTTTACGCGTCGCTGTAATGAAGAAACATCATTGACAACGCTTTCGGGGGTGATACCGTGACTGGCATCCTCGCGGCAGGGTTTGACGATACAGGGGAACTTGAGCCGGAAAAGATGCATTTTCTGGGGACTGAGCAGCTGGAAATCCGGTGTGGGAATACCGGTGGCTCTGAGAGATTTCTTTACTCCGAACTTGTCGAGGGCAGTCCTTAGAGCAGATGCCGGGCAGCCGGTGAATGGTTTTCTCATTTCTGATAGGATTTCCGGTACCAGCGCCTCCGTTTCGGGTTCACCGGGGAATCCTTCGAAAAGATTGAATACCAGGTCGGCGTCCAGCGAGTCGAGCGTGCTTCTGAGACTTTCACGCGGTGGTGACAGGGGAACAACGGTAACGTTATATTTAAGCTTGAGCAGTGCCTGACGGACGGCATCTACGCAGGGGAGGATGCTCAGGACGGCCTTTGCCTCTTGATTTTTATCATAATAGGATGGCCGTGGCTCATTGTAGACAATGGCTATACTCTTAGACATTGCGGACACCTCTTCAAAGCAGCATCCAGCACCGCGTCAATAATTCTCTGGTGAGTCCACCCCGTCTTGATAGCCATGATAATAAGGTCGCTGTAGGTCCCCAGTCCCGGCAGAGGATTGATTTCAATAAAGTATAGCGTGCCGTCACCTTTCACACGAAAGTCAACACGGGCGAAGTCGCGGCAGCCCAGCGTTTTAAATATTCTAAGGCTTACATCCTCGATGTTCTTTACTATCTCGGACTTGAGCCGGGCGGGGCATTCGTAGTCGACCAGTGCCTCGTAGTCGCGCTTTACTTCCAATGAATAAACGAAATGTTCCACCTTGTTCCTGGGCAGAATACGCATCACGCCAACTATTTTCGGGATTTTATTACCGACAATACCCACGGTAACTTCATCGCCGTCAATAAACTCTTCTACCATTACCGGTTGCCCATAGAGCTCCAGGAGTCGCCGGATTTCATTAACGGCCTGATGCAGGCTGTGGCTAATGGAAGTTTGACGGATGCCTTTACTGGAGCCTTCGTAAGCCGGTTTGATAATTACCGGGTAGTTAAACCCTTCCAGCGATAAAACGCTCTGGCTTTCCTTATCTTCAACAACTAGCCACCTGGGGGTTTTAATGCCTTCCGCTACCAGGATTTTCTTGGTGAGGGGCTTGTCCAGACAAACCGACAGGCATAATGGGTCGGAGCCGGTATAAGGTATGTCCAGCATCTCTAAAATCGAAGGTACCTGAGCCTCCCGGCTGCGGTAGCTGCCACGGCCTTCGGCGATATTAAAAACAAAATCAACTTCTTCACGGCGAATACTATCCAAAAACTGCTCACCGCCGCCCAGCCAGACAACCTGGTGTCCTTTAGCTTCAAGGGCAGCGGCGATAATTTCAACCGTTTCCGGTGAATCATATTCTTCAAGGGCATCATCGGTCAGGGAAGTACTGGATATTTCCGTTTTAAGGTCGTACGATAAACCGATTCGCATCAGTTTCTCCTTCTTTTAACCATAACCGGCGCGGCCTCCGCCAGCAGGCTCTCGACGGCACCGCTAACTGTCTCTACCGGTTGTATTTCCCCCACATGAGATTGCGGGTTCGGATTACGATACCGATACACATGTCCCTCGTAGTTCTTTAATAGAAGCTCTTCATCGGTCATCGACAGGACATAGTTCGGCTGCAGCGGGACTTTGCCACCGCCCTGCACCAGGTCGACGACAAAGGTCGGTACGGCCAGACCCGAGGTATGACCGCGCATGCCTTCGATTATACCGACCCCCACTTCTACCGGCGTACGCAGGTGCTCCGTGCCCTGTACTTCGTCGCACTGGAAAAGATAGTAAGGGCGAACCTTAGCCTTGAGTAAGCCATGGCACAGCTCGGTCATTATCTCCACGGAATCATTGACACCCCGCAGCAGCACCGACTGGTTGTTCACCGGTATCCCGCTGCGTAGTAATCGGTCGCAGGCATCTATAGCCTCCGGGGTAAGCTCATGGGGGTGATTGAAGTGGGTATTAAACCAGATAGGGCCGTACTTCGCCAGTACGGCACACAACTCCTTGTCAATCCTCTGCGGCAGCACCACGGGAAACCTGGAGCCGATACGTATTATTTCAATATGCTTTATTTCCCTGAGTTTGGAAAGGATATTTCCCAAGTGCTGCGTTGAAAGCGTCAGGGGGTCGCCACCGGAGATAATTACGTCCCGGATACAACTATTATTCCGTATGTAGTCAAGCATCCTTTCAATTTCGCTATCGGTACGCGTCCAGACACCATGACGCCATTCTCTTTTACGCGTGCAGTGCCGGCAAAGCATGGGACAGATATCGGTAAGGACCATCAGCACCCGGTCAGGATAGCGGTGGACCAGCCCCGGGACTGCTGAGTCCTCCTTCTCTCCTAAAGGGTCTTCCATTCCCAGGAAACTCATGGATGTTTCCATTACTGAGGGTACCGCTTGTTTCCGTACCGGGTCATCCGGGTCATCGGGGTCAATGAGTGACAGATAATAGGGTGTGATAGCCAGCGGGTAGCGTTTGGCAACCATTTCAAGTTGAGACTTTTCTTCGGAGGAAATCGGGATATAATGGCTAAGCTGTTCGATGGTCGTGATGCGGTTCCTAAAGTGCCACTTCCAGTCGTTCCAGCAGCTATCGGGAACGCCGCGGAAAAATTTTTCTCTACCGGTGCCGTGCTTACCGGGAGGTTCTTCCTGGGCAGTAGGTGAACATACCTGTTCGACGGGAGACTCCGCGCTGATATTACTACGGAGTTGGGTCCTGGTGGTGACTCTGGGAGAAGCGGGAGCAGATTTTGCTGTAACCGTCACCGGTGCTCTATTCAATTTTTCCTTTCGCAACGCTCCTTTTCGTTCAAGTTAAAATATTGCCAATTAAAATGAGGCCCGCAGGGCCTGTTGTAATCACCTTTTATTCATGTTATAATATTCAGGAATTATTATTCCTAAATTAATTATACGATATTAGCGGAATTTGTCAATAGTTTTTATAAATATTTTTGTACTTGGTACCCTAACAAAATCCGAGGAGGGATTATCATGCCGGGATGGAAATTTTTAACTAACCATGCTCTCGTATTATGTATAATTGCCCAGCATCCCAGGATTACAGCCAGGGAAATAGCTTCTACCATAGGAATTACCGAAAAGGCAACCCGTAATATCATCAATGACCTCGAAATTGATGAATATATTACCAAGAAGCGAGAGGGACGCCGTCTGAGGTACTGGGTGGATGTTGATATGCCGATGCGACACGAAATCCAACATGACAAGGCCATCGGTGACCTCCTCGAAGTCATCGGCTGGAGAAGACGGAAGAAAAAAAGTAAAGAAACCTCTGGAATATAAACCTTTAGTCATAATATCTGATTTGGCGTAATATTAATATTTACGGTGTTTTTCTTATCTGGATACCGGATAATTAAATATGGGATTACTAAAATTTCTGGCACCCAAACCTACCATATCTGAAAAAGACCTTTCTCGTGGTCTACGCTGGCTTGCCCTGGAGGGCGGTTTTTCCATGGTCTTTTTCAGCATCACCACCAGCGGCTTTCTAACCGCCTTCGCCCTCGTCCTGGGAACAAGTAACCTGCAAATAGGTATCCTGGCGGCTTTGCCCTTCGCCATGCAGGTTGTACAGATTCCTTCCATCTGGCTGGTGGAACACGTCAGGCGGCGTAAACTCATAGCCGTATCGGCCTGGTTTCCGGCCTAGTTGTTATGGATACCGATGGATTTGATACCCCTTTTCATGGATGTTCCCGGTAAAGGCGCCATAAGTGTATTACTCTTGTTAATGACCTTTCGCGGTATTTTATCAGCCGTATGCAATACTGCCTGGAACGGCTGGATTCGGGACCTGATACCGCAAACAATACTCCGCCAGTTCTTCTCAAGACGACTGGCTCTAGCTACAGTAATGGGCATGGTATTCAGTCTGGGGGCTGCTTTCTTTTCTACCAGGCAGCTCAACCTGACACTTTCCTGGATGTCACCGGAGAGTTTTCTGGAGCTACCTGCCCTCAGTATCATTGGATATGATTTTCTCTTTGCCATCGCCTTTGTTTTTGGATTAACAACGCTCAGTATGCTGGCCGCTATCAGCGAAGAAGGCGAGGTCACCCGCGAGGTTATCCTGGAATCGATGGTCTATCCCGCCCGCGACGTGTCCCTTCCCCCCAGCGCCGTGCCTCAGTATAACCTTATCAGCACAGCTACATTCGGCAATCTTAAAAGAATCCCAATACCGGGGTTCGATGCCGTTTTAGGCGTTACTGCTTACTAGATAGTTGAAACCGCTAGGGCGGCAACCTTGGCGGCAAACCGCGGAAAAAACTGACAAAAAGTTTGGTCAGAGCGCTCGAACGAAGGCTGACAAGGGTATGGAAGACAGAGAGGGTGAAGCTGTACTATAATCTACCGGTTCCCCCGGATGGGAAGAAGACAGAGACATTGGGAGTTCTGCCTATTGACACCCCAAGTGGAGATAGGGGGATTCGAACCCCCGACCTCCGCGATGCGAACGCGGCGCTCTCCCAGCTGAGCTATATCCCCGTGACTCCGTATTATACCATATATCAGCGCTCTATCCGTTCAATCCGGTACCGCAGCTTTCCCGCCCGTACCGATATCTCTACCGTATCCCCGTTACGCCGCCCGATGAGCGCCTTGCCCATCGGTGAGGCTCTCGATATCTTGCCGCGACTTGGGTCTACCTCACGCGGGTCTACTATCATGTAACGCAGTTCTTCCCCGGAGGACAGGTCTTGGAGGATGATGGTATCGCCCACCCCCGTCTTCAGGGCGGGTTCTTTTTTCTCTTCGAGGATTTCCGCGGATTTCAGGGCTTCCCCCAGTTCTTTTATTCTCCCCTCCACGTGTCCCCGTTCTTCTCGGGCAGCCGCCAGCGGCGCATTCTCGCGGAAGTCCTTGTCGGCGGCAGCTCGTTGTATTTCGCTTATCAGGTCCCGACTTCTCGTCTTGAGGTTGGCAAGCTCGATTTCTATTTCCTCGTAACGCTCTCGTGTCAGGGAGATGACTTCCCGCTGGCTATGTCGGCCGGTCGCTTTCGGTCCGGACTTGGATTTTTTCGTCTTCAGGTGAGTGGCCAGATTCGTCTGACTCCACCCCGCTTTCTTACCGTAAGCCAGGAAAGCCCGTACATATTCCAGCTTCTTGGTATAGTCGGTATCCGAAAGGGATAGCTGCTCGGCGTAACCGGCAACATCGGGTGGCGCCAGTCGGCTAAAAGACCTGTCCCAGCCGTACCACCGGGCGAATTTATAGACCTCTGGCTGGCTGACCTCCCGCTTCTCTGCCGATAGTGTCGCCAGGAACTTGGCGGCGGCTTCGCCCAGGCTGGGAATCTGGCTGCTGCTGTTTACCATCTGTCTCTCCCCGTATCGATGTTATTCTATTCTAGTAAGTAATCGTGCTACCCGTCAACGCACCACCCCCCATTTTAGATATCTATTCCCACCCAACCGCCCATGAGCATCCTGCCCGTTTCCTTATAATAGACCGCCCCACCCCTCCACTCACTCTGAACCTGTCGAAGAATTCCCACCCTACCGCACTGTACCATCGTCCGTTGTCTAGTAGGATTTCCCTGATTATCCACCGGGGAGTGCGAAGCGAGAAGGGGGCAGCCCCCTCTCAACACCTCTTCCCCCTCTCCAAACAAATAATAAAGGTTTACATTCGGTGATGCAGTTTGGAGAGGGGGACCAAGGGGGTGAGGTAAATAAAATCCCCTTTTCCCCGTCCGTTAATTACCACTCAACCGGTTTCCCCCTTTCGTAAAGGGGGATTTATACTCTATCACTCAATACTAGAAGACCGGAACGGCATTCGTAAAATGTTCATTGTTCTGGCTACCATCTGGTATCTTAGCAGACGTATTATCATCTTGCTGTGCCAGTCGAATGAGAGGTCTTTGGCTTTCAGCATGGCTTCGTCGATATTGCCCGACCTTACTATCTCGAATATACGATCGATTTGCTTCTCGCTGAGCCGTTCGAATATCCTTCTCGCCCAGTAGCCCACGGTGAGTTCCCGTCCCAGCTTCTTTTTCCAGCCCCGCTCGTAACGCGCCATTCTTCTGGCGGAAAGGTCGCCGTCTTCGAGAGCTCCGTGCAGCGTCTCGGCAGCTATCTCGGCGCTGAGCAGACCGTAGTAAATCCCGCCGCCGCTGGTGGGCTTTACCTGCCCGGCCGCGTCCCCGACCGCTATCAGGCGTTGGCCATAGGTGCGCGGCAGCGGCTTGAGAGGGATGGCCCCGAAGTTCGGTTCTGCCTTGTGAGTCATAATTTTCCCCTCATTTTCCAGCTGCTTCAGCCACTTTCGCAGGTAGATTCCCGGCGTCTTTCGCATCAGGAGTCCGATGCGCGCCAGGGGCGGTGTCGTTGGCACTATCCAGGAGAAAAATCCGGGCGCCGTGTTGCCGAAATATACCTCGATTTTTTCGATACCGGTGGTCTCTATCTCTACCTGAACGCCGATCGTGAAATCGCCGTAGGTACCCAGCTCCAGTCTCTGGAGAAAGCTGGGCGCGAATCCGGTGGCGATTACCACCGCTTTCGACTGTATTTCCGTATATTTGCCTCGGTCCGATACGTTGACGGTAACGCCTTCTTTGGTTACGCTGATATCCGTTACCCTGCTATTTACAAAATATTCGGCGCCGACTGCCTGCGCGCGCTCCGCCATGGCGATATCGAATGCCACCCGGTCGAGGATACAGGCCTGCGTCTCTTCGCGCTGGATAAAAAGCGGCTTGCCCGAGGGTGGAAAGAGGCTGGCGCTGTTGACCTTCCTGAGAATCAGCCTGTCTTCGATGTTAAACGTTTTAACGCATTCTATGCCCACTATACCCGTGCAGCAGACAGCCTCTCCCGCCCGCGGTTTCTTCTCCAGGACCAGCACACTGTGTCCCATTTCGGCGAGTCGGCCGGCGGTATAGCTTCCTATCGGGCCGCCGCCCACCACGGTTATGTCGTACATTTAGTCCCCACCGGAAGCCTTCATCCGTTTTACGATATACCTTTTTATAAAGTAAGTTATTACAGCCAGGACGATTATTACCGCGATAGTTATCAGCGAGGTAGAGCCGGTTATTGTCATTCCGAAAAGGACATGCAGGACAAGAACTCCCAGCGTGACGATGGCGATGGACAGTCCCATCGACAGGACGATTCTTTCGATGACGCTTACACGGTTAAAAAAGACGAAAGTACATGCAAAACCGGGTAAAAAGAAAACGATGATAAATCCGGCGACAGCCCGGAGCGCCGGAAACTGTTGGGCGAAAGGCACCGCGAAATCCAGAAGCTCGTTTAATTCCACCTAATAATACTACTCAATAAATGGGGCAACTGCAACCTGCAAAGGTATTGTTTGCATCTGGCTGGGGAGTAATTTGGGTGGCTAGCGGCGTACCCTCGCCACACCATTACGCATTATGAGCCGCGGGTGTTTCTTAATACTATAGAGTGGTTTTCCCTGGCCCTCCTCTTCAGGGGGTATCAGACTCCTATAGCGGCGGAGCTTTTTATTCGCTTTCATTGGTTCGGCTAACTGACTAAAGAGAAATTTATAAAATTCCTCGCGTTTAGCAACAGGTTCCCAATCTACCTCGATGGCACCGGTAGGACAAAGCTGCTCACAGAACCAGAGCTGACAGGGACCGCAGGTCTGATAAGAAATCGGCGGTGATTGGGCCGGGTTTATGCTATGGGTGGGACAATTGTCCACGCATATAGTGCATTTAGGATATCTGCATTTTTCAACATCCAACCTGGGTCTGAGCTTACTCATATCCTCCTGAGATATTCTTTTATCCTCGGGAATATCATCAGGGAGGCGTAGCGGTATACCATATAGCCTGTCGTATTTTTCCTTTCCTGGTAGCCTGGGAACGAGACGCGTCTCGCCCTGGGATATCCGCCGGGTGTGCTCCACGATTTCTCTGCCGAAATCCTCGGCTTCTTTCAAATCAATTTCATCGGGATGACCGTCGGTGTAGTATGGCTTGGGCATATATGGAATAAAAACGCTGCCATACCAGTCTTTCCAGCCGGTAACCGTCAGGCCTTTCCTTCTTAATGCTTTTACCGTCCTGGCTATATATTCGCCCGGGCAGGTACCATGGGTACAGAAAATAAAACCATACCTGCCTTTCAAAGAAGGCAGGTCATTCATAAAATCCGTCATAATAGCAGGCTCTTGAAAATCAATTATGGGAGAGCCCAGCCCGATTAGCTCGTAATTGAGCACTTCCTTGGTATCCACGTCTTCCAAGGGGGTAATATCACATTTCTCACCCGTCTGGCTTATCCCTGAGTGTATTGCCTCGGCAATCTGTTTGGTGTTTCCCGTTTGGGAATAGTAAATGACTACACTTTTCATTTTATTGCCGCCTCCCAATCAAATTGTGTATCCCTGATACGGTGTACTTTATCCTGGAGTGCTACGCAGGTGTACCTGATTGTACTACTCGTTCTTCACGTAGTCAATGTTCTGTCGTGCTGCTTGCCACACCTCCCCCTCGCCTTTATTTAATTATCTATTCCCACCCAAGCCGCCGTGCTCGTATCATTCTCGGTCTGTCCGGCAAGATTTCCCCTAATCCCCACAAGGGAGTAGCCTGCGAAGAGGGGCATAAGCCCCTCTTAAAAAACAATTCCCCCTCTCCTGTGATACCTCGTCAGGAGAGGGGGTCAGGGGGTGAGGTAGAAAAAAATACTACCCTAATCGAAAACGCCCTTTTCTCGCAGCCCATCGACCTCTTCTTGCGACATTCCGAGTATCTCTGTGCAAATATGGTCGGTATGCTCACCGAGAAGGACAGGACGCTGTATATCAGCCTCGGCGGCGGATAGTTTTACGGGGTCGGGGTGATAGTAACGCAGCTTACCCATATAGGGATGGTCCAGCTCACGGTAGAAGCTGTAGTGATTAAGCTGAGGGTCTTCATCAAGGTCCTTGGCGTTAGCTACCAGCCCCGCGCCAACACCTGCTTTCTGCAATATCTCCTGCACCTGCTCCGGTGGGTAATTGACCGTCCATTCCTCCACCAGACGGTCAATCTCGTCGCTGTTGGTAATCCTGCCAGATGTAGTCGCATATTCTGGTTTCTTCGCCCACTCCGGACTCCCAATTGCCTTTATGAAACTCTGCCACTCCTCATCGGTCATCACGGCGATAGCTACCCAGCGGTCGTCGCCCTGACAGCGGTAGACGCCGTGGGGCGCGGCGTAGTCGCATTTGTTCCCCTTCAGGGCCAGTTCTCTTCCATTAGCCTGGTAATCGAGAATCAGCGGAGTTATATAGTTCAGACCCGCTTCAATCTGGGCGTGGTCGATGTACTGTCCCTTGCCGGTGCGTCTCTTGTAGTCGAGGGCGGCCATGATGGCCAGCGAGCCGTACATCGGCGAAAGCTGATCGGTATAATACGTCGACGGCGGCACCGGCGGTCGGTCCGGCCAGCCGGTAATCGTATCCATCATCGTCACCGCCGTCAGGATGCTCCCGAAACCGGGCTGGTCGGCCATCGGTCCCGTATGCCCGTAGCCGCAGGTGCGGAACATGATTATCTCCGGATTTACTTTTTTGAGTCCCTCGTAGTCCAGCCCCAGCTTGTCCATGACCCCGGTAGGAAATCCCTCCCCGACCACGTCCGCCCAGACCACCAGCTTTTTGAATATCTCTATCGCTTCCGGCTGCTTGAAATTGAGGCAGATGCCCAGTTCCGGGGCGGTATGGGTGATGGAAAAGAAAGCGCTGCGTTCCAGTCCCACCGGCTCGCCCTCTTTATTGGTGGGGGCGAATGGGGCAAAGAGCCGTACCGGGTCGGGCCGGGTGGCGGTCTCTACCCGTATCGTCGTCGCTCCGTAATGGCTGAGGTAATTGAGAGTATAAATGCCGACCCCCGCCCAGCAGAGCTGTACTATCTTGACGCCTTCGAAAGGTTTCTTGGTCACGCTGTCAATACTCCTCGCCTAGATAATCCTTTTCTCTTTCAGTTCTTGAATCTCACCTGATGATAAGCCCAACCCTTTATAAATCTCGTCGTTATGCTCACCGATAAGCGGCGCCCGATGTTTCACACCGATGTATCCCTGCGTGGTTACCACCGCCCCGCCCGGATATTTCAGGCTGGCGCCCAGCTCGGGGTGCTCGATATCTTTCCAGAAGTCCCTCTCCTTAAGCTGGGGGTACTTGAGGACGTCCTCGGCGTTGTTGCATGGCCCCAGCTGGAAGCGGTTCTCCGTGGCCAGTTCCAGCAGTTCGTCCTTGGTGTGGTTCATAAAAAACTCACCCAGTACTTCCATCAGCTTGTCGGCTTCCTCGCGGCTCATGTTCTCCCAGTTTTTGGATTCCCATTCCCAGTTTTCGAACGACCCGATATCGATGCCGTCTTTCTTGATATACTGCATCATGCTCCGGTTGTTCCTGGCGGCGGTAGGATTGAGGAGGAGGTTCAGGGCGATGAAGCCGTCCTTGCAGGACCATAGCAATGGATTGTAATATGTTGAGCCGTCTTTGAGCGTTACCGCCGCCCGCGCCCGACCGTGCCGCGTTGGAATCTCGCCGAAGAAGGCGTAGGGCCCTTCGATTTCCGCCGAGCAGACGATATCCAGGGCTTGCTGGGTGATGCCCTCGACGTGCTGGCCCTTGCCGGTATGGACTCTATGGGCGAGGGCAATCATCGTACCGACGGCACCGTTCATGGCACCGAGGTAGTGGGTGTGCTCGTAGCTCACGCCCAGCGGCGGGCGGTCTTCGTAGCCCGCCGTATATATCAGGCCCCCCAGCGCCCGCACCACGATGTCCGGGTCTTTGTAATTCCGGTACGGCCCGTCCTGCCCGAACCCTGAAATGGACGTGAGAACGATGCCTGGGTTGATTTTACTGAGGTCGTCGTAGCCCAGCCCGATGCTGTCCAGATAGCCGACGGCGTACGACTCTATCACGACATCCGCCGTTGCTACGAGTTTTAGGAATAGCTCTTTACCTTGGGGCGTGGCGATATCCAGCGTAATGCCCTTTTTATTGGAGTTAAAGGCGAACCAGGTCAGGTTTTTCTCGGGGTCGACTTCGTCCCTGTAGAAAGGCCCCTTGAGGCGTGCCGGGTCGCCCCCGGGCTTTTCGATTTTGATGACCTCCGCCCCGAAGTCGCTCAACGCACGACCGCAGATAAAGGCCTTGTCGTCGGTCAAATCGAGCACCCGGTAGCAGCTCAGCATAAGCCCCCCTTTGAGCTAAATAAAATGAATCAGAGAACGTTATGAGGAATGTCCTGCTGGATAATTATAGTATGAATGAGGCGAGAGGGGCAAATTTGGGGCGATAGGCGAATGTTACTCAATGAAATACTCAAATATAGGTTCTATTCTATATTGTCTCTTTTTAGTATATTATGCCTTGCGCATAGCAGTTGAATATTTTTTGCTAATAAAGAGGAACCTCCTTTTGAGAAAGGGATTATGTGGTCAAAGTGAAGATTATCAATGCTGCCACATTTAACGCATTTACCTTTATCACGTTTCCATACTTCTAGCTTAACTTGTGGCGGTATTAATCTGTTGTGTTCTAATACACTCTCGTTTTTATCGGTTTGTTTATCTAGTAGCATATTTTCTGTTAATTCTAATTTGAACTTAAAGACTTTCCTATTGTTGCTGACTTCTTGCCATGTATCTATTAACTTAAAAACACCGTTGTACACCCAGATGCCTCTGTGAAGTTTTTCATATACCTTTACTAATTCTGGATTTTGCTTACTTCTCTTATATCGTTCAGCAGCTTTATAAAACAAGCCATTTTGATTTAGTGAACCACCAGGATTATTCATTATTTGGTCTACACTTTTTGGAGTGAGAGTATCTTGTGTCTTAGGGGCATCATGTCCTTCGTATACCAAAATACGTCCCTCTTCCTCGATTCTGTCTGAATAAGGAGCATTAGGTCTTAGGCTCATCAGAATAACACTAATATCTCCACGTAGACGATAGTTCATGCCACGTTGAAGGTTAACTTCTTCTTCGCTACACATTTCTATGTATGAAATAACATTTCCTGGATTAATCATTACTACATCCCCAAACTCGCCTTAATCGCCCCGTCCACCTCTTTCATCCTGGCTTCGCTCAACTCGCCGCATTTATCGGTCAGGCGGGTCTTATCTATCGTCATAATCACCGCCAGGTTCACGGTGCTGTCTTTAGGCAGGCCGCTTTCTTTGGCCGTGACCTTTACCGTAAAAGGGTAGGGTTTCTCCATGGCCGTCGTCAGCGCGGCGACAATCGTGGTGGGACTGTACCTGTTGCCGGTATCGTTCTGAATAACGAGAGCGGGCCTCAACCCGCTCTGCTCGCTGCCTCTGCCCGGGTGCCAGTTCACCCGGTATATCTCGCCCCTCTTTATCTCCTTAACCATCGCCTTATTCCCATTCCGGTATCACTTCGTGCTCGATTTCAGAGGCTAAATCCGCAAGTTGCTTGTTCTGCTTGGCCATAGCCTGATAGCCCTCCGCCATCTCGGCAACTCGATAGTTTTCCGCCGTCATCCGTAGAGATGCTGAAATTACCTTGCTTCGACTCGTCTTCTTTTTACTGGCGACTTCATCGGCAAATGAGATCAGTTCTTCCGGTAAACTTATGGTGAGCTTGGCTGTTCTTCCCATATATTACTACCTTTTAATAAGAGATTTTATTCATACCAATTTATTATACAATTTACCTTATAAAAGTCAATAGGAAGGGGGCAAATTGGGGGATATTAATGGTCGGGGGCGCCCGGATTTGAACCGGGGTGTTCTCCGAGAGATGAGAGAACCTAGTATCGCTTCTCCATCTTCACATGCCTGATACCGGCTTCTTCAAACGGTAATCCTGATTCATAGAAACCGCAGGATTTATAAAAGTCGATTACCTGGTATTGAGCGTGAAGTATGATTTGTGTTATCTTCCTTCGCCTTAGTTCTTCATTCAGAAAAGAGATAATCCCTTTCCCAATCCCTTTATTACGGAAGCTTTTCAGGACCGCCATTCTTTCTATCTTAGCTGCATTATCATCCGGGAAAACTACTCTGGCGGTGCCTATCACTGTATCTTCATACTCGACCACGATATTGATTTCATTACTATCTTCGGCTTCCTCAAAAACGAGTTCCTCGGCTATTCCCTGTTCAACAACGAATACTTGCCTTCTCACCTCATTGGCGCCCTGTAAATCATCTTCGTTTTCTACAAATTTGTAGGTGTATTCGGTCATATTATATCCCTACCGGGATTCATTGATAGAAGCAAAAGAGCACAGCGAAAGCTATCAAACTTCAGGCTTATCGGGAGTCTCTGTGGAGGTGAGTAAAAGACTGTCATCGGTAAGCTGTTCTCCGGCGGCCTTTTCAAAGGCTGCCAGCAGGTCGGCGACACTGGTATTACGCCTCTGCGCGTGATTCAGGTCAACTACTGTCCTGCCTTTATGCATCATTATCAGCCTGTTGCCATAGCGAAGCGCATGATCCATATTATGGGTGATCATGATGGTGGTCATGTTCTCGCGGGTAACGATATCTTCCGTCAGTTTGAGTACTATTCCGGCTGTATTTGGGTCAAGTTTGGCAGTGTGTTCATCCAGGAGTAGTAAAGAAGGTTTGCTTATGGTAGCCATTACCAGAGCTAAAGCCTGCCTTTGTCCACCGGAAAGAGTACCTACTAATGTATTCAACCTGTCCTCGAGCCCTAGATGCAATGGCTCTAGTATGGTTTTGAAGTGATCCAGGCGTTTTTTAGTTGTAGCTATACCGAGGCCTCTTTTTTGTCCTCGGGCAATGGCAAGTGAAAGGTTTTCACCAACGGTCATTTTTGCTGCCGTACCAATATGTGGGTCCTGATAAACTCTCCCGAAGTATTGGGCCCGCTTATGTTCGCTCAGATTGGTTACGTCCTTACCGTTGATGGTAATTTTGCCGCCTCTGTCCGGGGGATACACACCAGCGATAATATTAAGAAGAGTGGTTTTTCCGGCACCGTTACTTCCGATGACGGTGATGAAATCGTTATTGTATGCGTTCAGGCTGACGTTGTCCAGCGCCCGGACCTCGTCGATAGTGCCGGTGGCAAATTCTTTATAAATACCCTTGAGCTGAAGCAGGCATTGAGCATCGCTCACCGGTATCTCTCCTTTACATTCTCACGGCAGGTGGTATCCACTCGCCGCGTATTTTCTTGCGTACATAGGGAATGGCCAGAGCAACGATGACCAGCAATGCGGTAATCAGCTTTAAATTAGTTGGGGGTAAGCCCAGCCTGAGAGCTATTCCGATAAACAGACGGTACATAAAAGTCCCTCCGACAACTGCCAACAGTACCCAGGTGACGCCTTTGGGACGGAAGAGCCCCTCGCCGATGATTACCGATGCCAGCCCCATGACTATCATTCCGATGCCCATTCCCACGTCAGAAAATCCCTGGTTCTGGGCAATCAGGGCGCCGGAGAGAGATACAAGTCCGTTGGAGATGGAAACTCCCAGCATCGTGGTCATATCGGTATTGCATCCCAGCCCACGCACCATTTGTTCGTTATCACCGGTGGCTCTTAACGCCAGACCGATTTCCGTACGTAAAAACCAATTTAGGAGTACGAGGATGATAATAGCGAGAACCGCCATGAATCCGATTGATAATCCGAGGCTGGTATTAGTGCCGAATAGCTGGGCAACACTATCAAATATGGTAACCTCGCGAAGTAGAGGAATGTTGGCACGCCCCATTATTATCAGGTTTATGGAATAAAGAGAGACCATCACGAGAATGCCAGCAAGTAAGGCATTTATTCTTAGCTTGGTATTAAGTAAGCCCGTGCATAAACCGGCAAGACAACCGGCGAAGAGTGCGATCACGGTAGCCAGCCACGGGCTGACTCCGTTGATGATTAAAACGGCCGCAACAGCCCCGCCCAGGGGAAAGCTGCCGTCCACGGAAAGGTCGGGGAAGGAAAGCACGCGGAAGGTCATGTAAACGCCTATCGCCACAAAACCGTACGAGAGCCCTTCGTATAGCGAGATAGGCAGTATATTGCTATAGAAATCCAAGAGACGTGCCTTCCTTTAACCCCAAACCACTGTATTGCTCTGGAGTCCCAGAATGGTAGCTAATTTTATTCCGCTTAATATGCAGTTATTCTTCGTAGACTGTTACCGCCCGGTCTATAACTGCCTGTGGCAAAGTAACACCCATTCGTTCGGCGGCGGCAGTATTTACCGAAAGGCTGATTACCTTGCCCTTTTCTACGGGTATTGCAGATGCTTTCTTGCCATCCAGTATTTTGGCTACTATTTCACCGGTCTGATAGCCTATGTCGTAGTAGTCGAAACTATAGGCGGCAATACCGCCTCTGACGATAGAGTCTTCGTCGGCCGGGAACAGCGGGATATCGTTATCTTCACAGACACCGATCAATGCTTCCAGTCCGGTAACCACGGTATTGTCCGTACCAATCCAGATAGCATCTACCTGGCCTACCAGAGACTGGGCGGCGCTGAGGACGTCAGCGCTGGTGGAGACGGTTCTCTCAACGACCTCAATCCCTAAAGCATCGCAGGCTTCGTTTAGTTTCTCCACCAGGAAGACCGAGTTATCTTCGCCGGCGTTGTAGAGGGTCCCCAGTTTTTGGACCCCGGGGATTATTTCCATTATCAGATCGACATCATCCGATACTACTATCATGTCGCTGACGCCGGTGACGTTTTCATCCGGATGAGAATCCCAGTCACTGACCATCCCCGAGCCAACGGGGTCGGTTATAGCTGTAAAGACAACCGGAATATCTGTGCCTTCAACGGCACTGATAGCCGCCTGCGTGTTCGGCGTGGCGATGGTGATGATGACATCAACCTTGTCGGCGACGAACTGCTGGGCTATGGAAGCCATTAATGAGCTGTCGAGTTCGCTGTTCTGGTAATCAATCACAAAATCAGCGCCCTCGGGATAGCCGTTATCGGCCAGCGCATCGATAACGCCCTGCCCGGTGGCATCAAGAGCCGGATGCGAGACAAGCTGGCTGATACCAATCTTTTTCACGCTCTCGCCGCAGCCGCCCAACAGCGGTAATAACAAAATAGACACCAGGCATAATGAGAGAATAATTTTCAGGTAATTTTTTCCTTTCATTTGAGTCCTCCTTTATATTTCATATTATATGCAGGAATGGATTTGATACTACATACATCATCACCCCTCACCTGATAACAACATATCCAGTCTTGTATTTTACTAGTGTCAGGGCATGGCGTCAAATCATTATCTATTTCCGATTAAATGATGGGGGTAATCTCTGTTGAATTCAACCACCTGTGGCTTTCTTGAGGTATTAGAAGGTCTCACCGTCAAATTTCGAGTGTATGGTCGGGGCGCCCGGATTTGAACCGGGGACCTTCTGAACCCCATTCAGAAACACATTCAAAAGTGTTAACATTGTTAACAAAGAACTCGTGTAATCTATATGCGATATCTTGGCTTGGCTTCCTCTTACCATTAGCTATCATAGTGATATACGCTCTTGATACGCCTAACTCTCTAGCTATTTCTGCTTTGGTAATTTTACCACAGTTTATCACATTCTTTATCCGGTAGTCCTGAGATAAGTTTATTGTCATTACAGCCTCCTTAGTACATAATTGTTTGTAGGTTTACATAATACTATAATAACACAGTAACACATAGAAATACAAATATGATAGTCAATTGATTCAATCTTACATTAGGGATTAAAATGTGCTTGCATAGGAGATTTGCTGATGAAACCAGAGACACTTGAATATGCACTACATGCCTGGCCTGACTGGCATGAGACAATCGACAATGCAAGAGAGAATTTAGGCTATACGCCGGGTCAATCAGCACAACAGATTGACAAATGGCAATGGGATAATTACGGTAAATTATGGACAAGGGCAGAGCAAGTAATGAAGGCTCTTCGTCTGCCACAATCTCTCAAATACTATTGGATATGTTGTTTTTTTGCCGATTTTAGGAATTCTGATGGCTCTGTTAATTTCGATACTATTTACGATGTCATTACTGGAAGTAAAGGGGAGAAGAGAAAAATATTTCCTTGGCTAGAGCCTGAAGTGTGGTATCCCGCTCAAGCCTATCAGCAAGAGTTGAAGATACCTGATGAGTATATCCACGCTATGCCCTTCAAAATTGAAGGAACAATGCAATTGCTTGATTGGGATAGTTTAAAGGAGGGTATTCGTCAGGTTTCGGCTATCAGTAAGTTGTTGAAAAAACGTGACATTCATCCACTCACACACCATATAATGAGAGCTAAAGAACTAACAAAACTTATAGTTAGAGACAGGCAGGCTAGAGTAACAGCGAGATTCCGCTCAGGAGAGGCAACTTTTGATGACTTGTTAAGTGAGGAATGGCAGAGCCCACAAGTCCAAGATGAACTAGAAAGGTTAAAAAAGGAATATGGCATTGACTTTAAATATTCTGGGCAAGAAAATAAGCTTAAGAAGCGAGTCTATAATAGAATACGTAATTTGTTAATAAGAAATGGATTGTCACCTGGTAAACCGAAGACGAATTGGTGGGAATCTGTAAAATGATATACAACACTGTCACTTAATCGATGACGTTGTATTAAGAGTGTGTTTCAATAACCACAGGTAATGATGGACCTGTGGTTTTTTCATGGACTTTTTACCCTTAATACCGAAGGAGGATGCAGTGATTTTGTCATGAAAGTCAAAGTCAGGTCACCGCCGATTAGAATCAGTCGACAATCACTGAAACATTATATTTAAGACTAAAAAAATACATAAAGGAGGTTATTACATATGCCAGATGAAATATTAGGCCGTGAGTCTATCTCGATATCCGAATATATGAGAATGCCAAATATTCCTCAACCTTACATCGTTAAAGGGATGATATACGAGCATGGGAAAACGGTATTTGTTGGTAAGCCTAAATTCGGCAAGAGCCATTTGGCTATAAAGACAGGATTATCTGTAGCGGTAGGTCAGCCAATATTGAACCTTACCGTAGTACGATGCCCGGTGCTTTTACTAGAGTTTGACCGCCGGTATTTATTGAATCTAATACATGAAATTTCTGGTGGACAAATGACTGACATGATGCATGTCATACCAGCACAAGGATTAGCGCTAAATGAATTTGAAGGATACCGTCTACTGCTTGCTGTTGCACAAAAATATCACCCAGAAGATGGTAGTCCACTTCTTATCATCATTGACCATAAATCGGCATGCTTTGCTGGAAAGGAAAATGAGGATGCTCCGAACAAGAAATGGATAGCGAGTCTTGATAAAGTGGCAAAGATTTATAATGTCGCATATCTTGTTATCAGTCAAGCACCAAAAAGTTGGAAAGGCGATATTGTTGACCTTCCTATCGGTAGTCGTACTCTTACGTCATGGGCAGATTCTATCGTGTCCATCCAGAAACCAAACAGACAAACTCGTAGGTTAGAAATGGCTTCAAATTACGGCGAGATAGAACCCATCACATATACAAAGGACTTCCAGGTCGTTGTTAATGATGATATAGAAGTAACCAAACTGGATGTTGCAATGACAGCGATTGAAGAACGGTGGTCTGATTTCGTACCACCTAACATTAGCCAAAAAGTGGTGGAAGTGGCCGAGATGGTAGACTGCGGTTATTCAACGGCTTGGACAGCTTATAAAGAGGTTAAGGAGATGATGAAAGCCAAAAAACCAGACACACAAGAGGCTGATGAGACGAATACCGATGGGGATGATAACACACAATAATGATTAAACAAAGCAAAGTGTTGTAGTACGTATAATCCTGCATATGTGGGGGTATTAACGTAAAGATAATCAGACTGTAATTACTTTAATATTATTATTTAATAACACAGGTATATCTATGTTTAGTAAAAAAGCAATGGAGATATCAGGTGGCTACGCAGTAAAAAGAAAAGCGAGGATTTACCACGATTGCTTCGATTGTGGTCGATGTATTGAACCAGGGGAGGAATATTATCAGCTTTCCTTTGAACGCTACTTTCGTGGCTATTACACCAAGCAAATCTGTGAGCAATGCTGGATAGGTAGAGAGCTGAAGGCTTGAGAGAATATATAATAGCCGTAGCCGTAACCTTATCCGTTACTTACTTCTCGCAGTAAAAGAAGATGACGTCTTTGGGTTTATCCCTAGCTTTCCACTTTTTTATCATAGCTGGTCGTAAATTGCATGTTTCAGCCAATTGATTTTGGCGTATCTTTTCCCAATGTTTATCACGAAAACTATGCTGGTACAGGACAATTACATCGCCTTTTTTTAACGAATGCCATATTGATTTAATTTCATCTGTGGTCACGTGTTCTGCTTTTTCTTTGCGAATGGCAAGTCCGGTATCAGGGTCGAGAAGTACAATTTGAGGGTGGGATTGCTTCTCGATTTGATTGCATATCGATTTTGTATATTCATTCCGGTCATCAAATTCGCATGTCACCACTTCCATTGAGAGCCCAGTGGTTTTACTAAGACGTTTTATATCAGTAATGTCACGGAAATGCTTATTAACCTCTTCTGGGAGTGGTATTGCCTTTCCATTAAATACCAAAGATATGGATTCTGATGGACGCCAATAGGCTATCTGCATTACATGGTTTATACCGGTGATTCGACAAAGGTGAACAATTCCCCCCCATTTTATCAGATCTCTAGCGTCGCCATACCATTGATCTTTCACGTTTAATCTCCAAATTACTTATGCTACATGCCTATTGACCTTCTCCGAGTTCTCTGTGATATTCGCTGGTTCAATCCCAGCCGCTGCCACTTATTTTTTCGCTGAACTTTCTACTTAATATCCACATCTACACTAATAAGATTAGGAATAGACTCCCTAGGGTTAATAGCGTAAAAACCTTTCTTATCGGCCCACTTTATTATAATACTCCCGAGGTCTTCTGCTAGCTGTTCCTTACTAGGTGCGTTAGCACTCTCATACTCTAATTTAGCAATAATTACTGCGGTATAGGGAGTACTCTCCTTCTCTTCTTGTTTTGGACTTACTTTAGACTTTGTTTTGGTGGTTCTTCGTGCTTCCACTTTCCTTGCCTTTTCCTGTGCCAATTCTTGCTTTCTTTCATCTTTGGATTGCTTGGTTATTTTCTTTATCTCTTTTTTATAATCATTTTCTGACATTTTAAATGCCTCCCCATTCTTGGTCAATCAAGATATTATACTGTAAAAATTTGTTTTTAGCTTTAAAACTTGTGCCACAATTCTATTGACCTTGTCCTAGTTCTCTGTTACCATCTCGCGCAATCTAATGAAGGGAAGGAGATGTTCAAAGTCTAATCACACGGATAATACTACCAAGATAACCATAAAGCAAGCTATAAATAGTGTAAAGTAACAATTACTACTTAACATTCTTACACATAAAGTTATGAAAGTAGCTGAGATGATAGGATGCGGCTGCGCGACAGCTTGGATAACTTATAAGGAGGTATCAGATAATTATATACGTTATTAATTTCGTTACGGACAGGAGAAATAATAGGTGACTACTTCGGATTACCTAGTACTAATTATCTATTGACCAAATGATTATCCAAAAATATTATGTATACATGATAGACATTCCTAAAGATATTGAGAAATATCTAATTAAAGACGAGGTTGTTGAGAGAGAGTTTAGGCTAACAGGTCAAACTGCTTATGCCTCAACAAATAGACTGTTTATTAAAAAGGGTAGTACTGTAAGAGATATAAGCTATAATCACATATCGAGCATTGAATTCAAATCAAGTCCTATGTGGCTAATAATACTTCTTGGAATCGCAGCAGGAATAGTAGGATATTTTTTACAACGGGATAACACACTTGGTTGGGCTTTAATCTTTGCTGGAGTTGTCTTGGTTATAGGTGGATTCTTTTGGAAATCACAGCAAGTTGAACTTAGTGTTGTAGGTATGCAAGAGC
>Ga0315537_1000119_pt1 | contig 52047 bp, 42 predicted proteins | sample SalMarSW160270MG_FD_203091 | JGI IMG/M metagenome (GOLD analysis project Ga0315537, IMG submission 203091) | Salt marsh sediment microbial communities from the Plum Island Ecosystem LTER, Massachusetts, United States - Salt Marsh Sediment SW1602-70 ... | reverse complement strand
TGGCCCAGATTACTTCAGGATGTTCAACATAATGAATTGAAGGATTTTTATGTTTGTTCCCCTTCTCCATTTGATCCCCAAGGGAGAACATGCTACCGGCTCGATGAAATGCCAAACCTGAAAGGTCTTCCAAAACCCAACAGAAGTTTGTTTAAAAGAAAATACACCTTTGACATGGTTTATGCTTCCAGGGGATGCCCGATCGATTGTGACTTTTGTACAGTGACTGCCTTATTTGGAAGCAACTACAGAATGCGACCCGTCGAGGAGGTTGTGAATGAAATTGCCGGTTTTACAGGATATTATTATCTCCTGGATGATACGGTATTCGGCAGACCATCAACGTATGGTTATTACCTGGAGCTTTACGACCGGGTGTCAAAGCTGCAAAAAAGAAAGTACTGGACCGGCCAGGCTAATCTTGATGCGGCAACAACAAAGAAAGGACAGGAGGTCATCCGAAAAGCAGTTGAAGCTGGGTTTCTTTATGCAGCCGTGGGTATTGAATCCATTAATAAAAAGGTGCTGGAAAAAAGCCGAAGCATTTCCAAAATGGGCATTCGCAACCAACAGGATGTAATCTCCAGGATGAAAGAGAGCATTGCTTTTATGCAGGAGCAGGGTATCGTCATTTCAGGCTGGTTTGCCATCGGCTATGAAGAGGATGATATCGATGCCTATTATCAGACCTGCGAATTTTGCAAAGAAACCAATATTCTCCCGGTATTCTCCCCGGTTCATGCCCTGCCTGGATCGAGATTATACCAGCGGCTGTCAAAGGAGGGTAAACTGCAGGATAACAAAATAAACATCACCAATGTATCCCACCCGGGTATGACAAACCAGGAAATCATGAAAGCCCTTGAATATGTTGTGGAAAAAGGTTATAGCTTCAATGAGATCGTGAAAAGGACACGGTTCTATTGGCACAGGTTTACCCCGGAAAATTTCAATTCCACAGGCGATAAGATTCACAAGACCATCTTCACTTACATTACACAACAGCGAATGAAAAAAATCATACAAAGCGAAAACAGGAAGCTAAAAAGCAAAATTCAAGACCGGTAATTTCCTGCTTTGTTTAAATCCTTTGTGAAAAATTTTACAAGGCTAAGTAGCATATCGAATGTAAAAAACTATACCTTTACGCGTTGATTTTTAATAATCCAAAAAACGATACATTATGAAAAAAATTGCTGTGATTATGGTTGTTGTTTTCGGAGTCCAGCTCATGGCTCAGGGACAACCGTTTGAGAAAGGAGACAAAACAATTAATCTGGGGATTGGGATTGGCTCAGCATTATATTCCGGTAGATATTACAAGATGAGTATTCCACCCATATCCCTTTCCTATGAACAGGGTATTACCAATAAGTTAGGCATCGGGTATGTCGGTGTTGGTGGATATTTCGGGATCAGCGGATCGAAATGGGAGGCCGACATTGCAGGTGATAAATATGGATGGAAATATACGTACATCGTTCTCGGTGCTCGTGGAGCCTATCATTTTGACCTGGTCGACAACCTGGATATCTATGCAGGTCTAATCCTCGGAGTCAATATTGTAAGCAGCAAAGAGTTCGGTGACTTCCCGACCGGGATCACTGTAAGTGAACAGAGTACAGGAGTGGCTCATTCCGAATTCGCCGGAATACGGTGGTTTTTTAAGCCAAATTTTGCCTTAATGGCGGAACTTGGATACGGCATAAGCTATCTCACTATTGGAGCATCTTTCAAATTTTAACGGATGACGTTCATTAAAAGCCAGACCTCGCAACCTGTTTGCGGGGTCTTTTTTTAATCCGGAATGAGATAAGATATCGCTCACATCTTGAATTGCCACTATTTTGTTACTTTTATTGCTAATCCGGGAAGCCGGTTCCATCCTCCTTTGAAAACATGGAGAGGTTTTTGCTTTACGGAATGAAAGAAATCTTTTGATACCGTTTACGCCCATGACATTCTCCAGATCAGTCCATTCATTTCCACTGACTATCCTGTTTCTTGGAATCTTTATTTCCAGCGGCTTTTCTCAGGTTGTTTTCAAACAGAATATTCGCGGGACTGTTGTGGATAAAGCATCACAATTCCCGTTGTCTGGTGTGAATGTCATCCTTATTGGTTCAGATTCCCAACATGGCACCATTACAAATGACCAGGGGGAGTTTCGCTTTGAAGGAATCGTTATCGGAAGATACGATCTTCAGGTGAGCTATGTTGGATACAATACAGTAACCACTCCGGGAATGGAACTCACCTCTGCCAAGGAGATGGTGCTGGAGATAGAGATGGAAGAGAAAGTATTAACCCTGGATGAAGTGACAGTAAAGGCTTACTCGAGGAAAGACCGCCCCATTAATGAAATGGCAACAGTAAGTGCACGGTCTTTTACAGTGGAAGAGACAAACCGGTATCCCGGAAGCTATGGAGATCCTGCTCGAATGGCTGCCAATTACGCAGGGGTTATGACAGCCAGGGATAACAGGAATGACATCGTGATCCGTGGCAATTCGTCCATTGGCCTGCTCTGGCGTCTTGATGGCATTGAGATCCCGAATCCAAATCATTTCGGTGCTTCCGGAACGACCGGTGGTCCCATTTCAATCCTGAACAACAACCTGTTAACCAATTCCGATTTTTATACCGGTGCATTCCCAGCTGAATACGGGAATGCGCTCGCCGGAGTATTTGACCTTAAAATGCGCTTCGGGAATAATGAAAAACGGGAACACTGGGGCCAGGTTGGATGGAACGGTTTAGAATTCGGAACAGAAGGGCCCTTTTCAAAAAATTCAAAAGCTTCCTATCTTTTCAGTTATCGATACTCGATTGTCTCGATTATTGAAAAACTCGGGGTTAATCTGGAAGAAGCAGCAGAGTACCAGGACCTGACACTAAAAATCAATCTGCCCAATACCAGGGCCGGCAGCTTTTCCGTCATCGGAATGGGCGGACTGAGTCACATTGATATATGGGATTCCGATAAGGATCAGTCCGACTGGTCATTTGATAATTCAGGAGAAGATCTTACCAATGGATCAGATATCGGGGTGATTGGCCTTACACACACCTGCTTCATTAAACATAAAACGCGGTTAAAAACCACCGCTTCGGTAATGGGTTCCCGTGTTGAAACCAGGATTGATACATTTACCGTTAGCAACCCCGACCCGTTTATCTGGGCTGGAGAGCAATCATCAGAAACGAAATACTCCTTTACCTCCCAGCTTACCCGGAAGATCAATGCCAGAAATACACTGGTTCTTGGAGGAATGTACGATATCTACCAGACCAGCTTTGCCGATAGTCAATATTATCACGGAAACTACCGGTTGGATACCGATGCAGAGGGTAACCTGTCGTTGATCAGGGCTTTTACCCAATGGCAGCATAAATTTACGGATCATCTCTCTTCATCCATGGGTGTACATTACCAATACCTTACCTTTAACGGGTCCTGGTCTCTTGAACCAAGAGTGGGTATTACATGGGAGTTCATTACAAATCAATCGATCAACCTGGGTTACGGATTGCACAGTCAGATTCAGCCCCGTTTATTCTATTTCGTGTTGACTCCCCAATCCGATGGAAGCTATGTACAATCCAACCGGAACCTCGGAATGTCGAAAAGCCATCAAGTTATTCTTGGATACGATTACCTGCTGAATGAAAACCTTAGACTGAAGATAGAAACCTACTACCAGAAATTGTTTACTATTCCTGTTCAGCCAAAAAATCCCGCTTACTCCCTCCTGAATACCGGAGCAGAATATTTTATCGAAAGGCAGGATAGCCTGGTTAATAAGGGTACCGGTGAAAATTACGGGATTGAATTGACATTCGAACGGTTCCTGAGCAACAACTATTATTTCCTCATTACAGCATCCTTGTTCAGTTCCACCTATGAGGGTTATGATGGAATAAAAAGAAACAGTGCTTTTAATGGCAACTATGTTTTCAATGCCATTGGTGGCTATGAGCTGGTTTTCCCAAACCGGAAAGATATTGCTTTTAATTTCGGACTGAAAGTAACCTGGGCCGGCGGTGTTCCCTATGTCCCCTATGATGTTGAAGAGACGGTACGATTGGGGGAAATTGTCCTGGATTGGGACCGGGCTTTTGAACCCCGGCGTGACGATTATATCAGGGCAAGCCTTCGATTGGGTATTAAGCGGAACAGACCAAAATTCGACATGGAAACGACGATGGATTTTCAATACAGGACAAATTATACGACGGTGTTCCTGGAAAGGATAGATGTCACCACAGGAGAAATTCACAAAAACTATAACATGGGATTTTACCCGATGGCTACCTGGAAAATACATTTTTAATCCGGTCCGGGAAGAACCTCTGAAATTATGATGCAAATCTTGTCCATCACTTTCATTTCTTTGAACGGGATTTTTTTCTAAATTTGACCGAAATACTTTTAATAATACTAATTGTTCATGTGATGAAAAATCAAATGCTAACGACATTTTTTTCACTCGCCCTGGTGTTGATCATTCCGGTTTCGGCAATGGCAAACAAAACATCTGTTGAGTTAACCGCACCTGAAAAAGCTGAAAAAGGAACTGAAGTTACCGTGGTCATCAATGTAAAACACATGGGAAATTCAGCTACTCATTTTACCGATTGGGTTTCTGTTAAGATCAATGATAAAGAGGTGAAACGATGGGAATACAACAAAAATGAGCGGCCTGAAGCGGGCAATTTTACCTTGGAATACAAATTTGTATTGAACGAAAAATCGAAAATCGTTATCCAGGGCAATTGCAATAAACACGGAAGCGCCGGCCCGAAAGAAGTAGTGATCGATGTGATGTGACCGGGAAACCTTTCTTTCGTGCTATTCAAAAGCATGAAAATCCATTACCACAATAACATCGAAAGAATGGATCATGCCGGTGAGCCGCTCAGGATTTGTATACCCGGGATCCCTTCTCCCAGAGTCTGTTCACACGATAGTATTAATGCATTAACTAAATCCTTTCACCATGTATATCGTTATTATTGTTCTTGGCATAATCAATCTGGTTCTGGTTCTAATCCAACTTTTTAGTGGACTTAAAGTAATCAGGATCTCATTCAGAAGCCACAAGAGGTTCGGTATAGCCCTGGCCACCGGTGCAATTGTTCATGGCTTACTGGCCCTGTATTATAATTTCTTCTAATCATTATTAAACCCTATTACCATGAAAAAATTCTATTTAGTTATTGGAGCTATCCTGCTCTTATCTCTTTCATTGCAAGCACAGAAAATAAAAATTGAATCGGGCGATTTTGACTTTCTGAAAGGAGAGACAATCGTCAAACTTGAATACGATTACAGTGATATGTCTGTTGGTAAATTTGACCGGGAAGAAGATTATGTCAATAAAAAAGTTGATGACTACAATAAAAAATATCCGGGAACCGGCAGGGGAGACCAATGGAAGGAAGCATGGATTGGAGACCGGAAATCACGGTTTGAGCCAAAGTTTGAAGAGTTATTGAACAATTATCTGAAGCCAAAGGGGATCTCTATTGCTCCGGAACATACGGATGCGGCTTATACCATGATCCTAAAAACAACATTCACTGAACCGGGTTTCAATGTTTATGTAACCAAAAAGCCAGCAATAATTAATGTAGAGGCAATCTTTGTAGAAACTGCAAATCCTGAAAACGTTTTGGGCATCATTTCTTCAGAAAAGAATCCTGGCAGGACCTTCGGGGATGCTGATTTTGATACCGGTATACGGATCGCTGAAGCGTATGCCAAATGCGGTAAGGAACTGGGCGCTTTTCTTGTAAAGAAAGTCCTTTAATTGGTTTGGGAATTGCCGGTCCATCGGTGAACCGGTATCCCTTTTTCAACCTTGCTATTAATTCACTGCTGCCGGATTTTCAGTCCGGCAGCCTGTTATTTTATAGCACGATGACGGATCTTATACCCAACAGCCCCTGTCCCAATAAAAATTAGAAAAAGTGAATAATATCACTTAGCTCTCATGAAGATCCTGTTAATCAATCCACCTCGTTCACCACAGAATCAGATCCTTGAATCCGCTCCCGAGGAGGCAAAACCATTCATTCACAGGAAGCTCATTGGACCACCGCTGGGTTTACTGACCATCGCAGCTGCAACAAAAGATCATGATGTCAGGATTTTTGATATGAAAGGAGAGTATGACCTCGATCCCGCGACACCTCCACTACCGGATTTAACCCTTCAACTACTCCGTGAGCATAATCCTGACATCGTAGGTATAACCGTCATCACATCGGAATTCAACTTCTCCATTGAAATATTCAGAACCGTCAAACAATATGATCCCTCCATTTTAACGGTTGCAGGAGGACTGCATACCACACTCTGTCCTGAAGATTTCACGGATCGGGCAATCGATATTGTCTGTCCCGGGCAAGCGGGTGATACATTTCGAAAGGTGGTTGAAAACCGGGAGAAGGCCTTTCCATTCCAGAAAATCCCCGGAATATTTATCAACTCACCAGATGGATTAACCAGGACACCCGGTCATACGCCATTATGGGATGCAGCCGGAAGGGATTTTCTGATGCCTGACCGCAGCCTTCTGAACCGCTGGAGATCAACTTACAGGGTAGGGAAAAACATCGAACCGTCGACTTACCTTTTTACATCACAAGGTTGTCCTTATGAATGCACTTTCTGCTCCATCTGGTGCGAGTTCAAACAGAAATTCTACCAGCGGGATCTGGAAAGTATCATCTCGGAATTGAAACTGATCGATTATTCAATTGTCCGGTTTGCAGATGCCAACACTATTGTGAATGTTGATTTTATTAACCGGCTGTTTGACCGTATTCAGGAAGAAGGTATTGAAAAAGAGTTCATCATGGATGTCCGTGCTGATACAGCAGTAAAATACCCCTGGCTTATTGAGAAACTTGCCAGAACGGGATTAAAAGTGGTTATCTGTGGATTCGAATCATTCCGGGATGAAGAACTTGCATATTACAAAAAAAAGTTGCCTGCCGGTATCATAGAGGAAGCCATTCGTGTTTTTCACCAAAACGGAGTCCTGCTGCGTGGTAATTACGTTATTCCGGGTTACTATAATCGCGATGATTTCAAGGCCCTGGCTGATTATGCTGATTCACACCGGGTGAGTTATGCAGGATATACCATTCTGACTCCAATGCCGGGTACACCACTATACCGGGAAATGAAAGAGGAAATCATCGATCATGACCTTGCCAAATACAATTTTTTCAACTGCGTAACAACAACCCGGTTGCCGATTGATGAGTTTCACTCCGAGGTTGGAAAACTCTGGTTGATAAAAAAGGGAAAAGATGTGATATGATGTTCTTGGGATCTTAATTTTTCACGATACGCAATCAGGCGATCCTCTATGTACACTACCATTGGATTCCGGCATTCATCCATCACCTCTGAAAAGAGGATGAATGACATTCCTCTTTCAGTTGCTCATATTCCTTCGTAAGATATTGCCTCACCTGTTTTGCCCGTTTGGAATAGTTCTCACCAAAATTACTGTCTGTGATTTTTATCCGGGGAAATATTTTCTGAATAATAGAATAGCTTTTTCCCCAAAATTCATCCTTTTTCAGTACTTCATCCGTTCCACAAAAAAGGATGGGGAGAATATCCATTTCCAGTTTTTCGGCGATATAAAAAGCACCCCGGTGAAAACGCTGGATTTTTTTGGACCTGGAGCGGGTCCCCTCCGGAAAAACGATGATGGAATATCCCTTTTCAACCCTTCCCCTGAGCTTTTCAAAAACCCGGTCAATACCAGCAGAAACATTGTAGAAATCAGCAAGCTTGGAAATGTGACCAAAAATGGGGGAGTTGTAAACCCAATCATTCGTCAGGATAATTGCCTTGGGGCATAATCGAAACATAAGCGTTGTATCGATCAGGGATTGATGATTAGAAATAAGTACAGCCGGCTTTATAAATTTTTCTTGCGTTTCATTGATTAGCCTGGCCCTCATGGGGATAATCCATATGAAAAACCGTGAGTAATACATCACCATATAGTGAAAAATCAATTTCCTGTGTTCAATGTCCAAAAACAGGAGCGCGTACACCAGCAATCCGAATAATCCCAGTAATCCGCTTCCTAGCACCAGAATAAAATAAGTCCATAAGGTTTGAATGATCTGAAGGAATGTCAGCGGCTTCGCCCCTCTTTCAATCCGTTTACTAAAAAGTCTCTCATAAGCAATCCTTTGAAAATAAACAGTATATAAAAGCATGCTGGCGACACCTGTTAAGGCAAGACCGATAAACCTGCCTGTCCTGTTATCTGTGATTGCAAGGAGCAAAAATCCGGCAACCAGGAGAACCAGGCAGGCGAGCTGAAAACAAGCAGATGAAGACCATTTTATTCCTCTCCCTCCATGATGAAAGGAAAACAATACCGTTGTTCCCAGGAACAAATTCAATCCGTATATCAAGATCCAGGGAACGGATACATCTCTTCCAATTCCAAAGAAGAAACCGATACCCGCAGTAACGATAAACGCAAGGAGGCTGCTTAGAAATGCTATGGTCGTCAGTTCAAAATTCCTGAAAATAAGGTAGAGAACAATCAACACAGCAAGAGCAACAACGATGGATACCATTCCGGGACTTGTACCCATGATAAAAAAACATACGCTATCCTGGTTGATCAGATAGAAGAAAAAAAACATCAGTCCGGGCAACACAATCCAGGAAAGAATGTACATTATCTTTTTCAATCCCGAATTCATGATGTTGTTCGTTTGGCGATATAGATTAAATTTGATGTATACCGTGTATTATCAATCACTTCAACTGTGAATTTCTGTTTCGCTAAAATGTTGGTCAGCCCGGTTCTTGTTGGAAAGAACAGGTCTCGTTTTTCATCCAGGGTCTTATTAAATGCCAACCGTGTGGAAAAAAATTCAGATAGCCTGGTTAAAAAATGTCTTGATTTCAATTCCGCATCACCTTCCCGGATGATAACCCTGCCTTCGGGTGCAAGCTTTTCGGCACACCGATGGATCAGTTTTTCCTGCATATCATAGGGCATATAGTGCAACACATCGCTCAGAATAAAGGCGTTGCTTTCCGGTAGATCTATCTCATTAATATTTCCATGAGTAAATACAATCCGGTTGCTTTTTGCCTGACAATGATTGGCAACCGCAATTTTTTCCCCGTCATAATCAATACCTGTTAATGTACGACCGGGAGTAAGGATACTCAACATGTAAGTCATGGACCCATAACCACATCCGATATCAGTTATGGCACCCTCTCCCGGCAGCAATTCATGAAACAAGGTGTAATCCTTCTCCAGGCGAATTTTAACTTTCATATACCATTCAAGCACAGGTCCTTTAAAAATATAATTTTTTATGAGGCCCCTCCTGAGAATATCCGGGGCTCTTAACCTGCCTGTGAACTGTTTAAACTGGATTCTTATTTGTTCATTGATCTCCCTGACCTCCACTGAAACCTGAGCATTCCCGTACTCCCCTGCCAGTGATATTGGTTCTGCATGAGCTATTCTGATTTTATCCGGTAATAAGAAGGAAGCTCTTCCATCAAAACAGGCACTGGCCCTGAAAAAAAACATGGGAATAACACTCATCCCGGTCAGTCTGGCAAGATGAATCAGTTTTTCATCAACCCGTGGATAAGGATCAGTTGAACGGCCAGGCAATGGAACAGTATAAACAACAGATATGGCGTTATTGTTTTCGTTATCGTGATTCCCGTCCGGAAAGAAATGGTTAAATAACCTCCTTGGGATTCCGAAAAACAGATCAAACCGCTTTCCTCCCTGTTGGTTTTCGGGCTCATAGATCACCACCCTTCTATTCACCGCATGAAGAACCAGTTGACTCCAAACCGGTTCAGCAGTGAATGCATAAATGCCAGGGGCCAACGGTATACCTGAAAAGAGAAGGTTCTTTCTTCTTGAGAATCCTACGGAAAAAAGTATTCCTTTCGAACAACAATGGATAAGCTCAACTAACAACCTGTATCGTCTATTCCTGCCCACAGGCAGAACATAGATCGGGATAACCAGCAAAACGAAAACACCATGGAACACGGTCAATATCAGTATTCTGTAAAATGATACAATCGCCTCTACAAATGTAATCGGGTATAATTTTTCGGTGCTTCTGCGGGATATAAGCCACCGAAACAAGATGGGTTGAACGGTAAATGAGATGATAATAACGCTGATAATTCCCACGACAGATACCGCAGCTATGGATTTCAAAGCAGGATGTTTTGCAAACAGTAAAACCCCGATCCCAACGACAGTTGTTGTTGCAGATAAAAGAATGGATGTTTTATAGGAATTGAAATTTTGATAACCGAATTTATACTCCTGCAACAACCCACGCATAATGAAGAGAGAGTAATCAATTCCAAGACCAAAAACAAAGGTTGAAATGATGATGTTAAAGATGGTGAACTGAATGCCCATCATACCCATAATACCCAGTGTCCATAACCAGCTTAACAGGATGGGTATAAAACCGATTGTAGCTAACTCTATCCTGCCAAAATAGAGAAGAAGGAAAGAGAACACCAAACTCATTGAAACGATAAGAAGAAACTTGAAATTCGATTTCAGCACTTCAATCAGCTTGTCTGTTATAAAGGATTTATCAAAAATAATGACTTCATCATCCCCGAAACGGGAAAAAATCAGATCTCGCTGTTCCCTGTCAATTTTAAGCTGGTTAGCGATGTAAACTTCATCTTCAGATTCGGAGATCCAATCCTTAAAAACCGCCAGATCCAGTTTCAAAAACTCTTTCCCGGAAATTGGCCGGTAGTCCCGATCGATCATGCTCCTGATACCATCAAAAGCACTCTCTTTAAAATGGTATTGAGATCCGGCAGAAACCAGATCAGATAACAATGTTTCTTTCTTGCCCCCAGACCAGTATTGTTTCCACCGTTCAATCCTCTTTTCCTGTATCGAGTCGGAGACAAAAAATGAACTTATAGATAAGTAATTACTGACTATATTCTCCTGTTTTAACTTCTTAAATTCAGGCAATAGTTTTTCATTGCTGCACAATGCTTCATTGAAATCTTTTCCTCTTGTCACAATATAGGTTGAATTCAGGGTCAGGTCGGTAAGTTGACTTAAATTGACTTCGGCTGTTGTTAATTCATCAGACATATAGTTCATTGCATACATATTCCCCTCAAATCCAACCTTTCGAAAGAAAAAGAGAGAAAGAAATGAAATAAAAAAAACCGCACCGATGACATACCTGTTTTTATCAAATGGTATTGCAGATATTTTCTGAATCAGCCCCACGTGTAGTTTACTATCATTTCCAGGTTCTTTTTTAATGAAGTGAGGCAGTACCAGTAAAGAAAACAGGGAAGCGATAAATACACTGAATGCTGCAAAAAGTCCAAGATCCTTAAGTACATCGGATGCAATCAACAAGAGGCAAAGAAATGCAGATCCGGTGGTTAGACTGCTCATCAGCACGGGTGAAGCGATATCATCAAGCACTTTTTCAACCGATCGAACGTGCTTGAAATGGGTAAAGAAGTGCAGACCATAATCAATGGTTATTCCAAGCAATACTGATCCGATTGCCAGAGAGATCGCTGAAACGCCATGTGAGACAAAGGAAAGGATAGAAAGCGAGAGGATTGCCCCAAAGATTGCCGGAAGAAAAATAACAAAAAAGAGTACAAATCGCCTGAAAAAAAGACCAATCAATAACAGGATTAAGATAACAGCAATGCTAATGGTTACCGCTATGTCCTTTTTTATTCGGTTGGCATTGCCAACAGCAACGGCAACACCACCATAATATTCAGCTGTCACATCTCCCATCTTATCTTCCAGCAGACCAATCTGCTCATCAATGGTCTGAATCAAATGCTTATTCATTTTTGATTCGCTGGATGGATGTGCAGGAGTGATAAAAATAAACAGGTGTTTCAGGTTGCTGGTAAAAAAATGATCCTCATGCATTACAAAATTTTCTGCAACCTGAAATTCTTCCAATTTGGCAAGTGCAAGGGGTGTAAAACTAAGCGGATCGAGCACAATAAATTTTTTAAATATTGAGCTCGCCGGGGAGACAAGTGTCCTGTAATTTCTTTTTACACCCTGATGTATTGATTCCTCCCGGATCAGGCTATCGATCACCAGATAATCCACTTCATCCAGAAATAGCGGCAAGTGTTTGTGTATGAAATCGTAGATTTCCAATACCTGTTCTTCACCTGCCGATACCAATACCTCTGTGGTATAATCAGGATAGAGGGTTTGTTTTATAGAATCCGCCAGGATATCGGCAAATTCGATCAAACGTTCCGGAGCAATATTCCTTCCCGAATCCGCTGGCGATACGGTAATGACCAACTTGTCGATGAAGTCAAACTTACGGTATACCTTACCAACCCGATCCAGTTGTTTATCTTTGGGCATAATCCGGGTGATATCCTCTTCAAAAGAGAGCCCTAAAATGAAGAAGCCGGAAACAACAAACAGGATGAGAAAGATCAGGCTCAGAAAGATCTTCCTGTTCCTGAAAAAATGAAAAGAATTAACAAAAAACCGGGTCATAAAATTACCCATATCATCATCTGTATAGATCAATAGTTGGAAACCAGCATCACCCGATTACCCATTGACTTGCTGCAATTCATTCGGATTCCTTCTATTCCTCCTGAAAAATGAGAGGCTCATGAAGGTAATTCCTCCCAGAAACAGAGCCAGTAACGCACCAAAAACAAGACTCCCAATTACATATTGAAAAATATTGGTCATTACTACATCAAAATCAATATGTCTGCTGAATTTTATCGCTGCAGATCCATTGCCAAGAATTATTCCACCTGTTTTATAACTGAAATACAGGACCAAAGGGATCATGGGTGGGATACTGATATTTGCAGTGGTAATAACGATCGGCTTGTTCATTTTGAAGAGATATGCCAAAAAGATGGCAATGGCAAGTTGCCATCCCCAGATGGGCAGTATTCCACAAAATATACCGAGAGTCACAGACATTGAGAGTTTTAAATTCGAATCACTTGGAGTAAGAAACAGCTCCTGCATTGAGCGCTTAAATCCCTTTCGTTTAAAATCCCGGACAAATTTGAATGGTTTTATGTAAAAAAATGCCACAAAAAACAGGATAGTATTCAACACACTGATCCGCAAAAAGTCCCGTATGGGCCGAAAATGTGTGACCCGTCTTTCCTGCGGAGGATAGTAAACATCGACAGGAACCGAGTCAATTTCAATTCCATTCCAGCAGGAACGGACCAATATTTCCACCTCAAACTCATATTTTGTAGAATAAAACGTTATATCCTGTAAATGCTTTAAAGGATAAAGCCTGTATCCACATTGAGTATCAGGAATTTTCTTTCCTGTGTAAAGCCGGAACCAAAAGTTCGAGAATTTATTGGCAAATGTATTCCCGGCTGGAACGTTCTTTCCCGGCATTCTTCGTTCACCAACCACAATGGAACTTCCATTTTGGGAAAGGCGGTTTATAAAGTGCGGCAGGTCTGCAGGGAGATGCTGTCCATCAGAATCTATGGTAATGGCATACTCATACCCCAGGTCCATCGCCCGTAAAAATCCTTTTTTTATGGCATACCCCTTCCCTCTGTTCCTCGGGTAATCAACGACATCAACCTTTTTGTTTACGCCATTTTCAAGCAGCGTTTGCGTTTTATCCGTCGATCCGTCATTTACCACGATAACCTGATGCGTGTACCGGCTAACTTCTTCAATGAGGTCCGGAAGTGTATCAGAATTATTGTATGTGGGAATGATCACACAGCACTTCTTTTCCCTGAAGAGATTCTGATATTTCCCATTCACTTCCATGCTACAAAAATAATCTTATCACCGGTTTTTCACAGATAACCGGAAAAATTAATTGATCTGAATTCATTATATTCGGAACGCATTTGAACCGGTTCTCCGTTAAAAAGATAACACAATCGATTGGAAACCAGAAGATCATTACTATAGTGGAAAGAGCCTAAAATGAAAAAGTTTGATGTAATAGTCATTGGAAGCGGACTGGGAGGTTTGCTATGCGGTGCCATTCTGAGTAAAGAAGGGTATAGGGTGTGCCTGGTTGAAAAGAATGACAAAATCGGGGGGGCATTACAAACCTTTGTCAGGGATGGTGTCAGGTTCGACGTTGGAGTACACTATTTTGGGGGGTTTGCACCCGGGCAAAACCTCTACCAGCTTTTCAAATATGTTGGGATACATGACAAATTGAAAGTTAGCAAACTGGATGAAAATGGATTTGACCTGATAACCTTTGCCGGCGATCAGAATGAGTATCCGCTTTCCCAGGGTCACCATCGTTTCATCCAGAATCTTCTTCCTTTTTTCCCGGATGAAAAAAAGGCGTTAACCCGGTATATTGACAAATTGCATGAGATGTGCAGTAACTTCCCGTTATACAACCTTACCTATAAAAGAAAAAAAGAACTGGGAGACAAATTTGAAGAACTGAATGCAAAGGAATTTATTGCTACAATAACATCCAATCCGAAATTACAGATGGTACTGGCAGCAACCAATCCTTTGTATGCCGGAGAATCCGAAACGACTCCATTCTATTTGCATGCTCTTATCAACAATTCCTATATTGAAAGTGCATGGAGATGTGAGGGCGGAGGATCACAAATTGCCACTCATCTGATGAAGCTCATAAAACAAAACCAGGGAGTCTTTTACTTGAATGCAGCAGTTGAAAAGTTCGTGGTAAAAAACGGAATGATCGAGTCTGTCGTTCTCGAAAATGAGCAACGACTCGAAGCTGATCAATTTATATCCAATGTTCACCCTGCCATAACCATGGAAATGATCGATCCGGGGATGATCAGAAAATCATACAGTAAACGGATCAAATCCCTGCAAAATACGACTTCTGCATTTATCGTTAACGCAATCCTGAAAAAAGGATTCCTCGAATTCTGGAATTACAACCGGTATCATTACCGTCAGAATGATGTATGGAATTGCAACCGCTACAGGGAAGAGAACTGGCCCACGGGTTTGGTTGCTTTTATGTCTTCCAACAGAGGTGCCGATGATTTTGCAGAGGGGATTACCCTCATGACCTATATGAATTTTTCAGATGTCAACAGATGGAGCAATACGTTCAATACAGTATCCAGACCAAGTGACCGGGGTAAAGATTATTTCGAATTTAAACAGCAGAAGGGATGGAAGCTCATCAAAGCTGCGGAAGAGATCATTCCAGGACTCACGGATAACATCGTTTCGTTTTCCGCCTCTTCCCCCCTAACCTTTCGGGATTACCTGGGAACCAAAGATGGATCAATATATGGTGTCATGAAAAATTGCAGAAATCCACTACAAACATTCATTTCACCCCGTACAAAAATTCCAAACCTCTTCCTGGCCGGACAAAATCTTGACCTGCACGGTATTCTGGGAGTTACCATCAGCTCTATCCTAACCTGTTCTGAGTTTATGAAATCATCCTCTTTGATCGTTAAAATACTAAACTCCTGAAAATGATATGAAACGCGTTATCAAATGGATAGGAGTTACCCTGGGAACAATACTGATCGTAATGATTGTCGGGTTATTCATCCTGCAGAAAGTTACAACACTTCCCTATCCCTCTCCCGCCGATACAGGCATTACTAAACTGGAGAGAACACAATCCGCTGACGGGGTATACAGAATTAAGAACAACTGGTTAAAGAAAAACAATGCAGGGATCTATGAACTCTACATCGAAGGCAGTGCATTCGAAAGAGGGGTGTTTAACGGAAAACTTACGCGTGAACTTATCCATGAACAGGAACAATATTTCATTCAGCAAATTGAACACATCGTTCCCTCAAAACTATATCTCCGGTTTCTCAAAGTTTTTATCAGCTGGTTTAACCGGGACTTGGACAAATATATAAAGCCTGAATTTTTGAGTGAAATTTATGGTGTTTCGCTTTCAGCTTCCCATGAGTTTGATTATATCGGCAATGCCTACCAGCGGATCCTGAATTATCATGCAGCACATGATATGGGTCATGCATTACAGGATTTCCAGCTTGTTGAATGCACCTCCTTTTCTGTATGGAATGGTAAATCCTCAGACTCATCGCTCATCATTGGCAGGAATTTTGATTTCTATTTTGGAGATGATTTTGCTAAAAACAAGATTATCTCATTTACCAATCCCGACCAGGGATACAGGTTTATGACGGTAACCTGGGGGGGTATGATCGGCGCAGTCTCTGGTATGAATGAAAAAGGATTGTCGGTCACCATCAATGCTGCAAAATCTACCATCCCTGGAAAAGCCAAAACACCCATAACCATCTTAACCCGTGAGATCCTTCAATATGCTAAAAACATTGAGGAAGCTTTTAATATTGCCAGCACGACCGAGATCTTTGTTTCTGAATCCATAATGATCGGATCCGCTGAAGACAACAAATCAGCCATTATCGAGAAAACACCAGATATGTATGCATTGTACCTTCCCGATACAAATTTTATTACCTGTACCAACCACTTCCAAAGCGATTTTTTTAAAACCGACAGTCTAAACCTTCAGAACATTGAGGAGGGTTCATCCCAATACCGGTCCATGAGACTAATGGAACTGATCGATCGATATGAACGAATCTCCCCGCAGAAGATGGCAAATATTTTAAGAGACCGCGATGGTATTCATGATGAAAAAATCGGTCTGGGAAATGAAAAAGCGATTAACCAGTTGATCGCACATCATTCCATTATTTTTAAACCGGAAGAGAAGCAGGTTTGGGTTTCTGCCAACCCATACCAATTGGGCCAATACCTTGCATATGATCTGGATGATGTGTTTACTAAATATGCACCACTTACAGAAAACAGGGTAATTATCGATACCAACCTGACACTTGCTGCTGACACCTTTCTGTTCAGCCAGGAATATCAGAATTATTTGATATTCCAGAGCATGCGAAAAGAGATTATCCAAATCATCCGCAGGAAAGGAAAGGGAAACTGGAATCTGGAAAAGGCAGAAATTTTTATCCGCTCGAATCCCGATTATTACCAGGTCTATTCACTGGTTGGTGATCTCCATATGGCACGGAAAGAATATCGGCAGGCTGAACGGTATTATGTTCAATCTCTTGAAAAAGAGGTCGTTACATCAAAAGAAAGAAGAGATATCGTTGAAAAGTTAAGCCTTTCCCAGAAAAAGATAAGAAATCCTCAGGGTCCATGATGATTCCCACATAATTTTTACTTAATTTGACATAAAAACAGGGCCTATTTAATGAACTTCGCTATATCAATCCGGAATGAAAGAGGAGGTTAGAATCCCACGGTTTCCACCAGCATTACTGGTTAAATGTATCGACAGGATCAAGAACTACCTGTTGAAGACGGCAAGGAGAATGGGGCCAAACAGTATGGCAATATTTGAACTTACTCAATCTATTTGGATCGCCCGTGCAATTGGTGTAGCTGTTGAACTGGAGCTGGCCGATAGCTTGTCTGACGGACCAAAAACAGTAACAGAACTGGCTGATCTCACAAAGACCAATCCTGAAAATCTCTACCGGCTTTTACGGGCTCTTGCCAGCTATGGTATCTTTCGTGAGAAACCAAATAAAACATTCCAAATGACACCCCTTGCCAGGGGATTGAAAGAGGGTGTTGGCTCGATGAAAAACATGATTGCCCACCAGCAGAATCCGGTTAACTGGCAAATGGTTGGTGAAATGAATTACTGTATTAAAACCGGAAAGGATGTGGCGGAAAAGATACTGGGAACGGATATTTTTGAACATTTAAAAAAATATCCGGAAAAAAACAGGCTGTATAACCTTGCAATGACTGAAACGTCTGAAATAGCAAGTGCAACGGTTCTTTCTGCCTACAATTTTTCCAGGCGAAAGAAACTGGTTGATATCGGTGGAGGACAGGGATACCTGCTAAGCATCATTCTTCACGAATATCCAAAACTGGAAGGTGTTCTTTTCGATCTTCCCCACGTTGTTGACGGAGCAAAAAAAATTATTGAAAAACTGGGTGTCGATGATCGTGTTACCATTATTCCCGGAGATTTTTTTGAAACCGTTCCGAAAGGAGGAGATACCTACATCCTGAAAAGCATCATCCATGCCTTTGATGATGATCAATGCGTGGCCCTATTAAAAAATATTTATCATGCCATGACTGACCCGGGAAAACTGCTTATCGTTGAAGTGGTGATTAGCGAAGACAACGCTCCATCCTTTGGGAAAATTTTTGACCTTCAAATGTTGATTGGTGCTCCAGGGGGTAAAGAGCGGACACGCAGTGAATTTGAAGATATCCTGGGACGCTCAGGTTTCAAACTAAAGAGGGTTATTCGAACGGTATCCCATTTCAGCATTATCGAGGCGGTGAAAAAATCATTTCATGAATCGTTATTTTTGCAATAATTTTTATTTTTTTGTGTTGCATTTTGTTAACGAGCGCTTTATTTAGGGGATTGAAATTTGAAACAGATAACGGATTGGTATGAAAGAGAAAGATCTTTATGTGGATTATAAACCACAGGAACATATCTATTATGTTGAGAAAGAAGATCAGCAATATGGTCCGATAATTTCCGGATCGTACCTGGCAAAAAATTATCTGGATGATTATTACCTGAAGCAAAAAAACCTGGAATTGTCATTGAGGACAAAGGTTATTGAGGGGAAAATCAGTCCGATTGAATATTACATGACGTTACAGGATCTGAGCATTGCCGATCTGGCAGCACGTGTGAATATTCGGCGTGTTAAACTTAAAAAATACCTGAAACCTGCGTTTTTTAACCAGATCCGTCTCCCCCTGTTGAGTAAATTTGCAGAGGTATTTGATATCCCTGTTGCAAACTTCTTCCAGATATTAATTACCCGGGAAGAGGAACACTCAACATTAAACATCAACCAATTAAACACAAAGAACCCGACATTTGTAGTAACCAAAATTGAATCGAAGCAGTAATGAGTAAAGTCCATTTTGAACATAGAATGGGGGCACATTGTGAATCCGGTACAGTTGCCAGCCTATTAAACCATGCTGGCCTGGAAATTACCGAACCACTGGTATTTGGTATTGCCGGGGGAATATTCTTCGGATACATTAATACCCCTTTCTTCACTTTTCCTACATTCATCGTACGAAATCGTCCTGGTCATATCCGGAAAAATGTGGCAAAACGTCTGGGCATTTCATTCAAGACCCATAAATTCCACAATCATAAATCCGGTATTGAAGCATTGGACTCCCTTCTTGAGCAGAATATTGCCACCGGTGCCCAGGTTGATTTCTTCTATATGAAATACATTCCGGAGTGGCAACGGGTCCATATCAATGTTCACTACATTACTGTAATCGGAAAAAACGGGGCAAATTACATTCTGAGCGACAGTTATTATCCAAAAATTGTTGAATTGGATTTCGAGCTCATGAGAAAAGCCCGTTTTGCTGGTGGCAACATGGCTCCAAAAGGATTTCTCTTCTACCCTGAAAAAATCACCGGCGAAGTACCCTTTGAAAAAGCGATCGTAACAGGGATAAAAAGTGCCTGCTACAACATGCTAAAACTGCCGGTGCCTTTTATCGGTGTCAAAGGAATATACCGGTTTGCAGATAAAATCATGGAATGGCCCAGGTTAGCCAGGGATATTGAACACCTTTCCCATGAAGTAATGAAGATCAATATCTTGCTGGAGGACCAGGGAACCGGAGGAGCCGGATTTCGTTACATGTATGCTACCTTTCTACAACAAGCATCCGGTATTCTAAATAGCCCCGCTCTCTCCGATATGTCAAAAAGAATGATGGAAATTGGTGACGGTTGGCGGAACATTTCTTATATTGCAGCCAAAATTGGAAAAAAAAGAGAATTGGGTGAAAGTAACCTGAAAGAGTTGAGTAACCTCATCAGAGAAAGAGGTGATCTTGAAAAAGTATTCTTTCAGGATTTGAGTAAAACGGTGTAAGAATAGTGTAAAACTGTAGCAGGAATGAATCAGGTGAATATTTCCGGTTTGAAGGATGAAATTAAAGCCCTGATTATCGAAGCATTAAATATACAACACGTTAAACCAGAAAATATTAATACCGGCGATCCCCTGTTTGCGAGGGACAATATTCTGGGTTTGGATTCCATTGATGCTATCGAGATTGTCATGGCTATACAACGAAAATATAATGTCAGAATTGCCGATCAAAACCTGGCACGCACCGTGCTGGAATCCATTGATACAATCGCTGAATTTGTTGCCAAAGAATTAGCACATATAGAATAATATTCATTCTTCATCAGGTTGCCTGATCCACATTTCTTCTGTATAATTCTCACGGCCCATACCTGGTCTGACATATCGAGTTAATTTTTGGTTGTGATGAAACATTCGTACCTCCTTGCCGGAATAAAATTGAGCCATTTTTTTCGACTGATCAGGCGGAATGGATTATCCTCTCGTCCAAAATACCTGCTCCGGTTCCTTTTTTTGTTGCAAGGAGGAATCTGGTCATCTTTCCTCTCCACTCTCGAGAAAAAACGGCTTGGTGAAAAGATAAAGAATTTTCAGCCACCTGATGATCCGATTTTCATCATTGGACATTGGAGGACAGGGAGCACCTATCTCCATCAATTGTTAAACCTGGACGAACGATTTGCATCCCCAACGGTTTTTCAGGTCTCCGTTCCCGATAATTTTCTGGTTTCCAGACGATATTATAAACCCATTATGACCCGCATGCTGGAAAGTGTTCGTCCGATGGATCAGGTAAAGCTTGGTTTTGATGAGCCACAAGAGGATGAATATGCGATTTTGAAAATGGGCATGCAATCACCCCTCGAAAAACTGATCTTCCCTAGAAACCAAAGCTATTTTCTCTCCGGTTATTCTACCTTCGTTCCGGACACAACTCAACTCAACGCATGGATCGATTCATTTACATTGTTTTATACGAAACTTGTTTTTCAATACAAAAAAAGGATCCTGTTTAAAAATCCTTTTCATTCCCTGCGAATCGAGCTGTTAAAAAAGATGTTCCCAAATGCCTATTTCATCCACATTTACCGAAATCCATACGTTGTCATTCCCTCCACACAGCACATGTGGAGAATTGTTGGAAGACAAAACTGTCTGCGACAATATCATTCCGATTCACCGTTTTCTGAAGTGGTTGCCGTTTATAAGATGATGATGACTAACATCAGGAAATCCTTGGATTCACTCCCGGAGAACAGCTATAGTGAGGTAAAATTTGAGGAGATTGAAGCCAATCCGCTGCGCATACTCAAAACCCTGTATGATCAAATGGGCCTGACTTTCCCCTCAGAGCAGGAACAGGTAATACTCAATTTTCTCAGGCAAAACAAAGATTATAGAAAAAACAGATATACATTATCCGCTGAGGAAGCGAATCAGATTTCAGTTGAATTAAGTCATGAATTGAAACGATGTGGTTATGAGAATCCATATAACCGAATCGTGACACGCGGAATGGAAAGAGTTTATGAAAAGTAGAAGCAGCATGAAATTTAAACTGATATACCCGAGATGGGAGAAGCTGGTGGGGCAGACCATTTTTAATCTTCCCCCGCATGGTCCGGTTGTATTTGCAGCAGCCCTGCCCGATTTTGTTGAGATTGATTTCATTGATGAAAACGTCCAGCCGCTTGACTTTGAGGATCCGGCTGATTTTGTTGGTATTTCAATGATGCTCACCATACAGCTTAAACGGGGCTGGGAGATCGCCCATGAATACCAGAAAAGGGGAATAAAGGTGATCTTCGGAGGGATCGCTACCATGTTGCATGCTGAAGAATCACTGCAACATGCCGACTCCATATTCCTCGGTGAAGTAGAAGGCAGACTGGAACAGGTCTTTGAGGACTTCAAACAAAACCGGTTAAAGAAAGTCTATAATTATTTGAATCAGGAGCCATTGGATGTCTCCATTGTAGGCCCTGCACGCAGGGATATTCTTACCCGGGAACTTTACTTCCATAAAGGAGTGCAAATGGTTGATCTGTTCCATGCGTCGCGGGGGTGCAGGTTTAATTGCTACCCATGTGCTGTCTCTTTTCTGGGTGGAAGAGTATTCCGGCCACGACCGATCGAAAAATCAATCGAGGAATTGGAAACCATTGAAAACAATCGGCTCTTCATTGTGGATAATTCCCTCGCACAGGACACACAATGGGAAAAAGATCTCTTCAAAGCCATGATCCCCTTGAAAAAAAACTGGTGCAGTCATACCATTGAAGATAAACCCGAAGTGTTGGATCTTGCTGCCCAGGCTGGTGCGTGGTATGTTTACCAGGCAATATTTGATACCTCTGACTACATCAGAAAGAGAATACAACGGTACCATGACGTTGGCATTTCAGTGGAAGGGACCATCTTGCTCGGGATGGATAACCAGACCGAGGATGACATAAAACGTTTGATTGATTTTCTGCTTGAAATTAACCTTGATCTCGCTGAGTTCACCGTCTTGACACCCTTCCCACATACCAAAGCACATGATGATCTTAAAAAAGAACACCGGATTATCAGTAACGATTGGAACGATTACAACGCCGGTAAGGTCGTTTTCAAACCAAAGCATATGTCTCCGGAACGGTTACAGGAATTGTACCATTATGCCTGGGATTCATTTTATAAGGATGAAACACAGGAGCAGAAAATGTTTGGATTAATTATGAAAGTAATCGAAAAAGAGATGGATGATGGTACCTACCAACCCCGGAGAAGAGATCTTGCCGATAAAAGTTTCGGAAGGGTTATTCAACGGTAATCGCAGTAAACCGTATGCTTAACCTGGTGAATTTTTTTTTACACCATGAAAGGTCAGGATCAGTTTGTTGAAGAAATATATCACTTCAAGGGTGAATGGGGAATCCCTTCCCTGTGTGGTTTGAAAATTGTTAAAAAAAATGAGAATGCAATCATCCTGGTGACTGAATTTTATGATATTAACCCTGGTACATCGATAACGAATTGGAATACTCATCTGGCGCATGAGATCTGCCAGAAACACCGGATTGATCCGAACCGTATGATATTTATCGAGCGGACGCCGAAAACGAGTTCAACCCTCTCTTTTTATCAGGAGACTTTTGATCGCGTCACGTTTGCATGGGATGGGGAATCGCTTACTGATCCTCAATGGGAAAGGATAAGTAAAGCTGAGGTTATTAAACTGATGGATAAGTAACATTGAAAATGTCATCATATGAACCTGCATGAAATAACCAATATGCCTCCGGGCTGGGATTTTATTCCTGAAATTGAAAAACAACCATCCGATGTTGTTGAGAAGTATCAGGTTGAAAAATTGGTGAATCTGTTGCATTATCTTTCCGGTAATTCCACCTTTTACTCCGCGCTGTTCAAACAGTGTGGATTGGATATCGGTGCAATCAGAACCCTGAAAGATCTCTCGCATATTCCCCCAACGACAAAAAATGACCTGCAGTTATATAACCTGGATTTTCTCTGTGTAGGAAAGGAAAAAATCATAGATTACATTACCACTTCCGGGACCCTTGGTGACCCCGTTACCCTGGCAATGACTGATCAGGATCTGGATCGTCTTGCGTACAATGAAGCCATCTCCTTTGCCTGTGCCGATGGTTCTTCCAATGATATCTATCAGCTTGCGCTGACCATTGACAAGCGGTTTATGGCTGGCCTGGCCTATTGGATGGGAGCCCGAAGGCTGGGAGCAGGAGTTGTCAGGGTTGGAGGCGGTATTCCGGAATTGCAGTGGGATACTGTTCAACGACTATCCCCAACAACAATCGTTTGTGTACCATCATTCATTCTGAAACTGATTGAATATGCCGAACAGCAAAAGATAGATTATCGCAACTCCTCATTAAAAAAGGCGGTATGTATTGGAGAACCGATCCGAAATCCTGATTTCACACTTGGCCCGATCGGGACAAGAATAAAGGAAAAATGGGGCCTTGCACTCTATTCAACCTATGCATCCACAGAGATGTCAACCGCTTTTACAGAATGCGGACAGGGAAAGGGCGGTCATCATCACCCGGAACTAATCATTGTTGAATTTCTTGACGAGAAGGATACCCCGGTTCGTGAAGGGGAGGCCGGTGAAGTTACAATTACTACTCTCGGTGTGGAGGGCATGCCCCTGTTGCGCTATAAGACCGGAGATATCTGTTTCCACTATACAGATCCCTGTCCATGCGGGCGTCAGAGCATGCGGTTGGGACCGGTTATTGGCAGAAAAAATCAGATGATCAAATTCAAAGGAACCACACTCTATCCCTATGCTTTATACGATATTCTCGATAACCTGAAGGAGGTGGTGAATTATGTTGTAGAGGTGTATACCGACGAGATTGGTACGGATCAAATCTTGATCCGCATCGGATGTGAACAGATACCACAAGGCTTTGAAAAGGAGATCAAAGATCATTTCCGTGCACGCCTGCGGGTTGCTCCCGCCATTCGTTTTGAATCCATCGACTACATCAATAAGATACAAAATCACGGATCGGGAAGAAAAATGGTAAAATTTATCGACCACAGGAACAATAAAAAACAACAGAATAGCTAAACAGGATCATTCCTGTGGTGTACAGGGTATAGCGTCAGGAGTCCATCAGTACATATTCCCTATAAGCCAACCATCCGGTTTGTCAATCAACGGTACTCAAATGTAAATCCAGCTTGCATAAATTTACTCACCTCGGTTACAAAACTGAGTACCAGGTCTCCTTTTTCCATGGTCTCTTCCCGCATGATTTTGTCCATACAGATGAATACCATTGGAGGTCCGACGTATCCCATGGAAGCCATTTTTGAATAGAAGGCATCCCTGGGGATCCCAAGGTTTGCAGACTCTTCCAGAATAATCTCAGAAATATGCCTGGATGGAAAATTAACCTGGAAAAAGCGGATCTTGCGAATGTCAATGGGATAACGGGTAAGCATCCGTTTTAAACCCTGGTAAAAAACCGAACCCTCCTCCTCATGAAAATGTTCGCGTAATTGCTCATTAAACATCTGTGATAGGTGGTGTAATCCTTGTTCATACTCATCCCTGGGATTAATCCAATAGGCGGGACGGTGGTTCAACATCGATGCTGGTTTCTTCCCACCGATGGATTCCATATAGGAGTTTCCCAGGTAAAATCCACCGGTTATCTTATTTTCTGCCTGCAATACAATAGCCCCTGCTCCATCACTCAAAAAGTACCGCAAAAAAACCTCTTCTTTCTTCAGGATCTCCTGATGATAATATTCGGCACGCAACTCGGAGGATGACATGCTGGAAGAGATGATGAGGGCATTACTATACCTGCCAGACTGCAACAGGTCATGTGCCACTACCACTCCCTTATATGCCGAAGTGCAATTAGCATGTATGGATAGTTCGCTGCAATGCTCGATTCCCAGTGCTTCCTGTATTCTTACCGAAGCGGTTGGCATCTGGTCCTGGTGAGCACTTCCGTAAATGATCAGTTCCAGATCGTTCGGGTGAAGACCGGCCATATCCAACGCTTTCCTTGCCGCTTTTACTGACATGGTCACATTATCATCGGTAAACTCCCTGGTTTCAGGGTCAATGGCAAAATGATAGTACTCCACCTCCAGCATCTCTTTCATCAACAGCTTCATCCTTTTCAGCCATTTTTGTATTCGTACAGGCGCCCTGGTCAACTCACCCAGAAAATAATCAACCTCATCAATGGTTACCGGAGTCCCGGGCAGATATGAGCCAGTACCTGTCAGCTTAATGTGCACATTATTTTTCATTACTCTTATCAAATTCCATCAACTGTTTTTCTACATATATCCGGTTATACTTTCCTTGCAGGAATTTTGCCAATCGCACTGCATAGTTCAGTATAACCTTTTTATCCAACACTTTATCCACAACTCCCCATGCAAGTGCTTCCCACGGCGTAAAACTATGTCCTCCAAGAACGATTTCAAACGTTTTTAAAGTATCGGTTAAGTTTAGCATATAATTCACTCCGCCCAAGCCAGGCAGTAAATTAAAGGATGATTCCGGTAATCCGAGAACAGCTCTTTCGGAACAAATTCGGATATGGCAGCTCAATGCCAGTTCAAAAGCAGCTCCCAGGCAAACTCCTGTAATAACAGCAATAACAGGTATAGACATTCTGTTGAAAAAACGAAAGGTTTCCAGGTTTTCAATCAAGAAATCATGATGTTGATTTTCCTGGCCTGACCGGCTTTCCGAATAATCTTCGGTGACGTTTTGAAGCAGGTCTTTCAATTCAGCACCAGAGGAAAAGTGCCGGCCTTTTCCGTAAACCAGTATTGCATTGATCTTTTCATCTGGAATGACATTCCTGACAAGATCACCCAGTTCTTTGAAAAACAGATTATCCATGGAATTGTTTGGTGGCCTGTTCAGCACCAAATGTCCTATCATTTCCTCCACTTTCCACTCTATGGTTGAATAGTGATCCACAATTAAAATAGGATTATTACTTTATTTATATCTCAAAGATGATCATTCCCGCTACCCGTTTCCTGGAATGCGAAATAGAACAGCAGATGTTTTGTATCCCCCTGTTATAACAACAACCTTTCAAATGATCTGACAACCGGAGTACCGGTTTCCCAAAATCGTCGTTTAATATCTCTATTTCCCTGAAATCTCCCTCGTGCTGAAGCTCAGTAAACAGTAGCTTTTTTATAATGTATCGTCCTGCAAGGCTCCCGGCATTCGCTTTACCAGGGAAAAGTTCCAGTTCCCTCGGTGTGAACAACGGCTCAAGAACAGGTTTTTTGTTAAAGCGTTCGTACCAATCATCAAGTAACATGATCTCATGTTTCTTTCCATATTTAACCAAATGATTCACTGTAGCATGTGATTAACAACCATAAAGTTCAGTCTGATTCATTTTCTCTTCGCTTTGCTTCTTTACGGGCAAGATCACAAAATAGTCTTGTCTCTTCTATGAAGGCTTCCTCAGCGCTTTTACTCCTGCAATAATAGATCGCTCTGGTAATGGCTTGAATGACTTCCCTTGGTTTATTATGAACCATGGATTTCAACAGATGGACGGAATAAGATAAGGTTTCACCAGAAGCCACAACATGGTCTACAATATTCAATTCCAATGCTTTTGCTGCACCAATCATATCACCACCAATGATCATCTCATAACTCACGCCTCCTTTGAGGAGTTTTGATAACCGGCGAATACCTCCAAGGCCGGGCATCAAATTGTGGTTTACTTCAGGAAAAGCAAACAGGGTTTTTTCGCCGCAAACTCTAATATGGCAGGCTAACGCAAGTTCAAAGCCCCCCCCAAAACAGATTCCGTCAATAGCGGCTACTACGGGAATATCCAATTCTTCAATTGATTGTAACAATCGTTTCCCCTGTTCTATTTTCGTTTGAAGCAGGTTTTTCTTCCCGGTTATTTCAAATAATTCCTGAATATCTGCCCCCGAAGAAAAATGCCTGCCACTACCTGTAAAAACAAGACCTTTCAGCCTGTTTTTATGACGAAAATCTTCCAACTCGCTATCCTTCAGAAAATCCGGTTCAGACAGGGAGTTTGCTGGAGGATTATCCAGGGTAATGATTCCAACAGGGTCATCAACACTAAATTGAATATGTCTTTTATTATCCATTAAGCATCATTAAAATCTCTTGTGGCATATCAATGGGTGTCCTTGTTTCATCCAGCAATAACGTTTTGACAGTTGCTTTTGATACCTTTTTATTTGTACCGGATTGAAGCATTTCATGATGAAAAATCAGATAAGGATCTTCCCTTCCAATGGATGTATTGATCACCAGTTTATCAAAAAGTTTGATCTCTCTTATGTATTTAATGGATGTCTCAACCACAACCAGAAAATTACCTGATTTTCTGAAGAAGTCGATGAGTCCTTTCTCCTTTATAATCTCCCACCTTGCATGTTCGAAATAGTTGAGATAAACGGCATTGTTCACATGGTTAAATGAATCGAGCTCATATCCCCTAACCTCAACAAAACTTTGAAACATAGATATAATTATTTAATGATTTGTCTTCCGGAAATGATTCGTCACAGGATAACTCCCATTTGCTTTCCCAAAGTTTTTGTATGAAAATACAAATGTAAAAATTAATTTTATTTCAATTTCCCTCGATACAATCTTACGGACACATTCCGTTTAGTATCCATAATAATGAATTGAATGGTGAAAATTTCACAAGGCTATGTCAGATGAAAAGAAGTTAAATCTGGATTACCAGACAATAAAAGAACTGGAGCTTATGTATGGTGAAGGCTCCGGTTTAACACTGTTTGACATGTTAAACAGGACCGTTACACCCGGAGGAAGTGAATTTTTACGAAAAAGATTCAGAAATCCCCTTTGTGACAGAGAAGAGATCTTACGCAGGCAGGCGAGTATAACATACATCATGGGCCGGTTTGAAAACTGGGATATTAAGGCATTTAAAAATTTGATGGATCAGGTCGAACAGTATTATTATTCGAAAGCAGAACCGGTATCCAGTCAACATAAAATTGCAATCTACCTGGAAGGTTTGATTGATATGATCCGGAATAAAAATTTCCGGCAAACCATCTTTAATGGAACCCGGATAACCATCGTTTTCATCTCCTTGCTTTCTAATTTTTTACACCGGATTTCTTCCGATGATTTCCCCTCCCTGTTGCTGGAAATAACCGGTGAGCTGGCTCGAATTCTCGGATCTGAACCCTTTTCAAGGATTATCCACAAAGGATTAGACAAGGGCGTGAGCACCGCACAGCTCATTTACTACGACAAACTATTCAGAGAGAAGCATAAGGCAGCGGTGATCAACCTGGTTTCCCTCCTTTACGAACTGGATGTTTTGATCTCCATGGCAAAAGCCCATGATGAATATGGTCTTGTTTTCCCGGAAATTATCGATTCCAGTGAGCCGGAAATGGAAGTCGAGGGATTATACCATCTATTTCTTAAAAATCCCGTCGGTAATTCCACCCAATTCAGTAACAAGAGTAATTTTCTTTTCCTGACAGGTCCAAACATGTCCGGGAAAACCACTTTTTTAAAATCTTGTGGCATCGCTGTTTTTCTTGCTCATCTTGGAATGGGAGTCCCTGCAACTTCCATGCGAATGACACTGTTTCAATGCCTCTTCAGTAGCCTGAACACCACGGATAATCTGAGCCTCGGATACAGCTATTTCTACAGCGAGGTCCTCCGGATAAAGAAAGCCGCAGAAAGCCTCCGGAATCATGAAAAATCGTTCATGATATTCGATGAACTATTTAAAGGAACAAATGTAAAGGATGCCTACGATGGATCAATCCTTGTGATCGATGGATTGATGAAATGGAAATCATCACTCTTCATTCTCTCCTCGCATCTGCTGGAACTGGAACATGCAATACGGGACTATCCGAACACTTTTTTTCAGCATTTTGATTCCGATGTTGTTAATGGGAAACCCGTTTTCAACTTTGGATTACACGACGGGATATCAACCGAAAGACTGGGTTTATTAATCCTGAAAAATGAACAAATCGATGAGATGTTGGATCCGCAGAGTGCAGCGAATTAATCGGGTGTCTCTTCCTCCTCAATAAAATTAAATGGCGATAACACCAGCTTTTTCAGTACATGTCCAAGTTCATACATATCATCATCTCCCACCTCATAATGCCAGTTGACAACCATTTTTTTCTGATGCCCTTCGACCTCTCCCAATATCTTAAGTATGTTGTAAATCCACTTGGTTGCAGCCGTGTTAATGTATTCAAATTTCAGGTCAATTGTAGTATGATCGGCCAATGATTTAGCATATTCTTTTACCCAAACCATCACCGGTTTGAAAAAATCTGCCGGGTTTTCGGGAATTGACCGGCCGATAAATTGGAGATTGCCATCTTGTAAACTAACGAGTGGAGATTTCCTTGTAGATTCAATAAGTAAATCTTGCATGTCAGGTTTATTCTTTTATTGCCTGGAATAAAAATAAAACATTTAATTCAAAAGTAAAAACCAACTTCCCTTCCCCATCCATCATCCGTGGCTAAGAAGCAACCCGAATATGTTCTGATCTGTCTATTTACCGGCGATTACACCTCATTCGATTCTACGACCGGAAGATGAACATCGGAATGGTTGTTTGCTGAATCATCCGTTTCAGATTATTCGGGCTCAGCAAACGATATATCATACTTCTCCTGGGATTCGTAAATGAAATAATATGAATATTCTCTTCTTTAACAAAATCCATTATCCCATTGATCATGTCCTCGTTCTTGATTAACCGAAGGTCGATGGAATAATTGCTGTAATCCTGCTCGATCACCTCCTGAAGTTCATGCATTTTTTGAACTTTCAGTGTGTTATCATCCTCATTCTCAACATGAATGCAAAAGTATTTCACCTTGAAAGGAGCCATAAGGGCAAGCAGTGTTCTCAAGGATGTAAAATCGGAATCGAGGAAATCCGTGGCATAGAGAAGATTGATGTTTTCCACACCCTGAAATTCAGCCTCTTGCGGAACGACCAGTAATGGAACAGTTACATTTTGGGCAATTTTCAAACAGAGGATTTCAGACTGTTGGGTAATTTTATCTGGTTCCCTGCTAGTACCCAGAATAATTAATTCAGGCCGGTAGTGGTTGCTCATCTGAATAATTTCACTTTCCAGCGATCCCAGCGCCTTTGAATAGTGAATTCTTGCCCTTGTAACTGTTTCAGGTTTTACTTTTTCTTTTAATTTCGACGTGAATGCAAGAATATTTTCTTTACACTTCTCCTCGATCAACCGTAACTCTTCGTCATGATATTTTTCAAACGTGCTTGTTTGCTTTATTCGCTGTTTCTTAAGGGGGTCATCGTATACATGGAAAAGACGAATTTCACCGTGCAGGTTCTCAGCCAAACTGATGGCATATTGAGCTGCTGTTACAGCCACATCCGAAAAGTCAACCGGGACCAGAATTTTCCTGAAGTGTGTTGCTTTCTGATCATCCAGTTTCCCGTATTTGCCCGTCAATTCCACGATTACCCCGATAGCTTTCTCAACATCGCTATCCTTAACTTTTACCGTCACCCCTTCGGTCCTTTTCATTTTTCTTGATGTGTCGCTTTCATCGAATGCAAGGAAAGATTCAATACTGCACGAATCAAGATGGCTTTTAAGAAAATAGGCTGCATGGGAATTCCCCAGTGTAATAATATTAATCAAGGTGCTGCTCATAGCCGGGTCATTGAGAATGTGATCATTTTTTGCCACTAAAATTTACAAAATATTATGGTTATTTCCCAATCCCGGAAGGGATAAAAGGTCTTACTAATGAAGAGAATAATGATATATGGGGACGGGAACAGGTTCTTTATAAAGGAATTAGGGCGTCATTCAAAGATCACCGGGTATACCAGCTGCACGTTTACTTTTTCACCGTATTGCCTCCCGGATCTCCATCTTGGGGAGGATTTGACCACCCTGATTGCCTCCCGGTCCAGCAACGGATCAACCACCTGTATCGCCTTAACGTCTTCCACTTTTCCGTATGTGTTTACTATAAACTGGATCAATACTTCCCCGGTAATACCACGTTCTCTTGCGTTTTCAGGATATTTCAGATTCTTGCAGATATAATCATTAAAATCCTGATACCCGTTTACGGAAAATTGCGGCATTTCATCAACCCATGTAAAGAAAAGGGTGCCCGTTGCTGTTCTTCCAGTATCCCCTTTTTCCAATCCTTTCTCAACATCCATATCGGCTGACACACTTTTTGCCGGAAGGGTAGCAACTTTTTTGGCTGCTGATTTTCCAGCTTCAGATACGGTTTTAACCTCAACACCGGCAACCTGTTTAACTCCTTCAATCAAAAGGGTATCCACTGGTTCATCCGGTATCATTTCCTCAGCTGCTTGTGCAAGACGAACATCCCTTTCGGGGAAGTCTTTTTCTTCCATTTCTCTTTCACCTGTAATTACAGTCGTTTCTTCCGTTAATTCAGATTCCTTATTATCAAGAGGGTAGGTTGATGAATCCGGGCGCCTGGACGATTCAGGAGGAGTTTCAATTTGTGCTTCAGGTGTGGATTCTTCCACCCGGGTAATCCGATCCTCACTTTTCATTTCTTCCTCCTGTATCTGTTCGGCCACATAGTTTTCGTGACGGAAAATATCGGTATTTATAAGACCAAATATACCAAGAATGATAAGTATTATAGCTGCTGCAGATATGTATATTAATGTGGGATTAAGCCTTCTTTCTCTACCATAAAGCATTTTTGTGGGCCTGGTTGAATACCTGCTTCTGATTTTTTTTCGCAGGGCTAAAACAAGCTCGTGCTGCCTCTTTTGATCGGTGAGGTTTTTATATCCCTCAACCGCATCCCTGCACATTTCACACTCCTCCATATGCAGCCTGACAACCTCCAGGTCCTTATTGCTGAGCATTCCGGAATGATACCGGTTAATAGCATCCAGGGTTAAACAACCAGAAGCATTGAACAGATTGCGCGTATGTTTTGATTTAATCATCACCTCTGTTTAGGATTTTTTGTAAATTCCTTTTGCCATTCTGTATATAACTTTTTACCTGCTTGAGGTTGTAGCCAGTAAGGCTGACGATCTCTTTATACGACTTTTCCTTCAGGTACATCAACTCAATACATTTCGATTGCTCTTTTGACAGCATCGAAATTCCACTTGAAAGTTCTTCCAATAGATGATCCAGTTCTCTCTCATTGTTCAGATGCATTTCGTCTGCAGATTTCATAATCGATTCTCTTAATTTGATCAGTTCAGCTTCATGGTATCTGTTTACTGTCCGCATTTTTCTCAATTGCATCAGACAATGATTCCTGGTAAGTGTGTACAACCAGGATTTAAAATGCTCCACACGATGGTTCACCAGATCATCCATCAGGTTTTCAAATATCTGCATCACAGCATCTTTTGAATCTTCTTCACTCTTCAGGTATTTGAGACATATACCCAACACCAGGTGGGTGTATCGTTCAAACAATACGCCGATCCATTCCGGATTACGATCTTCCCGGTACCGTGCGATTATGTCCTGATCGCTGTATTGATCCGGCTTCCCTTTTCCATCCCTATGTGTTACTCTGAGAAACAAAACAACTGTTTTGATTTTTAGTGTATAACAAAAGTAATAAAAAGGCTCATTCCTGGAAAAATGATGTCATTTCATTATGGAATTTACGTTGCGACTGCATCCCATCAATGAAATCAATTCTTTTTCATTATGGAAATCACCTATCCCGAAGAAAAGAGAATTTTATCTATAGACGGTATAGTTATTGTACAATCCAATTAAAAAAATGTATCATGAAAACCAGACATAAATTTAGACAGTTGATCATACGGAGGTTGGCGATTCCTTTGCCAGCCCTGCTGATGATCTTTTTTGCAAACGCCCAGGTTGTTCCTCCTCCTGACCGGTGGCCAACCTGGAATGAAGAGAACCAGGACCAAACCTTATCTCCTTATTTCTTTGTACAGAGTGATGATCCTTCAACCGACAGATTACCGCTCAAGGAGACCCGCGCCAATGTAAACATAGCAGGGGTAATTGCCGATGTGACCATAACGCAAACCTATAAAAATGAGGGGCAAAATGCACTGGAAGCTATTTACGTCTTTCCCGCTTCCACCCGCGCTGCGGTATACAGTATGACGATGACAATCGGGGAACGTGAGATTGTTGCCATTATCCAGGAAAAGCAGAAAGCACGGGAAAGCTATGAACAGGCAAGGGAAGAAGGAAAATCCGCATCTCTCCTTGAGCAGATGAGGCCCAATGTATTCCAGATGAATGTTGCCAATATCCTTCCGGGTGATGTGATAAAAGTTGAAATGAAATATACGGAATTGCTCATCCCCGAAAGTGGCCTGTACGAATTTATCTATCCCACCGTGGTTGGCCCCAGGTACTCGAATACCCTGGCTGAAAATGCTACCCCTGAAGAGGGATGGATCGCCAATCCCTATACCCGTGAGGGAGAGGATCCTTTCTATGCTTTCAATATTTCCATTGGGATTACTGCCGGTCTGGCCATTCAGGATGTCCGGTCCCCTTCCCATGATATGAACATCAATTTTGAAAACCGGTCTACTGCGATACTGACACTTTCACCCGAAGATAAGTCAGGGGGAAATAAAGACTGTATTGTACAATATCGTCTTACCGGTAATAAAATCGAATCGGGATTGCTGCTGTATGAAGGAGTCGAAGAAAATTTTTTCCTGGCAATGATCCAACCTCCGAAAATCGTTAAGAAGGAGTTGATTCCTCCGAGGGAATATGTTTTTATTGTCGATGTTTCGGGTTCAATGTATGGATTTCCACTGAATATTTCAAAAACGCTGATGCGGGATCTGCTATCAAACCTCAGGATTACCGATCGGTTTAATATCCTGCTTTTTGCCGGTGGTTCAGAATTGTTCGCTGAACAATCACTTCCGGCAACCAGCGAGAATGTATCCAGGGCAATCCAGTTTATCGATAACCAGCAGGGGGGGGGTGGTACAGAACTGCTTCCTGCATTAAAACGGGCACTCTCCTTAACAGGAACTGAAAATTATTCAAGGAGCTTTGTCATTGCAACCGACGGTTACGTAACCGTCGAAAAAGAGGCATTCGACCTGATCCGTGAAAATCTTGGCAGGGCTAATTTCTTCACCTTTGGTATTGGAAGCTCAGTTAACCGTTACCTGCTTGAAGGGATGGCTCATGTGGGAACAGGAGAGGCATTCATCATCACCCAGGAAAATGAAGCTGAAAGCAAAGCGGAAAAATTCAGAACCTACATCCAAACTCCCGTACTTACAAACATAATGCTTCGGTTTGAGGACTTTGAAGTGTTTGATGTTGAACCATTAACAATCCCCGATGTTCTCGCTGAAAAACCGGTGATCGTATATGGTAAATGGAAAGGCAAACCCAACGGTAAAATCAACCTGACCGGCGACAGTGGTGAAGGAGAGTACAAGGTAAGTCTCGATGTTGGTTCGACGTCCCCGGTAAAATCAAATATCGGCTTAAAATATCTCTGGGCCAGGGAAACAATTCGACTACTGGATGATTACACTTCATTGGGAAGATCCACAGAAGAACATGCACGGAAAATCACTGACCTTGGTTTGAAATATAACCTGTTAACCAATTATACATCCTTCATAGCCATCGATTCAGAGATCCGGAATGAGGGTGGTAACGTGACCACTGTCAAACAACCCTTACCCTTACCTGAAGGAGTAAGCAACTATGCCGTTGGTGGTGCTTATCCGGTTCATGGTATTGCTTCAGCACCCCGAACAGTTCAAAAATCAGGTGACGTCAAATGGGCCAGGGTATCAGAGCTTTCTTTAGAAACGGAGGATATGATCTCCCTTGATGAAGATCCGGGAGTGGAGAGAAAAGACCGAATCTTTGTATCTGTGGAAACAATGCCTGAATTCCCGGGTAAAACAGAAGGACTGAAACGATTTATTGAAAAACACCTGAACTATCCGGAGAGGCTAAAAGATGCAGGTATTTCCGGTAATGTATTTGTTGAGTTTGTTGTGGATGTTGACGGTTCTGTAAAAGAGGTACAGATCCTCAGGGGAATTCATCCGGAACTTGACAAAGAAGCCATCCGGGTGATCAGGCTGACCTCAAATATGTGGAAACCAGGAAAACAAGAAGGAAAAGCAGTCAGGGTGCGGATGGTGATCCCGGTTAAGTTTGGTTGAGGTGTCGGGTAAATACAACCTGTAAACAAAGGGGCTCTATCTTGCAACAGCCCCTTTATTTTTTCTCCTCTCCCTATCCCTGAATTGGTTCCGGTTTGATTCAGCTTCTACTGAAAAGTGTTTTTTGTTCCTCTTCCCAGAAGGTTGGGTAATCTTCATCGAATTTTTTGAGAATAGCCGTGATGATGGTTTCTCTCATGTACTTGGAACGGTTATCCACCTTGTAACGGTCAAAGAAAGAGTTCAATGCATTCAACTCCCTGTCATTGAACATGATAGTATACCTGTTGGTCCGCTTCAGATGATCTTCTTTGGTCTTTCTTCGCCTCAAAATCAATAGTTTACATGAGATAAGAAACTTCAACCCTGTAAATATAAACAAATAGGGATGAAAAAAAACCCCGGCGGACAATGACCAATTAACAAATAATTAACAATTCACTCAAACTCCTTCGGCACCCCGCAGATCAATTTAAAGGGTTTGTCACCCTTGTTGCGGTACTGGTGTTTCTCATTGGGCAATACAAGGGCAAAATCACCCTGTTTCACCGTCTGTTCTTCCCCTTTTTCATTAACCAGGGCACCATTTCCCTCGATGATATAGTTCATGTGTTCGTAGTTGTGTTGATGGTAGGGTGTATATCCTCCCGGTTCAACGGTAAATACCCGGTAGGAGTAAACCGGGGCTCCATCCTTTCCCGAAAGAGGAACCTGTTTAAACGCGTTATGCGCTCCTTCCATCTCAACTTTTTTTCGTTCAACCTTGTCTAACGGAATGATTTTCATGTCTCGATAGTTTTGTCTTTTTCAATTGTTTCAAAAGTAGTAAGGATGGATCATCCTCCCAACCGAAATGGTAAAAAACAGATTCTAAATAGTGATTCGAATGATGGTCAGCGAAGGGAGGAGTTCTTAATGATCAATCGGGTATCAATAACCCGTGTAATGGGGGGATAGTTATCTGTCTTCTCTAAACGGTCGATCAGCAGCCGAACCGCTTCCTTCCCCATCTCATATCCATGCTGTTCCACTGCACTCAGGGGGGGATCAGTCAGGTTAGCTATCTGCCCATTGGTAAATCCGACGATGGCAATATCCTGGGGTACCCTGTAGCCCGATTCCTTAACAATCTTCATGGCTTCGGCTGCAGTAAGATCATTAACCGCAAAAAAAGCATCCGGTTTGGACAGTCCGCCAAGCAGTCCCGGTATCACTTTCCTCGCCTCCTCCATTGTATCGCATTTGATGATCCAATCCGGATCGGGATTCAGGTTATAGGTTTTCATCGCCCGCAGATAACCAGTTTTTCTATCCTTTCCGATCAGCAAATGGTCGGATGCTGCCAGATGGATAATGCGCCTGCATCCGACATTGATCAGGTGTTCGGTTGCAAGAAATGCACCCTGTTCATCATCAACGACCACCCGGTCACTGATGATCTCTTCACATACTCTGTCGAAGAAAACAATGGGAACATCATGTTGCTGGATTTCCCTGAAATGATCGAAATTTCTGGTCTCTTTCGAAACAGAGACCAAAATACCTTCCACCCTGCCCGATAACAGGGCGTGCACATTTTTTACTTCCCGTTCATAGCTTTCATTCGACTCACAGATCATCACCTGATAGTTGGAATTATAAGCTACATCTCCAATTCCGCTGATAACTGTTGAGAAAAAATAGTGAACAACTTCCGGGATGATAACCCCGATGATCTTGCTTTTTCTGCTCTTCAGGCTCAGGGCTATGGGATCCGGCTGGTAATGCCATTTCTCTGCCAGCTCATTCACTGCCTTTTTGGTAGCAGGACTGATATCCGGATGATCCTTCAGTGCTCTGGAAACCGTTGAAGGAGATATTCCGAGGGCTTTTGCAATATCCTTTATAGTAACCTGTCCTTTGTGCATGGTAAATACCCGGGATTAAATGGATCAGATGCTATCTTATTGCAGTGCAATTCAGTTAAAGATAATAAAAAAAATATGGAATGTGCGTGTTTCTCCCATTTCGCTCCAAACAGGATTGGGTTCACTGATAATGATTGAGTAAAATGGTCCCGGACTATGTTGTCACAAAGAGCAGTAAAGGATAAAAATCCGATTTCAAACGTTTGCGGAAACGATTGCGGCAATTTATTGAAAATAAATAGCTTAAGTTATGCTTTTTCTCCTATATTTGTATACGTTATTTCCACAATAGACAAAACCTAAATTTACATTAACCTAAACTTCTATTCTATGAAGCAAAATCGTGTGATCCGGAAGCTATTTTTTCTGATCCTGATCTGTTTTATTCCCATCTGGGTCATGGGTCAGGAAATCGTGGTTTCCGGAAAGGTAACTGATGTTGCAGACGGGACAGGAATACCCGGAGTCAATGTCGTTGTAAAGGGAACAACCTTTGGGACAACCACTAACCTGGACGGTAATTACCGCCTCACGGTCAGCAGGGATGCAACGCTGGTTTTTTCCTTTATTGGTTACTCAACCCAGGAAATAGCAGTGAACAATCAGTCAACCATTAATGTTTCCATGGTTCTGGATATCCAGGCTCTGGAAGAGGTGGTTACGATCGGTTACGGTACTACCCGAAAGGAGGATGCCACCGGATCGGTTACTGCTATTTCATCGGAAGATTTTAACCGCGGTGCAATTTTCTCACCTCAGGAACTGGTCGCAGGCAAAATTGCCGGTGTACAGATCACCAATTCAGGAGGTGCACCAGGTGCCGGTTCTACTATCAGAATCAGGGGAGGATCTTCCCTGTCAGCAAGCAATGACCCGCTGATTGTCATTGATGGGGTCCCCGTGGATAACGACGGTATATCCGGAATGAGGAACCCATTAAGCACTATTCACCCGAACGACATCGAGACCTTTACCATACTGAAAGATGCCTCGGCAACAGCCATTTATGGGTCCAGAGCGTCAAACGGTGTGATTATCATTGAAACAAAGAAGGGGAAGAAAGATCTGCCATTTAAAATCAATTATGATGCCAACCTATCCTTCGGAGTAATAACGGATTATCACGATGTACTTTCTGCAGATCAATTCAACGAGATCATACTGGAACAGTTTGCCAGCAATCCAAATGCAACCGATCTGCTCGGTGATGCAAATACAAACTGGCAAAAGGAGATCTACCAAACGGCTGTTTCAACAGACCACAACCTGAGTTTTTCTGGAACTGCAATAACCATCCCCTTCCGTGTTTCCATTGGATATACCGATCAAAAAGGTATTCTGAAGACATCCGGACTGGACCGGTATACCGGTGCGCTAAATCTTAATCCGAGTTTCCTGGATGATCACTTAATGCTCAATGTAAACGTGAAAGGGATGCGTATTCAAAACCAGTTTGCAAACCAGGGTGCCGTGGGTGCTGCTGCTGATTTTGACCCGACTCAACCCGTGAAGGATCCAACCAGTCCTTATGGAGGATATTTCACCTGGGTCGATGATTTTGGGAATCCCATTTTCACCGCAACCTCAAACCCGGTAGCCTTGTTAAACATGAGAGATGACAAGTCGACCGTTCTGAGAAGCATTGGAAACATGCAGCTGGATTACAAAGTGCATTGGCTTCCTGAATTAAAGGCAAAACTGAACCTGGGATACGATATCTCAAGCAGTGAAGGAACGGTTGATGTTCCTGAGAATGCTGCATGGGCATACGATGATGTCAATGGAGGCGGACAAAAGACAAAATATACCCAGGGAAAAAAGAATGAATTGCTGGATTTTTATTTTAATTATGTGAAAGATATGGGTACTATTGATAGCCGGATTGACGCCACCGCCGGTTATTCCTGGCAGCATTTCTTCAGGGAAGGAACCAACTATACAACCAACGTGCTTGGAACGGTGATCGATGATGATTCCGATTACAAAACGGAGAGCTACCTGGTCTCTTTCTTCGGAAGGGTAAATTATATTTTCAAAGACCGGTACCTGCTGACCTTTACTGTGCGTGAAGATGGTTCATCCCGGTTTTCTCCGGATAACCGCTGGGGACTTTTTCCATCCGTAGCACTGGCCTGGGACATTGGTGACGAGTCGTTCATGAATCCTGATCTGTTCTCTGTCCTTAAGTTGCGTTTGGGATGGGGTGTCACCGGACAGCAAAACATATCCGATAACGATTATCCTTACCTGCCAAGATATACTGCCAGTGAGGATAACGCACAGTATCAGTTCGGATCTACATTCTATACCACACTGCGGCCCGAGGGATATGATGCCAACCTGAAATGGGAAGAGACCACAACCTACAATGTCGGACTCGATTTCGGATTACTGAAAAACAGGTTCACCGGATCGTTGGATTACTATTACAGGGTGACAGATGACCTGATTAATTTCATTCCGGTTCCTGCAGGTACGAATCTTACCAACCAGATCCTGACCAATGTGGGTGATTTGTATAACACCGGTGTTGAATTCACGATCAATGCAAAAGCCATTTCCAGAACCGATGTGTACTGGGAAGTCGGGTTCAATGCAACTTATAACAAGAATGAGATCACCAAGCTTACATTGTATGAAGATCCCACATACATTGGTGTTCCCACCGGTGGTATTTCCGGAGGCGTTGGGAATACCATTCAAATACATACTGTCGGATACCCAAAAAATTCATTCTTTGTCTATCAGCAGGTGTATGATGAGAGCGGGGATCCGATCGAAGGACTTTATGTGGACCGGAATGGGGATGGAATCATTTCAGAAGACGACAAGTACCGCTACAAGAAAGCTGATCCGGATGTTTATCTTGGATTCTCCTCCTTTCTCCAGTATAAAAACTTCGATTTTAGTTTTAGTGGAAGAGCAAACATCGGCAACTACGTGTATAACAATCAGTATTCAAGCAACGGAACCTATAGCGGGCTCTATAACTCCGCCGGATCTCTGAGCAATTCGACAACCAGCCTGCTGGATTCGAAATTCCAGAATCCGAGATACCATACGGATTTTTACATGGAAAATGGCTCCTTCCTCCGCATGGATAACATGACACTGGGGTACAATTTTAAAAACCTGTTGAGTGGAAAGCTTGGATTGCGGATCTATGCATCGATTCAGAATGTATTTGTGATTACTAAATACCAGGGTCTGGATCCCGAGGTTAGCAGTGGTGTTGACAACAACATCTATCCTCGTCCAAGAACCTTCTTATTTGGTTTTAGACTTGAATATTAACGGAAAAAATAAGAAGCCATGAATATGAAATATTTAAAAATGCGCGCGATCACTGTGTTGGCTGTAATCTTGGCTATTTCAGCCTGTACCAAGGATCTGGATACGGAACCGCTGGATAAAGATGTCATTACATCAGCATCCGTATACGAGGATTTTGATTCCTATAAGATGGTTCTGGCAAAACTGTATGCCGGACTCTCCGTTAGCGGACAGGTCGGTCCTCACGGCAATAATGACCTGAGCGGTCTCGATGAAGGATTCGGACAGTACCTCAGAGGATACTGGTATGCACAGGAGTTATCAACCGATGAATGCATTATTTCCTGGAATGACCTGACCCTCAAAGACTTTCATGAACAGGACTGGACCTCCTCTGATCCATTCATTATGAACATGTATTACCGGTTGTTTTACCAGATTGCTTTATGCAACGAATTCATCAGGGAATCAACCAATGCGAAACTTGATGAACGGGGAATGAATGCAACCCAGAAGGAAGAGATCGCAGAATACAGGGCAGAAGCGAGATTCCTGCGGGCACTGAGCTACTGGCATGCCCTCGACCTTTTCGGAAATGTCCCGTTTGTAACCGAAGATGACAAAGTCGGATCGTTCTTCCCGCAACAAATCATGAGAGCAGACCTGTTTGACTATGTCGAATCAGAACTGCTGGCTATCGAAACAGAGTTGGCTGCTCCCATGACAAATGAATACGCAAGGGCCGATCAGGCAGCTGCCTGGATGCTTCTGGCAAAACTTTACCTGAATGCTGAGGTTTATATTGATACACCCAAGTATACCGAGACCATTACCTATGCGAAAAAGATTATCGATGCCGGATACACTCTGGAAGCAAATTGGGAGCATCTTTTCCTTGCCGATAACCACACGGCAGATGGAATAATATTTCCAATCACATTCGATGGAGTGCATACTAAAACATGGGGAGGAACAACCTTTATTATCAATGCTGCTGTCGGAGGTTCCATGAATCCAGAAGATTTCGGAATTTCCGGTGGTTGGGCTGGCATCAGGGTAACAAAAGAGCTGGTCGGAAAATTCATCAACCTTGAAACCCTGAAGAAAAAAGGTGACCTGTCCGGCAGGAAAGCGTATCCTGTTCTTTATGTCCCTGGCAGTTACCAGGGCTGGGACGTTGCGGATGCCACAACCGTTGTTGCATCGGTGAATGACGATGGAAAGTACGAGGGTTACCTCTGGTTCCCGGATGCCGATGCACAGTTCAAGTTTACCAATGAGGCGGACTGGGATCACAGTGTATTCGGTGATGTGGATGCTTCAGGTACGACCGGAACACTGGCAAAACCGGGGAATAATATTGTTGCAGGAGTTGCCGGTTACTATAAGGTCAATGTTGATACTGTGGCATTGACGTATACACTTGAAAAGACCGATTGGGGATTGATTGGTGATGCAACACCCGGTGGCTGGGATTCAGACACGGATATGACCTATGATGCCGTTGAGGGTGTCTGGGAACTGATCGTTGAACTGAAAGCCGGAACCATGAAATTCAGGGCGAACGATGACTGGGCTATTAATTACGGAGATACTGGTCCGGATGGTATCCTGGAACTGGATGGTACAAATATTACTATCTCCGAACCCGGGAAATACGAGATCAAAATGAAGCTGGGATTCCCGGATTATACGTACACCATCGAACAGTTCAGTTCGGATGGCCGCTCCATGTTCTACAGCGATGGTCAGTCACTTGAGATTGACGATGTGTTTGAATTTACCGAAGGGTGGGCTGTAACCAAATTTAAAAACATCACATCAACCGGTGCTCCCGGATCGGATCAGACACATCCGGATACCGATTTCATACTGTTCCGCCTGGCGGATGCTTACCTGATGTATGCTGAAGCAGTCCTCAGGGGTGGATCAGGCGGTGATGCCGGTACAGCCCTTACCTATGTAAATATGCTGAGGGAACGTGCCTATGGCGATGCCAATGGGAATATAACTGCAGGTGAGCTTGACCTGGATTTCATCCTGGATGAACGGGCACGTGAGTTCCTGTGGGAAGCACAGCGGAGGACGGACCTGATCCGGTTTGGCCGGTTCAGCAACACAACCTATACATGGGCATGGAAAGGTGGATCTAAAGAAGGGCAAAGTGTTGAGAGCTTTTATGATCTCTATCCTATCCCTGCTTCCGATGTTGCAGCCAACCTTAACCTGGAACAGAATGAAGGGTATTATTAATGAATACGTAAAACAAGTAGATATGAAAAAGATAAATCTGATCATCCTTATCCTTGTTGGTCTGTTTGTTTTATTCTCTTGCGAAAAGGATGAAACAAAAGTAGTCGTTGGAGTCTATACTCCTCCTGCATTTACAGCACCAACCGGTGGATCAAGTTACGTTCTGACAGAAGAGACCGAATCGGCGACCATGACAACCTTTACCTGGAGTGCTGCTGATTTTGGATTCAAGGCAGCCATTTCCTATTCCGTGCAGTTCGATTTTACAGGGAATGATTTTGCTTCACCAGTCAACCTGGGAACCACAACCAAGCTTGAAATGGCGATTACGGTTGGAAGCATAAATCAGAAGATCCTTCTTGCGGACGGTCCTTTTGGTGTCGTTAATTCGATTGAAACCCGCATTATGGCAATTATCAAATCCATTGACAAAGCGGATATTGACACCCTCTTCTCTGCATCACTCGCCCTGGATATTACTCCATACGAAGTGATCATTGTGTATCCCCGTCTTTTCGTCCCGGGAGACCATAATGGCTGGGATGCGGCGGATTCAACTTCATCCATCTGGTCAATCAAGTCAAATGATAAATATGAGGGATACATCAATACCACCGTCAATCCAAGCGGATTCAAGCTGTTGAAAGTGCCGGCCTGGGAGCAGGATAATACAATCGGTGATCCGGATGCAGCTGGCCTATCCGGTACTCTTCAGATCGGTGACTGGGGAGGTAACAACATTATGATTACCACAGACCCGGGATACCACCAGATCAAGGCAGACCTCAATGCGGAGACCTATTCGATCCTTCGTACAGAGTGGGGCCTGATCGGTAGCAGCGTTCCTCCCTACGATTGGTCCGTGGATGTTGATATGACCTATAACGATGTCGAAGGTGTGTGGGCAGTTACCCTCGACCTGGTTGCCGGAGATGTGAAATTCCGGGCAAACGATGCCTGGGCTCTGGAATATGGAAGTGATGCTGCCAACGGTATTTGCGATCAGGGTGGAGCGAATATTCCGATTGATACAAATGGTAATTATACCATTACACTTGATCTTAGAGGACCGCTTTACAGGTACACAATTGTAAAGAATTAGGTTGAAGGTTAGGTAAAAAGAGGTTGTCCCGGGAGCTCGCTTCTGAGATAACCTCTTTTTATTATAAATGAGCACCAATGAAACAGTATCTATTTTCAGGACTTCTATTGATCTTGTTGTTTTCTTCCTGCAAGAAGGATGGGAACAATAAACAAAATTCGACCGGTATTGTATTTTATACAACCGACCAGTTCTGTATGGGAGCAGACCTTTCCTATGTAAACCAGATCCTTGATTTTGGCGGAGTATATCTGGATTCAGGTATAGTAAAAAATCCATACCTCATCTTTAAAAATAACGGGGCGAATGTCATACGGTTCCGGTTGTTTCATACACCCACCTGGACAAAAGAAATTTATGGAGGTGAGGGAACACAAATGTATAACGATTTCGATGATGTGAAGTTGGGGATTGAACGGGTAAAAAATGCCGGTTGTGAAGTGTGTCTCGATTTTCATTTTTCGGATAACTGGGCCGACCCGGGGAAACAGGTTCCTCCCGCTGCCTGGGAATCATTGGATCTGGAATCCATGCACGATAGTATCTATGAGTACACCTTTTCAACCCTTTCAAACCTTGATGCAGGGGGACTGATGCCCGAATACATCCAGATCGGGAATGAAATAAATCCGGGCTTTGTTCTTCCGCTGGGAAAACGCTGGGATGGGAATGAAAACAACTGTGCCTATTTATTAAACGCCGGAATAGAGGCTGTACGGGATGCCTCTGAAAATAGCACAATTGATCCGGAAATCATCATCCACATTGCCCAACCGGAGAATGTCGATGCCTGGTTCGATGGGATGAATGCAGCCGGCCTGATGGATTATGACATTATCGGAATTTCTTATTACTATATCTGGTCAACTGTCCCTATTGATAACATTAGCAATTACGTTTCATTCCTTAAAGGAAAATACGGGAAAGAGATAATGATCGTTGAAACAACCTATCCATGGACTACCGGTTATGCCGATAACTACAACAACATCATCAATGTGGATAAACTTTTATCAGGTTACCCGGCAACACAAGAGGGACAATATCAATACCTTGTGAAACTGGCCCAGGAAATCATTGATGGTGGGGGCAAAGGAATTTTTCCCTGGGAACCTGCCTGGATCACATCAAATATGAAGACCCAGTGGGGACAGGGTTCTGCCTGGGAATGCAACACCCTTTTCGATTTTCAGGGTAACGTGATCAAAGGGATGCATTTCATGACCTATCCGTATAAATTTTAATAATAATTATATTCTTTCCGATCATGAAAAGAACATCAATACTACCCTTGCTGGTCTTCTTATTCTTACTCATTACGCCAGCAATCTTTGCACAGATCGAACACCTAGAACCACCATTCTGGTGGGCAGGGATGAAAAATCCCAGCCTTCAGCTTATGGTTCATGGAAAAAATATTTCACAACACACCGTAAAGCTTTCCTGTGAAGGTGTACGAATTCAATCCGTTTCATCCGTTGAAAACCCAAATTTCCTGTTCATTGACCTGGAGCTGGATCCTGATGTTTTGCCAGGAAAATTTGATATCCATTTCCTTAAGAACGGAAAAACAGCTTACTCCTATTCGTATGAACTGAAAGAGCGGGAACCCGGGTCTTCCGAACGTGAGGGATTTAATAATTCCGATGTGATGTACCTGATCATGCCGGATCGGTTTGCTAATGGCGATCCTTCAAATGATGCTATCAGTGAAATGAAAGAACAACCCGATAGAAGTGAAATGCTGGGCCGGCACGGAGGTGATATTAAAGGGATAAAAGATCACCTGGATTATATTGCAGAAATGGGTTTTACAGCCATCTGGCTTAACCCGGTCCTGGAAAACGACCAGGAAAGATCCTCCTACCACGGTTATTCAACAACCAACTTCTTCCGGGTGGATCAGCGGTTTGGCACAAATGAAGAGTACCGGGAAATGTGTTACCTGGCAAAAGAGAAAGGATTAAAAATGGTCATGGACATGATCTTCAATCATTGCGGATCGGAACACTGGTGGATGAAAGATATGCCAACGACGGACTGGATCAATTACTATCCGGATTACGTAAGTACCAACCACAGAAGAACGGTAAACCAGGATCCCCATGCTTCCAATGCCGACTACACACTTATGCGGGACGGCTGGTTCGCCCGTTCCATGCCGGATATGAATGTCAGAAACCCTTTCTTTGCAAACTACCTCATTCAGAATAGCATCTGGTGGATTGAGTACCTTGGACTGGCCGGTATTCGTATGGATACCTATCCCTACCCGGATAAATTTATGATGGCCGAATGGAACCGCAGGGTGCTACAGGAATACCCGCATTTCAATATCGTTGGAGAGGAATGGAGCGAAAACCAGGCAACCGTATCGTACTGGCAAAAAGGACAAACGAACCGGGACGGTTATGACGGACAGTTACCCAGCCTGATGGACTTCCCGTTACAAAGCGCCCTGAGTAGAAGCCTGACAGAAAAAGAAGAATGGGGTAAAGGCTTTATCCGGTTATATGAAGCACTCTCATATGACTTCCTCTACACCGATCCTTACAACCTGGTCATTTTCCCAGATAATCATGACATGAGCCGCTTCTACATGCAGGTGGGTATGAACGATAACCTCTATAAACTGGGAATCACCTATATTCTGACCACCCGGGGAATACCCCAGATCTTTTATGGTTCCGAAATCCTCATGACCCACACGGAAAGCAACCATCACGGCCACATCAGGAAAGATTTTCCCGGAGGATGGGCAGGGGATGAAAAAAACGGATTTACCGGAAAAGGACTCTCGGAAAACGAACTGGAAATGCAACAATATTTTAAGAACATCCTGCACTGGAGAAAAGATAATCCGGTAATCCATACCGGAAAACTGACACATTTTACTCCGGAAAACGGTACCTATGTATACTTCAGATACAATGACACCCGGAAAGTGATGATCGTACTGAATAAAAACAGCACCAGCCAGGAATTACAACTTGACCGGTTTTCAGAAATGCTGAACGGTTTCTCTGATGGAACGGATGTACTCTCCGGTAAAACATACGATCTGGAGAATACATTGACCATTCCCGCATTATCACCCCTTGTCCTCGAATTGAAATAACCTTCTGACTACGATGAAAAGAATCCAAATTATATCGATTCTCATACTATTTACCGGGTTGGTATCCCGTGCACAGATCGTTACCACCGATCCGGATTTTGCGACACGTTTTGATTCAATCATTGTCTTTTTCGATGCCAGTCTGTCCACCGGCGATGGGGGTAATGATGCAACCAGCCTGGAAGGGTATGCCGGAAGCGATGTATATGCACATACGGGAGTTACCATTGAGGGAGAAGGGAACTGGCAATATGTAATTAGTCCATGGGATGAAGATATTCCAAAATGTAAGCTGGAGAGAGTAAGCGGCGATCTGTGGAAACTGGCGATCGGAGATCCGTACGAATACTATTATGTACCCTCTGCCAAAAAAATCACACAACTCTGTTTCGTGTTCCGCAATTCTGGTGGCAGCCGGTCAGGACGGGGACCGGGTGGAGCAGATATTTTGCTGGACCTGTTCGAACCGGGTATTACAGTAACATTCAGCAAGCCATTTGTAAATACTGAATTTGGTGATCCCCGTCGTCAACCCATTTTTTTGAAGACCGGCGATACCCTGGACATACAATCGATCGGGGTTGCCATCGGGACCGAAGTGGAGAAGATGGAACTGCTGGTCGATGATCTCCTGACGGAAACGGTATTCGATGACACATTGGACTATAGCTATGTTGCCGACGCAGGATATGGAAGAAAAATCATCACGGTGATTGCCTGTGATGTAGAAGAACTTTCCGATACCGGTGAGCTGGTGGTTATGGTCAACACGCCCGTTCAGGATGTCAGCCGCTCTCCGGGAATTACAGATGGTATCAATTACATTGATGATAACACGGTGGTTGTCTCATTGAATGCTCCGGAAAAAGATTTTGTTTACGTAATCGGTGATTTCAATGACTGGATGGTGGATGAGGATTACTTTATGCAACGGGACAGCATTGATGCATTGCATGTTCACTGGTGGCTGGAGATCAACGGGCTTTCCGATACGGAAGAATATGGTTTTCAATACCTGGTAGATGGTGAGGTCCGTGTCGGCGATCCCTATTCGGAGAAGATCCTTGATCCATGGAATGACCAGTACATCACCTCCCAGGTTTATCCCGGATTAAAAGCCTACCCGGCTGGTAAAACGAAACAGGCGGTTACGGCTTTCAAAACCGCCGAACCGGAATATCAATGGAAAACAACCGGTTATGTAAGACCACCAAAAGAGGAACTGGTGATTTATGAATTGCTGATTCGCGATTTCCTTGACGCACACGACTACAACACCCTCAGTGACACGCTGGATTACCTGGAAGATCTCGGTGTCAATACCATTGAACTGATGCCGGTAAATGAGTTCGAAGGAAACATCAGTTGGGGCTACAACCCATCCTTTCATATGGCACTGGACAAATACTACGGGCCCAAGAATACCTTAAAATCATTTATCGATAGCTGTCATTCCCGCGATATTGCCGTGATCCTTGATGTGGTCTTCAATCATGCATTCGGCCAGTCGCCCCTCGTGCGGCTATACAGTTCGGGCGATTTCGGCCCACCAACAGCACAGAATCCGTGGTTTAACGTTACGGCAACACACCCGTTTAGTGTCGGGTATGACTTTAACCACGAAAGTATCCTGACCCAGGAATTTATGGACCGCGTAAATGCTTTCTGGATCACTGAATATACTATTGACGGCTACCGCTTTGACCTGTCAAAAGGATTCATGCAAACGGGTGATTTTTATGGATATAATGCTTCACGGATCGTCTTGCTTAAACGCATGGCGGATGAGATCCGGACCGTTGATCCGGATACCTATATTATCCTGGAACACCTGGGTGACAATACCGAAGAGAAAGAGCTGGCAGAATATGGAATGATGCTATGGGGTAACCTGAATCATGACTATGCTGAAGCTGCCATGGGCTACACTTCTGATTTCACCTGGGCTACCTCCAAGGGAAGGGGCTGGACTGTCCCCCATCTTGTTACCTATATGGAAAGCCATGACGAGGAGCGGTTGATGTACAAGACACTGATGTATGGAAGCAGCAGTGGTGAGTACAACACCAAAGCCTTTGATGTAGCCATAAAAAGAATGGAACTGGATGCCGTTTTCTTTCTCACCATTCCCGGACCTAAAATGATCTGGCAATTTGGGGAACTGGGATACGACCATTCGATCAACCGCTGCCCGGATGGCTCAATAAATGATATTTGCCGGCTCGATCCGAAACCCATTGAATGGGATTACTTCGAGATGAATCCCCGTAAACGATTATTCCAGGTCTACCGGTCACTTATTCAATTACGGAAGGATTATGAGGTGTTCAATACCGCAGATTACTCCTATGCCCTGGGTGCCCCTGCAAAGCGGTTAAACCTGAATCATCCGGACCTGAAAGTTACCATCCTTGGCAATTTCGGAGTAACCCAGGGCAGCCTCAATCCAAGTTTCCAGGAAAGTGGATACTGGTATGACTTCTTCACGGGTGATTCAATCGATGTGATCAATGTGACAGAAAGCATTACCCTTCAACCCGGCGAATACAGGGTCTATACCAACCGGAAACTGACTACGCCTGATTTTATCCTGGATGCAGATGAAATCCTTCCTGATGTAACGAGAACCCGGTTTACGGCATATCCCAATCCATCAAGGGATTATTTCACCATACAGGTTGCCGTTGCTCAACCTGCTCAGGTAACCCTGGCCATATTTGATATCACCGGAAAGGAAGTGAACCGGTTAATCGATGGTCAGGCGATGAATAACACGCACGAATACCTGTGGGATGGTAAAAATGCAACAGGGAATGAGGTGGAAAGCGGGATCTATTTTATCCGGCTGACAACTAAAATCGACACCCAAATCATAAAAGTCATTAAGTATTAGGGGCTGCGTATAAAAACGGTATTGTACCCCTATTCCGGATCATCCACCTGGTTACCGATCAGCTTCCAGGAGTATATCAGGAGCCTGCAGAAGTGAGATTTATCCTACCTGTGATCATTGACCGGCTTCCCTGAGGATCCACCGGCAAGAATGATCTACTCTCACATTTTTAATTGATAATTGGAAATATTTATTGTTAGATGTAAATTTGGTATCCTAAACCAGACAACTAATAAAATAAAGGTAAAACACGTTTAGTACTTCGTGCAGATATTTTGACTTATATTAATTGGGGATTCAAGGTTAATGTAAAATATCTGGATTAAACAAAATACTCCAACATTAATAGAAAATGAATGATATTGATTTAACAATGTTTTGTCCACATTGCCAAAAGCATACTTCTATTCAGATAGCAAATGCTCGTTATCAAGGACAATACGGTGGATGGTATAAAACTCCTGCGATTTGGAGAAAAGATGATGCAAAGGAATGGTGGATTGGAATTTGTAACAGTTGTCATGAGCCTGTTTTGATCCTTAATCAATGTGAAGTTATTTTCCCGCAAGGATTGCCAAGTCCAACCGATAATAATATTCCTGATCCAATGAGAACTGATTTAATTGAAGCTAAAATTTGCTATGCTGTTTCAGCATATAGGGGATGTGCAGTTTTAGCAGGAAGATCGATACAGAGTACGTGCATTAATAAAGGCGCTAAAAAAGCTAAATTAGTGGATCAGTTAAATGAACTTAAAACAACTGGAACAATAACTGTAGATTTATTTGAATGGGCTAATGTAGTTAGATGGGTAAGAAATGATGCCGCACATCCAAATGAGAATCAAGTTACAAAAGAAGATGCCGAGGATATTTTAAAATTAGCAGAACAATTCCTTCATGTTATTTATGTTGCCCCTGCAATTGCAAAAGAACAAAAAGCAAAAAAAGGGAAATCGTTATAAAATAATTAAACCAAGCAGATTATGGGCCCAAATGAATTGTTATTCGGTGGCTTTTTTGCTTTCATCTTTAGTGTCATTGTTATTATTGTATTTTTTGTAATGGCGAGCAGAATAGGTGCTATCCGAACAGAATTAAAAGATTTTCAGACAAACCTTGGTAAGCTTCTTAGTTCACCAACTTATAAATGCCAACATTGTGGCATGATCTCAAAACAGCCATATGATTTTTGTCCGATATGCGATAAGAATATTAATGGAAGAACCTTGCAAGAAGAAAGGAAGGACTACCAGGAAAACTTAAAAAAGGGAAATGAGAAGAAGGATAAATTTAAATTATAAGCCATAGACATGACTAAAAAACAATCACCACCAAAAAGAGGTGTTGCTTATGAGAAACGTCAAGCAACAAAAATCCGAGGGAAACATAAAGGAGGACCCAACAAACCGGATATTGTTAAAGGAAAAACTAAAATCGAAGTAAAGAATTGGAAAGATCCAGTTCATTCAGGAGTTATTAAAGACGCAGCAAGAAAGAAAATTACTAAGATTATAAGCAAAAGTGGATTTACTAAACCAGCCAAAGAATTGGCAAAAAAGAAGAATATTAAGTTACAGAAAGGCAAATAATTCTATTGTAAAGCAAGTAAATATTTTAATTAGGTTATATAAATGCATTTTGTAATTATTTGAAATATAAATAATTATAAAAATATATTTTAAATTATTTGTTCTTCAGTTACATAACGGTTACATAAAATCA
>Ga0315537_1000118_pt1 | contig 52048 bp, 64 predicted proteins | sample SalMarSW160270MG_FD_203091 | JGI IMG/M metagenome (GOLD analysis project Ga0315537, IMG submission 203091) | Salt marsh sediment microbial communities from the Plum Island Ecosystem LTER, Massachusetts, United States - Salt Marsh Sediment SW1602-70 ... | reverse complement strand
TCCATTTTTCCTCTTTTTTAATATATAATATTTAAAGTTTAAAAACTTAATTGCGTGGATGCTCCAGCCAGTATTGTGGAGTAGAAATTATTTTTCCTCCTTTTTCATCTAATATAAAAGTTCCTTTTATATTTAATTGCATTTTTACAGCGCAATAAGTAAAAGTTCTTAATATTGGTTTATCATTGGAAAACATATATACTGGTAAATCTTCTGCGTAGATAAGTGCAGTTGCAATAAGCTTGCAGTCTGTGTTCATTTCATTTGTTTTTCCTCTATTTCTTTTAAAAACACGATTAATTTTTGGAATTAAGAGGGAGTCTCTTTTTTTAATTTGTTCTGCATCTAAATTAATAGTTGCGTTTCTGTGTTCTTCTTTTAATAATATATAAATTTTTTCTCTTGCATCTAGAAGTTCTCCTATGGCACTAATTAATGGGTTAAATTTTCTATAAGCTTCTTGAATTGTTTTTTGTAAATTTGCATATCTGTCATCTCTCTGTCTAAATTCCCGTATAACTTCTTCAATTGTTGTCCAGTTTTCCATACCTGAAAGCTTTTTTTTAAGAAAACGTAATCTAATAGCTCCGTCTTTTAAGTCACCCACATCAAGCAGGTCTCTAAGGGTTCCCCTAGCTCTTTTTTCATCAGTACGTAAATCAAAAGCACAAGTATCAATAAACACAACGCCTTTATCCGACTCTGGGAAAAAACTAAAATAATCAACCATCTTTTCAACTAGAAAAATCCAAAACTTTATAATATTTATTGTACTAATATATAATAATTAAAAGGAGGTTAAAATGCCAAAGAAAAAATCCGGAAATCTTAGAAAACTTAATGCACTTAAGTTTGGTTTAGCTGGCGGAATAGTTGCAGCAATTTGTGTATTTGTAACTACTGTTTTTGTAATACTAAAACCAGATTATGGGATGCAGTATACAGGGTTTCTTAAAGACATCTACGGATTTTTAGGATATGATGCAACTTTATTAGGAGCAGTTTTAGGAGCTATTTATGGCTTTATTGACTGCTTTATATTCACATGGGTTTTTGCACTGGTTTATAATAAATTAATAGGTTAATTACTTTAATTTTAATTTAACTATTTCTAGAATAATAAATGTAACTATACACAAACCAATTATCTTTAACCAGTCAAACAATCCTAAAAAGGTAAATTTAAAGAGGCTGTTTAAGGGAGTGTAGATAACTGCCAGGTGTAGGGCTATTGAGAGTGTGACTGCGTAAATTAGATATTTGTTTATTTTTGATTTAAAAATACTGCTTTTGGTTTTACAATTAAAAACCAGAAACATTTCAAATAAAACAGAAGTTGTAACAGCCATTGTTCTTGCTTTGCTTATATCCCCTATATCCCAGTAAAAAGTAAGAAAGCATATTATAAATGCTAAAAACCCTGCTATAATTATAAAGCTTACTGTGTCTTTTAATATCCCTTCTTTAGCTGGTTTGCGTTTCATTACATCTTCTTCTGCGTGTTCTGTTGATAAAGCTAGAGCAGGGAAAGAGTCTGTTATGAGATTAAGCCATAAGATTTGTAATGGTAATAGAGGCAAGAGTGCTGAATCTCGAAATACTATTAGGACAAATAAAATTAAAGTAATTTCATTTGTGTTGGCACTTAACATGTATTTTATAAATTTCTTAATATTGTCATATACTCTTCTTCCTTCTTTGACTGATTTGACAATAGAGGAAAAGTCATTATCCAATAAGATTATATCACTTGAATCTTTTGCAACATCTGTTCCTCTTCCTACTGCTATTCCAATATCAGCTTTTTTAAGAGCAGGGGCATCATTTATTCCATCACCTGTTACTGCAACAATCTCTTCATTTTGTTTTAAAATATTAACTATTCTTAATTTATCTTCTGGGCTTACTCGCGCAAAAATAGCTGTTTTATAAACTTCCTTGCTAAGTTTGTCATCTGACATTTTTTTTAGTTTTGATGATTCTATTGTTTTACCTTTTAGACCAATTTCTTCTCCAACAGCTTTTGCAGTAAGAGCAGAATCTCCTGTAATCATGATAACTTTGATTCCTGCTTCTTCACACTTTTCTATAGCTTTTTTGACCTCTTTTCTTGGAGGGTCAATCATTCCCTGCAAGCCTACAAATATAAGATTTCTTTCTGCTTTTTCTTGTGTTACCTCTTTTGAGGTCACAATTGTTTTATATGCAAAAGCTAATATACGCATTCCTTGAGATGCCATCTTTGCATAGTCCCGTAGAATCTCTCCTCCTCTTTTTTCATCAATTTTTCTTATTTTTCCATTAATTAGCTCCATATTGCATCTTTTAATGACGATTTCAGGAGCACCTTTAACATAACTTATCAATTCTTTGTTTTGTCTTATTATAGACATAATTTTTCTTTCTGAAGAAAAAGGGAATTCTTTAATTCTGGATTGTTTTTCTGTTTCTTGTTTTTTATCTAATCCAAAATCCTTTCCTGCTAATAATAGTGCTTTTTCTGTTGGGTCTCCTATAAGATACTCTTTATTGCCATCTTTTTCTAGTCTTGCATTATTGCATAAAATTCCTATTTCAAATAATAACTTTGTTTCTTTATTTTTTTTGAATTTGTCTGTTATTTCATTATTAACATAAATCCTTTTAACCTGCATTTTTTCTTCTGTTATTGTGCCTGTTTTATCAGTGCAAATAAAAGTTGCTCTTCCCAGGGTTTCTGCTGCAGGAAGTTTTCTTATTAAACTATTTACTTTTAGCATTCTTTGTGTTGCTAATGCCAAGGTTATTGTTATTACTGCTGGCAGGCCCTCAGGTATAGCAGAAACAGCTAAACTAACTGCTGTCATAAATATTGAAAATTTTTCAAATCCAAGAAGAATCCCGAGTGCACTGATGATGACAATTATGCTTATAGCTATAATTCCGATTTTTTTCGCAAAATTATCTAGTTTTTCTTTTAAAGGGTTTTTTTCCTGCTTGATTTTCTGAACCATCTCTGCTATTTTCCCAAATTCTGTTTTCATTCCAGTGGAAACTACTAAGGCTTCTCCTTTCCCTTTTACAACATCTGTTCCTTGATACAGCATGTTTGTTCTGTCTGCAAGTACAACTTCTAGTTTCAGGGTAGAAGGTCTTTTGTCTTCAGCAACACTTTCCCCTGTTAATGCTGCTTCACTAACTTGTAAGCTTTCACAGGACAAAATCCTAGCATCTGCCATAATTTTATCTCCTTCAGTCAAAACCAAAATATCTCCAGGAACAATTTCCCTTGCATCTATTTCTTTAATTTTTCCATTTCTTAAAACAGCTGCCTTAGGAACGAGTATTTGTTTTAGTTTTTCAATTGCTTTTTCTGCTTTATATTCCTGAAAAAATCCAAACAAGCTGTTTAATACAATTATAGCTAATATAAGAGAGAAATCAAGCCAGTGTCCAAGCAATACAGAGATTATAGCTGCTATAAATAAAATTATTATAAGAAAAGAAGTGAACTGCCTGAATAGGATTTTTAAGGCATTCAGTTTTCTTATTTTTTTAAGTTCATTTTTACCGTATTTTTTTAATCTTATTGCAGCCTCTTTTTCAGCAAGTCCTTTTTCAGTTGTCTTTAATTGCTTTAATAAGTCATCCTCTTTTGGGGTGTGCCATTCCATGTGGAAATAAAGGAAGAGAGGTATAAAAAGGTTATTAAACTCTTCTGAATTTCTTTAGCTATGGCAGGAAAAAGAAAGAAACCCTCTTTAATGTGGAAACTTGTTAAGCTACCTTTTGTTGGATTAGGAAAGGTTGTTATTTATATTTATGAGACAAGTAAAAAAAATGCAGAAAAAGCTGCAGCGCAGAGAAAACTTAATCAGTCAAGAGTATATACAGCAGAGCCGAAATTTGACCAGTTTAGTATTATTGAAACAGTTTCAGGAGATTATAATTATACTGAAAAAAGGATTTTTGATGATTCTTTAATTATGCTCATATTTGGGAAAAGGGGAAGTGGAAAAAGTGCTCTTGGATTTAAATTATTAGAGAATATTCACAGTAAAACAAGAAGAAAGTGCTATGCTCTTGGAATTCAGCAAGACAAAATGCCTAAATGGATTGCATCTATTGATGATATAGAGAAAGTTCCAAACGGAGGGGTTATTTTAATTGATGAGGGAGCTATTTCATTTGGCTCACGGAATAGCATGTCAGCAAAAAATAAAGAATTAAGTAATTTATTAACTATCGCAAGGCATAAAAACCTGACTCTTTTGTTTGTTACCCAAAATACAGGCCTTATTGATAAGAATATCCTTGCTTTAACAGACGCGCTTCTTATTAAAGAAGGCAGTCTTTTGCAAATGGAAATGGAAAGAAAAGAAGTTAAGAAGTTTTATGATAAAGCTAATGATTTCTTGAAATTTGCTGAAGGTGATAAGAAAAAATATTTTTATTTAATTGATAGTGATTTTGAGGGGGTTTTGTCTCATAATCTTCCGTCATTTTGGACAAGCGGATTAAGCAAGAATCAGGGTTAAGTTTTAGTTTTCTTCTATTGATAGAAGATTAGAAAACTTTATAAGTTTGAGTTTTCTTTTTAAAAAAGAAAAGCTCTGAAAGAAAAATAAAAAACAAAAAAAGAGGCAGAATGAAAATAGCTATTAATGGTCTAGGTAGAATTGGCAGACTTGTCTTAAAGATTGGTTTAGAAAGAGGACTGAATATAGCAGCTGTAAATGATTTAACAGACGCAGAAACTCTGGCTTATCTTATAAAACATGACTCTGTTTATGGGAATTATAGCAAGAGTGTAGAAGCAGGAAAAGATTTTTTGAAAATTGATGGAAAGAGAATACCTATTTTCGCAGAACCAGATCCAAGAAAATTGCCCTGGAAAAAACTTAAGGTGAATCGGGTTGTGGAATCAACAGGGGCTTTTACAGACAGAGAAGGGGCTGTAAAACATTTGAAAGCAGGTTGTAAGAAGGTTATTATTTCTGCTCCAGCGAAAAGTCCTGATATTACAGTAGTTTTAGGAGTAAATCACGAAAAACTAGAAAGAGAACATGAAATTATATCTATGGCATCTTGCACTACAAACTGTCTTGCACCAGTAGCTAAGGTTTTAAATGATTATTTTGGAATAAAAAGAGGATTTATGACAACTGTTCATGCGTATACAACAAGCCAAAATATTCTTGATTTGCCTCACAAGAACCTAAGAAGAGGTAGAGCCGCTGCTGTAAATATTGTGCCAACAACTTCAGGAGCAACAACTGCAGTTTGTGAGGTTATTCCAGAGTTAAGAGGGAAATTAGATGGACTCGCATTAAGGGTCCCTGTTGCTTGCGGCAGTATAGTAGATTTTGTTGCTGAATTAAAGAAAGAAACAACAAAAGAACAAGTTAATAATGTTCTGAAAAAGGTAGCTTCTGGGGAATTAAAAGGAATTTTGCAATACACAGAAGATGAACTTGTTTCTTCTGATATTATGGGAAACACACATAGTGCTATTGTAGATGGATTGTCAACCCAGGTAATTGGGGGCACAGGAAATTTGGTTAAGGTTTTAGCTTGGTATGATAATGAGTATGGCTATAGCTGGAGAATGGTTGATTTACTTAAATTTTTAAAATAAGTTAAAATACTTCAAATCTTTTGTGAGTTTCTTTGTGGTCATAATAGTTTGCAAAGTTATGTTCTGGAAGAAAGTGGCCTTTAGTTTCTAAATGACGCTGGATAGATGTAGAATCAACAATAAAACCCAGTGTATAAGGATTACACAAGATTTCTTCTACTTTTCTAAATGCGCTCTCGCCATAGTCTTGCCCTTTTACATTATCACATTTGATTTCTAGTTGCCCATCATTCTTTAGCGCAAATGAAAAAAAGATCTTTTCAAGAAAAGCATATACCTTGCCATTGGTTTTGAGATGCCTACTGAAATATTCTAAACATATTTTTCTTTGTAATTCTGCTATAGTCGGGTTACCTTTAGGGGCTGTGAGGGTCATCCTGTTAATAACATCAAAAGGTTTTTTATAAAGATTTATGTGCTCCATAAGATTTATAATATCTTAAAACTTTCTTTTTTAGAAAAAAAGAGACATTTAGAAAGAAAAAACTAAGAAAGAATTTTTAAAAAAGAGGAAAAATGAACTTAAGATATATAGATTCAATAAAAGGAGCTAGTTTAGCATTTGTAATTTTTGTACTGGCTGTCTTGTATATTCCTGGAGTTGGTCCTTCTCAGGAAGTTGAGAATATCTTAACTATTAGTACTTTTTTGTTTGCGATTTTAGCTGGTTTTTTTATTTCAAGATTAGGTAAAAGATATGATCAAATGAGGTTGGCGATTGGGGAAGAAGATGCTCTTTTTTTATCTTTTTATAAAAACTGTCAGATATATGGAAAACAGTTTTCAGATAAAATAAAAGAGCTTATAGATAAATATTATATTATTTGTTATGATTTTGTTGTAGGTAAAGCTTATAAACCAGGTTCAAAATATTTTTTACAAATGTGGGACGAGGTGATTAATATTAGGAAATATAGAAGAGATGTTTCTTATCAGGTTCTTTTACAGGATTTAGAGGGTTTAGAGAGAGTGAGAAATCTTTCTTCAGCACTTCATGAAGAAAAATTAAGTGTAGGGCAGTGGGCTATTTTAGTATTTCTTTCTGGTATTATTTTATTTAGTATATTTTATTTGAAAACAGGTGCCTTGTATTCTCAGATTATAACAGTATTACTTTCAACTGTCTTAGTGCTTGTTTTATTAATAACAAGAGACTTGCAAAACTATATGTTTGGAGGAAAATCTTTATTAGAAGAATCTGGAGAAGAGGTATTTGAGTTTATAGGAAAGAAAAGATATTATAATCACTATATGCTGAGAAAAGGGATAAATAAAGTTCCAAAAAATATCAAGGAATACAGGCTTGGCTTGCATAAGCCTGGTGACGAGAAATTTGATATTAAAAATGTGAGAATAGAGTAAAATGTATGATTTAATTATAATCGGAGCAGGCCCGGCAGGAATGACTGCTGCAATTTATGCTGCCCGAAGAAAAATTAAGTTTGTAATTTTAAGTATAGATATTGGAGGACAGATGGGTTGGAGTTCTGAAGTAGATAATTATCCTGGTGTTCCTGATCAAACAGGAATTGCATTAACTAAAAGATTTCAGGAGCATTTGAGAGATTATAATATTAAGATTAAAACTGAAGAGGTTCTGAAAATCGAAAAAAAAAGAAAAATTTGTGTTATAAAAACAAAGAAGAACCTTTATGAGAGTAAAGCTGTAATTATCGCTTCTGGTAAAAAACCTAGAAAGCTGGGGGTTTCTGGAGAAGAAGAACTTACAGGAAAAGGAATAAGTTATTGCGCAACCTGCGACGCAACTCTTTATGAGGATAAGATTGTAGCAGTTATTGGCGGGGGGAATTCAGGATTAGAAGCTGCTTTATTTTTAAGTAAATATGCAAAAAAAGTTTATATATTAGATATAATGCCAGAACTTGGGGGAGAGCCTTATTTAAAAGATAAAGTAATGGAAGATAGAAAGATTAAAGTTATAACTGGAGCAAAGATAATCAAACTTTTAGGAGACAATATTGTTTCTGGACTAAAATACGAAAAAGAGGGAAAAACAAAAGGACTAAAAGTAGGGGGAGTTTTTGTTGAAATTGGTTTAATAACAGAAGCAAATTTTACAAATGTTAAGAAAAATAAATGGAATGAAATAATGATTTTTAGAAGCACAAAGACGCACGAAGAAAACCTTACTAGCTTGTCTGGAATTTTTGCTGCGGGTGATTGTACAGACATCCCTACTAAGCAGATAGTTGTTGCAGCAGGAGAAGGAGCAAAAGCAGCTCTCGCAGCATTTGATTATATTCATAGGTGGAAATAAAATGGCTAAAATTACTGTTGGAGGAATTATAAAAACATCTATTGTAACTGCCTTTACAATAGCTACTGCTTTGATATGGAAAGATGTCATCGTGGAATCAATAGAACTAATTTTCCCGGCTGAGCAGCTTCTCTATAAGTTTCTTACAGCCATTCTTGCTACTGTAATAACTGTAATTGCTATATATATAATCTTAAAGACACAGAAAGAAACAGAAGTTGTTTTGGGCAAATTTAAAAATGGGAGAAAAATTAAGAAGCAATGAGAACTCTTTCAGATTTTAATTTTAAAGATAAAATAGTTTTATTAAGGGCAGATTTGAATTCAGATGTTCATAAAGGGAAGGTTCTTATGTCTGAAAGAATAAGGGAGTCATCTAAAACAATTAAGGAGTTGAAGAAGAAAAAGGCAAAAATTGTTGTGATTGCCCATCAAGGAAGACCTGGAAAATCAGATTTTATAAGTTTAGAGCAACACAGTAAACTGCTTAATAAATTTGTAAGGATTAAGTTTGTTAAAGATATTGTTGGAAAAAAAGCTCTAAAGGAAATTCAGAGTTTGAAGTCAGGGGAAGCTATTCTTTTGGAAAATATCAGAAAAGAAAAAGATGAATTTTATCCTGATAAGAAAAATAATAAGCTGATTAAGTTGACAGAAAAGGCGGATATTTATGTTAATGATGCTTTTTCTGTTTGTCACAGAAAACAGACATCTATTGTTGGATTTCCGCGTCATATGAAGGCGTGTGCAGGCAGATTATTAGAAAAAGAGGCTAGTGCTTTAAAAAAAATCAAAATTAAAGATTGTCTGTTTATTCTTGGAGGTGCAAAGCCAGAAGAAAATATTAGATTATTGAAAGGCAGGAAAGTTTTAGCCTGCGGATTGTTTGGACAGTTATGCTTAATTGCTAAAGGTAAAAATCTAGGAGAACAGAATAAGTATTTAAAAAAAGAAATAAAAAATTATAATAAAATTCTTAAAGAGTTAAACGGAAAATTAAAGAATGTTGAGACTCCAATTGATTTTGCAGTAAAAATAGGGAATAAAAGAAAGGAGTTAGAGGTTGAGGAGTTTCCAAGTAAGTATGAGATCTTTGATATAGGAAAGAAAACTATGAAAAGATACACTAAGATTATAAAGAATGCAAGTGCAATTTACATGAAAGGGCCTGCTGGTTATTGTGCAGATAAAAAATTTTGTAAGGGCACTAAAAAGATTTTGAAGTCTATTGCAAAGAACAGGAATTTTTCTCTTATTGGGGGAGGACATTTGAGTGATGCTGTTGAGATGTCAGGGATAAATAAGAGAAAGTTTGGCCACATTAGTTTAAGTGGAGGAGCTCTCTTAAGATATATTGCTGGTGAAAAACTACTAGGATTACAGATTTTAGAATGAAAACCTTTATAATGGGCTTTTTCTTCTAAAGATTAATGAATTTAAACAAAAAGGAGGGAAAAATGCAAGCACAGGCACAAGGAGTGAAACCTGCAGCAGACACACAAGCACAACCTGGAGCTAAGAAATCTAAGTGGTGGATATGGTTGATTGTTGTGGTAGTTATTGTTTTACTGATAGCAATTTATTATTGGCTTTTAGGTTAGAAAACAAAATCTTTATACTGGGATTAAATGATGAGATTTTTGTAGCTTGTTTTTTTTAATTGTTAGTATCTAAAAAATGGATGAAATTTATTCCTTAGTAGAAAAATTTCCAGAAAAAATAAAGGATTCTTATGAAACTGAAGTTTTGAGAAGCAATAAGAACTTTGAGGGGATTGTTTTTGTTGGAATGGGTGGGAATTATATTGCTGGACTTGTTTTAAAAGAGATTTTAAGAAAAGAAATCAGTGTAGAAGTCTGCCAAAGCAGTGAAATTTTACTTGATTATAAGACTCTGGTTATTTTAACAAGCTATTCTGGTAACACCAAAGAAGTTGTTGATATTTTTGATAAACTGAAAGACAGAGGAAATATTCTTGTTGTTACATCAGGAGGAGAATTATTAAAAAAGGCAAAAAAGAAAAAAGTTAAACTAATAAAAATTCCTTCAGATATTCATCAAAGATTTACATTTGCAGAGTGTTTCTTTCCTATCTTAAAGTATCTAGAGAATTCTGGAATGATTAAAAGCAAGAAAAAGATAGTTAAGAGGATAGTTATGACACTGAAGAAAAACAAAAAAATTATAGAAGAAGATGCAATTCAATTAGCTTTTAGGTTAAAGAATGAGAACCCTTTGTTTTATGCTTCTCAGTATTTTTATCCTGCTGCTTATAGGATGCAGACAGCAATAGAAGAAGATGTGAAAATAATTTGTCATGCAAATAAAATTACTGAACTTTTTCATAATGAGTTAGAAGCCTTGCCAGCAAGTTACTTCTTTCCTGTATTAATTTTAGATAAAAAAGAGATTCAACCTTTTGTAAAACAGGTGAAATTTTTTAAAAAACACATTAAAGATTTTTACGAGATTGGTTATGGAAAATATTCTAAGGAAGAAAGGATGTTTTTAATTTTTTATTTTGTTGATTTTCTAGGATATCATCTCTCTAGACTAAAAGATACAGATATTGGAGAGACTCCATTATCAGATAAAATTAAAAAGATGTAATTATTCGTAAGAGAATGAAAAAAGAGACGCAGATAGATAAGGCTTATAAAGAGGCAATAGAAACAATAAAAGGGTGTTTTACTCAGTATGGATTGTTTGCTTCTGGTGGAAAAAAAGGATATAGGGGTGTATGGAGCAGAGACAGTTTTATCACATTTCTTGGGGGAAGTTTGTTAGAAGGAAAGGATAAAGAGCTGTTTAGAAAAGCTTTTAAAAAAAGTTTGGAAATTCTAGGAAGGTATCAGAGCAAGAATGGGCAGATACCAAATGCAGTTCATAGTTTTGAGAGAAAAAAACCAATAGTAGATTATCTTTCTATTGATTCTAGCTTATGGTTTATAATTGGGCATTATGTTTATAAGAAAAGATATGGTTCTTCTTTTTTTAAAAAACATAAAGAAAATATTAAAAGAGCAGTTACCTGGCTTTCTTATCAGGATGTTGGAGAAGATCTAATGCTTGAGCAGCTTCCTACGACAGACTGGCAAGATGCTTTTCCCCATAAATACGGGCGTGCAATAAACACGCAGGTTCTATATTATAAAGTTTTAAAATTAATCAAAGAAGGGGGAAAGGCAAGAAAATTAAAATTTTTAGTTAACAAAAGTGAAGAAACAAAATTATGGAACGGAGAGTTTTATATCCCCTACAGGTGGAAGAGTCATGGAAAATATATTGAGATTGGAGACTGGTTTGATTCTTTAGGTAATCTCCTTGCTATTGTTTTTGGTTTTGCATCAAAAAAACAGGCAGAGAGTATTATTTCTCATATTCAGAAAAAGAAAATCAACAAGCCTTATCCTGTTAAGGCAATCTTTCCTCCAATTAAAAAAGGAAGTATGTACTGGAAAAATTATTATCTGGATTGTGAGGCTGGAAAGCCTTTTCATTATTTAAACGCGGGAATCTGGACTTATATTGGAGGATTTTATGTTCTTGCTTTAATCAAGCTTAAAAAATTTGAAGAAGCTAAAAAAGAGCTAAAGAAGCTTGCAGAAGCAAACCTAAAAGGTAATAAGTTTCCTGAATGGATAGATCCTATAATAAAGAAAACTCATGGAAAACTGCAAGCATGGAGTGCAGGAGTGTACATGCTTGCTTATGAATCATTAAAAAAGAAAAAAGTCTTGGTTTAATTATTAGTAAAATTTTTAAATACCCTGAAGATTGTCTTGATGAGGTGGGAGTGCCTCAGACACTTATTCTTAGAAAATTAAGATGATAAAAATAACTAGAAAAGCTATAGATTCTGTTTTAGAAGAAATAGTAAGGGAATATGAAAGAGAAAGTAGAACAAGAAAAAACTTTTTTATATGACTATATTACTAGTGGAGTTATATGTCTCTAAGAATTTTATGCTGATAAAGGGCAATTAATTAGGGCAGGCTATAAAAGTGGAGCATATCTTACTTTTCGAATGATAGAAGCGCAATTAAGTTTAGACAAACAGCAATCTCCAGAGATAATTGAGGATGATATAAAAAAAGCAACTGAGGATGTGAAGGTTATTACAAGTATGGAAGTAAGTGATGTTTCTTTGGCAAAAATAGCTCAAGTCAGGGAGGAAAACACTGAATTTGGAGATTATGTAATTAATTATATAGAACATCAAGCACCTAATGAGATGATATCAAGAGGGTTTGCATTAGGGGTTGTAACAACTTATTCTGTTTATGAACAAGCTTTTAAGAGATTGAAAAGTGCTTGAAATTAGAATTCTTACTTAAGATTAAGTCTTTCTTTAGTTATATCCAACATTTTTTTGGAGATATCCCTATAGTCGAGATTTTTAAGGACATGCTCTCTTGCCTGCTTTCCCATTTTTTCACACAAATCAGGGTTTGTTAGAAGTTTTAATGTGAGTTTTTTTACGTCATTAACATCTGCCCTGTATGCAAAAGTCTTTGGAGGATCAAATTTCACCATTTCTTTTTTCTTAAAACCCATCCAGGGATAAACCCACTCTTCATCTAGCATTATTTCTTCTCCAACCTTAGCCAAGAAACCTGTTTTATTGTGGATTATTGTTTCTCCTGGACCCATTTTATTTATTGATATTACTGGCTTTCCGCAGGACATAGCCTCAACTTGTATCATGCCAAAGCCCTCAAGTCTAGAGGGTGCTGCATAAATATCTGCAGCGTTTAGAAGATGAACCATAAACTCTTGTGAGAATTCATCATCCATGAAAATTACTTTATTGCCTATACCAAGTTCTTCAGCGAGCTTTTGTTCTTCTCCTCTCCAGTCCTCTGCACATTCGCTTGGCCAGGATTTGCATACATATTTCCAGTCTTTAAATTCTTTATCAACCTCTGCTAGAGCCTCAATCATTTCCTGTGCTCCTTTTGATGTAACATCCCCTCCAACTGTTAGAATCATTTTTTCATTATCTTTTACTCCAAATACTTTTCTCATGGCTTTGTTATATCTTTTGTTGTTAGTAGGTTTGAATAAGTTTGTGTCAACTCCTATGTGCATTGGAACTATCTTGCTTACATCGATGCCATCTCTCTTATAAATGTCCTTGACCCACTGGCTTGTTGTGAACATTAAGTCCAGCTGATCGAATTCTTTTTGATAATTTGCCACCCAACCATCAGAATTAAACCATGGAACAGGATTGATTTTGTGTTTTAATGGTTCCTGAACAATCTCAGGAACATTGCCCCAGAATCCTATACCAAAAGAAACATCTGGTTTGTAGTATTTTAGATAGAAATTTTTCTGTAAACTGTCTTTAAAATGACAGGGCAAGGCCTCATGATTAGAATCCAATATCCCCCTGTAGAGTAAATCTCCCTGAAGACTTTGGCCATCAGGTTCAGGGGGGTAAGCATAAAGTACTACGCACCTCATATTTTTTCTTTGACTTTAAATGTTTCTTTATTTTTTGAACACATATCTTCAAAGCTGTTTTGTTTAAAGCGATAAATCCCTTTAATCAAATATTTTTTTTTCATAAAACAAACATCTTTCAACTTTATAAACTTATCTGAATTTTTGTTCGGACAACAGAAAGCTCCTTTCATAGTGTAAGAGAAGAACAAAACCTCTTTCGCAATCAAATCGCGTGCGTTCAGCATTTTAACAACTGCTTTATGAACATCAATATGTCTCTTGTGCCCGTACTCTCCATTCAGTCCATGAGTAAAGATATAACCATAGCTTTTTCCGTCGATAAATTGCTTAATTCTTTTTATAATCTCTTCTGCTTTAATCTCATTTAGCTTTTCATCTTCCAAGTCAGATATGAAACATCTTGCTTTCAAAATCCTACACACTCTTGCAAACTTTGGAGCGCGATCTGGATCGTCTTTTCTGCACAGACTGATGATTGTTGTATCCCACTTGTCTTTGTTCATCAGAAGAGTTCCTCCCATCCAGATTGTCTCATCATCTGGATGAGCGATGATCACCAAGACTTTTTTCTTTCTTACCTTTTTTTTCATAAGCATCAAAAGGTTTTTAATTAGATAAATCTTTCTATAATCATAAAATTTAGAAAGAGAAAACTAGGAGAGAGACTGGACAAAAAAGAGGTCAGATGAAATTTGATGTTGTTACTTTTGGAGGTGCAGTTGTGGATGTTTTTGTAGGCACAGACTTAGCTGAAAGAGGCAAGTTCATCGCATATCCGGTTGGAAGCAAGATTTTGATTAAAGATTTGAGATTTGATATTGGGGGAGGAGGGACAAATTCTGCTGTTGCATTCTCCAGACTTGGACTAAAGACAGGATGGATTGGAAAAGTTGGAGATGATAATCCAGGGAAAAGCATATTGAATTTAATGAAAGAAGAGAATGTAAAGTTTCTTGGAAAGGTCGAAAGAGGAGGTCTAAGTGGTTTTTCAATTGTTTTGGATAGCAAGGAAAATAACCGGACAGTTTTAACTTATAGGGGGGAGAATAACAATTTCTCTTTGGGGGAGATTAATTTAAGAAAATTAAAAACAAAGTGGGTTTATTACTCTTCTGCCCTAGGGGAGAGTTTTAAAACACAGAGGAGGCTCGCACCAATTTTAAAAAGAAAAAACATTAAGATAGCTTTTAATCCTGGTTCTTACTTGATTGAAAAGAAAAACTTGAAACATCTTTTGAAGTTTGTGAATATTCTTACTTTAAACAAAGAAGAAGCTCAAACACTCGCAAAAAAGAAGAAAAAGGTTATTGAAGCGCTTCATAAAATAATTAGTAAAGAAGGCATAGTAGTTATCACAGACAGAAATAATAAAATTCAGGCGTTTGATGGCAAGAGAAAGTATTCTCTTCAGCCAAATGAGATAAAGGTGGTGGAAAGAACAGGGGCAGGTGATGCTTTTGCTTCTGGATTTGTTGCCGGAATAATTGTAGGAATGAGTATTGAGCAAGCTCTTAAATTAGGGCTAAAAGAATCAGAAGCTGTTATTAGGTATCTCGGAGCTAAAAATAATTTATTGAGAATGAGAATTAATTAGAGGGATAGATTTATAAAATACAGTTCTCTTTTAAGTTTATAAAAAGAGGCAAAATAAAAAAGATGGTTGGTTTAAATAAGATAGCAAAAAAAGGAAAGGCTCTTTTTTTAGCTTATGACCAGGGATTAGAGCATGGGCCTAGTGATTTTAATGATAAGAATGTAGACCCCTTGTATATTTTTGAATTGGCTAAGAAAGGAGGATGTACAGCTATTGTTCTTCAAAAGGGCATTGTTGAAAAGTACAGGGAAGAATTAAAGAAATTTAAGATTCCTTTAATAATGAAATTAAATGGAAAGACAAATTTATTTAGAGGAGACCCAATATCCAGACAGTTGTGCACTGTTAAAGAAGCAATTAAACTAGGAGCAAGTGCAGTAGGTTTTACAATCTATATTGGAAGCCAGCATGAAGGGAATATGTTATCAGATTTTGAAAATATTCAAAGAGAGGCGCATAAAAGAGGACTTCCTGTTGTTGCATGGGTATATGCAAGAGGAAGTTCTGTTAGAATAAAGCCTTCTGGGGAATTAATGGCATATGCTGCAAGGACAGGATTAGAGATTGGAGCAGATATTATTAAGATAAAGTATGATGGGAATTTTAAAAGTCTGAAATGGGCTGTGGAGTCTGCTGGAAGAACAAAAGTAGTAATTGCCGGAGGTCTTAAAAAAGACCAAAAACTTTTTTTAAAGCAGGTCAAGGACATTATGAATGCAGGAGCTATTGGATTAGCTGTTGGAAGAAATATCTGGCAGAATAAAGACCCTTATGCTGTTATTAAGCAAGTTAGGAAAATAATGTGGGGATAAGACCATTAATAATTTTACAAATAGAAAATGAAGCCTCTAATTGTTGTTAATTTTAAAACATATAAGCAAGGTAAAGATGCTATTAAATTAGCTAAGGTAATTGAGAGAGTTGACAGCAAGATAATTGTTGGGGTCCAGGCAAGTGATATTTATGAGATTACTAAGAGAACAAAATTAAAGGTTTATGCACAGCATGTTGATTATTTTAAACCAGGAAGGCATACTGGTTTTATTATTCCAGAGGCAGTTAAGAGGGATAAGGCTGTTGGAAGTTTTCTTAATCATTCTGAGCATAAATTAAGTTTAAGAGCAATAAAGAAGACAATCAAGAGATGCAAACAAGTAGGATTAAAGACAATGGTTTTTGCAAGAGACTTGAGAGAAGCAAGAAAAATTCAAAAAATGAAGCCAGACTATCTTATTGTTGAGCCTCCTGAATTGGTTGCAGGAAAGATTTCAGTAAGTAAAGCTAAGCCAGAATTAATAGAGAAGATTGCCAAGAAGCTAAAAATGAAATTTTTAGTTGGCGCAGGAATTAAGACAAAAGAAGATATTAAGATTGCCATGAAGCTTGGTGCTTCAGGGATTGCTGTTAGTTCTGCTGTGACTAAATCAAGAAATCCTAGAAAAAAGCTAAAAAGCCTGTTAAAATAGGTTAATTTATTCTGTGAACAAGATCTTTTGGATTCACTTTAATCGAGCATATTTCTCCAGTTGAGCTATCTCTTATGCCAACAGTGGCTGTATCCTTTGCCCTATCAATAAAAACAGTATCTATACTGACAACTGTTTTATGACCGTATCTTTGAACAACTCTTCTTTTATCAACAATTACTGCTTGCTTATTTGTCAGTAATTCAGCAAAAGAATCTTTTTCTCTTCCTATTGGAATTATAATAACTTCATTAGGAAAATTAAGATAAGTAGCGGAATAAGACGTACATTTTAAATATGGCCTCATAAACATGAACAACTCATTGTTTTAGGGTTTATAAGAATTGCTATTTGCTTTTTTACCAGATAAATAATTCGTCAATTGTTGTTTTTAATGCCTTTGCTACGTTGTGGGCAAGTTGAAGAGAAGGATTGTACTTACCTTTTTCTAAAAAAACAATTGTTTCCCTTCTTACTCCAACTTTTCTTGCCAAATCTTCTTGAGTCAGATTATATCTTGCCCTAAGTTCTTTTATTCGTGTTTTCATTTTACATCAGATTTCCGTATAAAGTATATTCTGAACAGGATTATTGTGATAACCATGGTCCAGAATACTATTGTTATTATGTGGGTTGCTGTTAAACTGATGAACTCTAAGTACTCTAACCAGTATATTGATATCACTACAATAAATGTTATGGTCCAAGACCATAAGGTTGCACGACTTCCAAGCTTTTCTAGTCTTTCATCTGATTTGTATTTCTCAGGGTTCTTGAATCTGAAGAAAGTTATTGCCACAATACCTACTATCATGCCTATTGCCACACCAAAAGACTGTGCGTCTCTTTTTTTTATTAACAATAGGGCAAGCATTATTACTATAATAACAAACTTTCCAATTAGCCATTTAGTTGCTTTTTCCATTTTAAATCAGATTCTCTTTTCCTTTCTTACTAACCCATAGCCAACACAGTCCAAAAATTATTGCCATTCCAAGTATTCCAATACCTAATGCTTGTGAAGGGTCTCTGAATTGTATTAAACTTTCTGAAGCCCAGCCCAGTATTAAAAGATACCAGATAGATATTAAAAATGTATAATATCCTGCAAGAACCATAATTTTCTTGCTTCTTTCATCCTGATATGGAAACCCTTTTTTTACTGCATTGTACTGTCTTTTTAAAATAGATACAGCAAACACCAGCAAGATTATTGCGATGACTATTGAAATAGCTCCTACAACAAGATTGCCATTTCTTATTATTGTTACTGCAAATAGAATTAAGGTACAGACAACAAGTAAGGCTACAATTCCTGCTGTCCAAACTCTTAGTTTATCTTTATTTTGGTTTTTTCTTTTCATTTATTTAACCTCCTGAATTTATTTCAAGTTTTATTAATTATTTATAACTTTTTGTTATATTTAATTAACTTTATGTTAGAACTAGATAACATTAGTATTTAAATGTTTCGGTTTTTGTGCATTGTTATCAAATAAGTTTTTAAATATAGGCACGTTTATTGAAATAACATGATTGATGATAAAAAACTATTTTCTGCATTTGTTTATGGTGCTTATGCTTCAGGATTTTGTGGAGTGAGATTGGATTCTTCAGAAAAGAATAATGGAATGGCGCTTTATGAGGCATATATTAAGACTGGAGAAAATTTTCCAGAGAACCAATTAGGTGTGCTTAGGCCAGAATTAACTCAGGCCTTTAAAGGCGGAAAGCTTAGAAATTATATTTACAACCAACATTTTGAGATAGTTTGGAAAGATATTGAGAGAGAAGCAGGAAAAAATCTTCCTCAAGCTCTAAAATCTAACCTTTTTTTAGCTTTAGCTTTGTCTTGTCCTGTTAATTTTTATACAGTTATTGAAGTGAATAAACCCATAATTACAGTTCAAAATATTTTTTCTTCTCAAAGAAGAAAAATTATAAGATTAGGAGGTTTAGAAAAGCTATCGCATGGAGACACTGTTTCAGGGCACTGGAATCATATGTTAGAGGTTGTTGATGGACTAGAGGGCATAGGAAAATATAAAGGTGTCTCAGAACTTTGGTATGATATTATAGGGCAAATTGTTAAAATAAAATGAAAATACTTGTTTTTGGAAATCCACTTGTAGAACAGGATAGTTTGGCATTAAAACTTCTTCCTAAATTAAGGGAAAAATTCTTAAGTATTGAATTTAAAGAGCTTGACCCAAATGAAAATTTAGAAGAGGAGATTGAAGATGGCAAGCTCAGAATTCTTGATGTTGTTAAAGGAATAGATAATGTTATGATTATTAATGATATTGATAAATTACAAGTTGGGAAAGTTTATAGTATGCATGATTTTGACCTTGCTTATAACCTAAAGTTACTAAAGAAAATCAATAAACTCAAAGAAGTTGAGATAATCTGCTTGCCTATGTTTATGGATAAAGAAGAGGCTTTTAGTCAAATCCAGTTAATCTTAAGGAAATGGGTGGCACAAGACATGCAAGGGTCGTAAGCTCTTATCATTTTTTCTGCTTGCATTGATATTTCTTGTTTTGTTTTACCTTCATTTATTAAATGTTCTATATATTTTGCAAGGTCTTTTTGTAGATGAATTATATTTTGCTGTGTTGGAATGCAAAGATCTGCAAAAACTATCTTCCCTTGGTTATTCATATGCAGATGATAGTATAATGTTCCTCTTGGTGCTTCTACAACCCCCACTCCAGTAGCTTCTCTTGGCTTTACTTTAATTGGCTTTTCCTGTTTAATGCTGTTTTTCAGCTCTTCTAGAAGTTCTATGGAATTATCTACTTCATGAAGCATTTCAATTGCCTGAGCTGTGTTATTATTAAAAACACAATTATTAGGAAAGATTTTTAGATACTCTAAAGCATCTTTTATTGTATATTTATTTAATCTGTGTTTATTGAGATTTACTCTTGCTAAAGCGCCAACCATAAAATCTTCAGATTCCCATGTAAATGCTGTAGCTGTTGAATACGGTAAGACAACACGTTCTAGATGAGTCCTATATTTTTCTTCAGGTATTGTTGTTCCATAAGCTGTTCTAATAACTCCTTTTATAAAATTATAATCATCATTAACCAATCCAACATAATTTGTTTTTCTTTTGAATGTTGTTTGGTCGTTATAGAAAATATAAATGATTTTTAAAATTCTTTGCCTGCAGTCATATAATTTTTCTATTGCTTTTTCTATGTCTTGTTTTTTTGGAAGCTGGGTAAATCCTCCGATTACTGCATTTGGCGGATGAACAGCCCTTCCTCCGATAATTGTAGTGAGAAAGTTTCCTGCTTCTTTTACATGTAGTCCATCATGAATATACTCCTGCTGTTCTTTGTTGAAATCAAGAACAGAGTCTTTGTTAAATATGTCCGGAAGACAGAAAAAATAAAGATGCATTGCATGGTCTCTTAGATGGCTTCCGTTTCCTAATAATTTTCTGAGTTTATATGTTTGTTCTGTAATATTCAATCCAAGAGCTTTTTCAATTGTTTCAATAGAGCAGAGAGTGTGAGCTGAAGAACATGTTCCGCAGATTCTTGACATTGTTGTCGGAACTAAATTAAAGTCTAATCCAGTAACAGCCTGTGTGAAAAATCTCTTATTCTCGCTTATCTTTAACTTGCATGACTCTACTTTTCCTTGCTTTACTTTAACATCCAAGTGAGTATGCCCTTCTATTTTTGAAATATTCTTTATTGTTATGTCAAAATCTTCGTGCTTATGCATTTTTCCTCTTTTGCGTCTACTAATAAACATAATGCTTGTTGTTTATAAATATATTTCTTAAGATAATAATTCTTTTAAACCCCTTAACTATCCAAATTTATGAGTGAAACACTTGTTTCTCTTTTAGACAATGCTGTTGAAAAATATGGTGTAAGAATTGCTATAAAAAGTCAGATAACTGGAGAAAGCTGGACTTATTCTCAACTTAGACAGCAAGCTTTGAGAGTAAGCAAGACCCTCTGGCAGAAAGGAGTTGGAAAAGGAGACTATGTGGCTATTATCTCTGATAATACCCCTGCTTTTTTAGCAGCAGATTATGGTGTTTTATATACAGGAGCTGCTTCTGTTCCAATAGATCAGGCTTTAAGGCCAGAAAATCTTTTAAAAGATTATTTAGACCTTGTTAAACCTAAATTCATTTTAGCAGAGGAAAAGTATATTGGTAGAGTTAATAATTATGCCAATAATACTCCTTTATTATCTTTTGAAGAAGCATTTGAAAATAAACCATGTAGGCCAGATGTGGAAATTGCAGAGAAGAATATATCCACAATTATTTTTTCTTCTGGAACAAGTGCTCAATCAGAGAGAGCATTTAAAGCTGTTGAACTTTCTCATGGCAATATAGCTTCAAATATTATTGCAACAGAGCATCTCACAACAAGAGCAGAAAGAATTGATGGATATTCCCAAGGGGTTTATTTGACAGGAATTGGGAAACAATGGCATTCTTTTGAGTATATGGTGCAAAAAGCATTTTTGAATGCAGGCTGTTTGTTACATTTTACAAATATCCCTAGTTTTAGAAAAGGCAGTGCAGCAGAAATAAATCCTAACTATAGCCTAATAATCCCTAAAATGGCTAATTGGATGAAAAGAGAGATTGAGAGAGGAATTGAAAAACCAAAGGGCAGTAAGAAAAAAAGAAATATGCTCTATGCATTTTTTAAATACTTTTTAAAAAATTCAAACCAATTTAATTTTGATAAAGTTAATGAATTACATTCTAGATTAGACAAGCAGTTACTTGACCAAATAGCAGAACAGATGTTTTATAAGAGGATTAGGAAGAAGTTAGGGGGAAAATTAGGAAAAAATAGGCCTTACTTTATTGGTGGATCTGCCCCCTTACCTCTGGAAACCCAGTTATTTTTTTATAGTGTTGGCTTACCTATATATCAGGGTTATGGACTTACAGAGACCTCTCCTGTTATTTCTGTAAATGTTCCAGAAGATTATAGATTTGGCTCTTCTGGAAGACTTATTTCAGGAGTAGAAGTTATGATTGCAGATGAAGACTATTTAAAAAAATCAGCAATAAGAGGGGTAGGTGATGGTGAAGAAGGGCTTATTTTAGTTAAAGGGCCTAATGTGTTCCCAGGATATTTAAAAGATTCTGAAAGAACCAGAAAAGTTTTTATTGAAGGTTGGTTTAATACAGGAGACATAGGCCACCTTGAAAGAGGATTTATTCATGTTACAGGAAGAGATAAAGATATTATTTGCACACTTGATGGGGAAAAAGTTTTTTCTACTCTTGTAGAAACCTATTATGCTGCCAAAGGTTTAAATCTGGTCTTAATTGGGAATAACCAAAAGAATGTTGGGGCTTTGATTATCGCAGATGAAGAAATCAAAGAACAAATAGATTTAGAAGGACAGGAAATAGTTATTGAAAGAATATATAATCAATTATCTAATGCTAAGGAGAAGTTTAATGTAGATTTTGGTCGGACGTTAGGAAATATAGGATTGATTTTTGATTTTGATGAACATCCAGAATTAATGACAAATACTATGAAGATTCGAAGGAGGTTGTTTGAGAAAGTTTACGCAGAACAAATAAAGAAAGTTTGCAGTAAAGGGAAAGACTCTAAGTCAAGTTAAGTATTCATCTATTTTTTTAATTAAAAAAGCCTCTTCAACAGGGCAGCCTGGGATGTTGTCATCAACTTTAACAAATTTATTTAATGGAGAGATTTCTTTTATCTGCCTGAATCTGACTATCAAGGGAAGGATTTCCCGCTTTTTTTCTTCTGGAAACTTGTTTCTTTGATTTGAAGGGTAGCCATCAACAGCTCCAGAACCTAAAGCAACTAATATCTTGGTTTTTTTTCTAATCTCTTGCAGCTTTCTTATCTCACTTTCTGTGGATATAGCACCTTCAACAAGTGCAATATCCATCTTTTTTACTTTTTTATCTGTTTTTAATGCTCTGAAATTAACAATTTTCATTTTTTTCATGTATTCTTCAAACTTTGTATTAAAAGTTTCTATAAATGAGACAGTGCAACCTTCACAGCATGTAAACGAAAAAACACCTATTTTTTTCTTCATGTATATTTTAAACATAAACTATTTAAATAGATTATGTTTTTCCAATTCATGAAAGAGGTGAAAGAACCCTGGGGTAAGGAGAAGCAATTTTTTTATAATAAAAAATGTACTGTTAAGATATTAGAGGTTAGACCCCATCAAAAATTGAGTCTTCAGTACCATAAAAAAAGAAGAGAAATGTGGTATTTCTTAACAGATGGATATGTTCAAATGGGATTGAAAAAGAGAAGAGCAAAAAAAGGTGAATTTTTGAATGTCAAGAAAGGACAAGCCCATAGACTCATGGCAAAAAATAAAACAGTTCAGGTTTTAGAAATCTCTCTAGGAAAATATAAAAAATCCGATGTTATAAGAATGGAGGATAAGTATGGGCGGGCTTAGAGATCTTGAAAAGAAAATAGAGAGAAAAATAAAGAAAAATGAGGTTATAGCTGTTGATCTTGGAGGTACAAATTTAAGGGTTGCAAGGGTAAGGAATAATAAAATCTTGCAGTATGTTAAGAGGAGAACCCCAAAACAAAGGAATAAGCTGATTATGGCGCTTTATGATACTATAGCTTCTTTAATGACTCTAAATGTTAAGGCTATAGGAGTTTCTTCTGCAGGGCCTTTGGAAGCTGGAATTATTAAAAATCCCCCTAATATGCCGCTTCATAATTTTAATATGAAAGAAAAACTAAAGAAGGTTTTTAATAAAAGGGTAGAGGTTGAGAATGATGCTAATTGTGTTGCAATTGCTGAAGCTAAACTTGGGTGCAAGAAGAAAAATTTTGTTGTTTTGACTTTAGGAACAGGCATTGGAGGAGGAGTTATAATCAATGGAGATTTGTATATAGGAGAGGGTTATGCTTCTGAGCCAGGGCATATTATACTAGATAGGGGGATGTCATTTGAACAGCTATGGCAGGAAAACAGGAGATTTTGCAAAAAGTGTTTTGGAAGAATGGTATTGTTTAAGGACTTAGTAAAGAGAAAAGACAGAAAAGCTAAAAAAGTTCTTCAACAAGCTTCAGTAATACTTGGAAAAGGAATTGGAAGTTTAATAGATGTTTTTGACCCTGAGGTTATTATTCTTGCCGGAGGGGTAAGAGAGGCAGGTGGCAAGTTCCTTGATCTTATCAAGGAACAAGCTAAAAAATACACTCTTATCCCAAGAACTACTAAGATTGAGTGGAGCAAACTAGAGCATCCAGGCACGTTAGGGGCGAGTTTGCTGGTGAGTTAAGAGTTTTTAATTATCAACATATCTATCTAATATTTTATCCAAACCTCTTTCTTTTATCCAATTTTCATTTAAAGCAGGATCATCAAAACTTCCATCTAAATGGAGATAATTAAAACCTCCTTCTCCAAAACTAGCTGGTCCTTTATCATCTACTACTCCAATTTCATTTATTGTTTGCCTTGTGCTCCATCCACTAACACCCTTTTCACATACTCCTCTAAAAATATATTTTAATCCTAAATCAGTTCCAGGCCAGAAATAGTTCTTAGAAAATAGCTTATCTTTAATCTTACTTAACCACGATTTGCCCCTTAAATCTTCAACTACTTTCCAAAACCAAAAAGTATTTCTTCGCCCACGCTGATTTTCTGCTGTATAAGAAACAGGAATTGTTGAAAACCCTCTTCTCTCACAATTATATGCTCCAGCATGCTTATTAAAATATTCTCTTTGAAATATAAGTGCTATTTTATCTTTTTCTAATACAGTTACAATACAATCCTTTCTTCCTCTCTCTTTAGGATCCTCTATTCTTATTCTTTCAGAGTACTTTTTGTCTTCTTCTGATAAGATTACTGTTCCATCTTGTAAAATTTTATTTAATATAATTTCTAATTTAATTCCCTTGTAAGTAACATTTTGGAAATCTCCTTTGTCAATTTTAACCTGCCTCTTTAAATCTTTATCTTCTCCCATTTTAACATCTTTCATCAAAAGAACCACAAAGTCTCCAAAAGTCTTCTAACCAAGAAGTTTTTGAAAATTTCTTTCTCCTTTTTTCAATTTCTGCTAATAGATATTCTCTTGCAGATTCCACTTCTAAAGGGCTGAATTGTTTACCAATATAATTTCCAACATCATAAAAACCCTTAAATATTTTTTCTATTTTAGATAAATTTTCTCTGTCAAAACTAAATCTATCAGGATAAGATTCGCTAAGAGATAATTTTAAACCTATTTCATATGCAGATAATGCCTCAATTCTTGCTTTCTTTGCTACTCCCTTTAAATTTCTATCTAGCTCTTCTAAAACTCTTTTAAGATAGGGTGTTGTTTTCATCTTACTTTCCTCCAAATTTATATTGCAAACTAATAAAAATCATATCATCCTTGTTGTTTCTAAGAACATCTGTATCATAAGACAACAATGCACTAAGGTTTTTCGTTATATTTACTGTAAGAGAAGGTCCTATATAGAAAAAAGGCTTTTTCCCATCATCTTTTTTTGCATAACCTAATAAGCCTGCTTTAAATGTATCATTAAGCTTATAATCTATTGTTGGAATAAAATAAAAATGATTTGCTGACAGGTCATTTAGCCCCCAAAAATATCTTAACTGAGAGTTTATTGTTAATTTATCATCTAAAGCTTTTATTTGATAATCTGTCCTTATTCCCATCCAGCTTCTATCTTTATTATCAGACTTAAAGTAAAAATAAGGGGTAAAATTGCCAAACTTCCTTCCTAACATTAAATCAGTTCTCTGAGTTCCTGAAGGTGCAGTATGAATAAAGGGCTTAAATTTAAAAACATCATTTCCTTTAGTATAACTTAATTCTGTTGAAAATAATTTTATTGTTTCATTTTCAGAGGCTCTTACATTTTTAACACCAGCAAAAAGTACCAAAGGTACTAAAATAGGAGCTACTATTTTTCTTACAAAGCTTTTAATTCTTGAGCTTTTCATTTTTTACCCCCTAAAGGAATATACAAACTAACACTAACATAACTCCTGTCTTTTCTGTCTTCAAAGAACTGATGTCCTGCTTCTAATTTTACTGGACCTTTCCCTAGAACGCCATGAACTCCATAAGAGTCACTTACTCCTCCAATTCCATTTGTATAAGTTCCATAAATTCCTAGATTTCCAAACTGATAGCCTAAATCTCCTTCAATGTATCCTTTTCTTTTTCCAGTTGTATTAATATTCCCTGATACTCTAAAAGCTAGTCCTTTTTTGCTTCTTTCAACAACAGTTGGTGGCTCAATTGTTGTAACAGGAGAGTTTATTACATGAGGGCTAAGTATGTAGCCCTGATTTCTTCCTACAAACGCAGGTCCGCTTCCGTTTTTGCTAAAAGTAGGGTTTTCAGCTGTAGTGGATTTAAAAGCAATATTTTCAGAACCATGTTTCCAATCATAAATTAATATAGTCCTGTTTCCCCATTTAACATCTCCATGCCTCATAAAATATGCTCCAAGTTTCTTTGTTCTAATGTCATTATCTGGAAGCAATAAACCAACTCCTAACTGATGGTTTTTGTCCATGTTCCAAATAGTTTTTCCACTAAAATAATTAATATCCCCTTCAGGAGTGTCAACTTTATCAATTCCAGCTCCAAAATTCCATGTTTCTCCAAATCCGTGCTCAAATCCTGCTCCAACCCTTCTGCTGTCGCTTGAAAAACTATCTTCTATGTTTAGAAATAAGTCTAAATCTCCAAAACTAGTAATTCCCTCCATACCTATTCCTTGCTTGTCTCCTGATTCTCCAAAAACACTAGCAGAATATTCTAAATCTCCAGTTTTAAATCTTGGTATAATTAAACCATAAGAATTCCAGTCAGTATCTTTTCCACCTACTTCTCCGTTAAAATGATAACTTCTGAAAATTTCATTAAACCTGCTATACTTGCCGTCAACAGGAGCAATTCCAATTGTACCTTTAGTCAGATGCTCATCCTTACTTTCAGTATGTTCTAATCTTGTTCTAACAGAATAATTATTTTTTAGAAAATTATTAAAAGTTACAGGGTTACTTAATGTTCCTGAGTTAGCTGCATTTGCATTTCCAATAATTCCAGCTAAAGTTGTCACAATACCTACCGCAAGTTTTTTCCATAATGGCATTTTTTTAGGTTTCATTTTCACTTAGAATTAAAATCCATAACCTATCCCTACTCCTCCATAGGTGAATTGTTCTGTTGTGTCATCATTTAGAGAAAGTTGTCTTCTTACAAATCCGTTTATATTCCAGCTTCCTTTTCCTATTCTCACTGAAATTCCAGGAGAAACATGTCTAAATCCATCAATCCCATACATATCCCTTGTATAACCCATAGATATTTCAGGAGCTACTGAGACTTCTGCTCCTGCAATTTTCCCTATTGGGAATGCTTTTGAGATTTTTCCTGAAATTGATTCACCGTCTGGAGCACCATCTTTAGCAAACATATGAAGCCCGCCAAAACGGGCATCAATAAATCCATTATAAGAAAGTTCTCCTCCGACAAGATAATCAGATCTCCACTTATCAGAAACAGGAAAAGTCCAGTTCATAAAAGTTCCACTTAAAGATAATTTATTTGTCAAAGAATGTGTGTAAGTAATCCATGAATCTATTTCTTGCTTCCCACTATCTTCTCCTCCTCCAATAGCATTAGAATGAAAAAGATTTCCTGAAATAGGGCCCTTGTTGATGCTAAGAAAACTCTGGCTAGATCTTCTAGCAATTCTGTCCCCAGAAGGAATAACCCAGTCACTTACTATGCTTGTTTCAGCATAACCTCTAATTGGTTCATCTTTAACTTTTTCTAAAGAACCACACCCGATAGGCAGGAAAGTTAAAAGAGTGACTAGACCTCCAGCCACAGCATTTCTTATTCTTGATTTAAATGATTTTTCTACTTTCATTTTATACATATATTATGTGTTTACTACTCATAAGTAATGTATAAACTTTTGAAAGGAATATAAATATTTTTATTAAACTATATAAACTAGTATAAATATATATACATTTTAGAAAAGCTTTTAAAGGCTGGTTTCTTAGTTGTTTTATGAGAAAACCATCCTTGCATATTGAAATAGAAAATTTAATAAGAAAAAGGCATGAAATTCTTTTAAGAGAGCATATAAAACTTAAAAAAAAGAAAATTTACAAGATTGATAACTATAAGTTAGTTGTTTATCCTGATGTTTTCCCCCCTTTTGATGACTCTTTATTTTTTTACAGATTCCTTAAAAATTTAAAAAATCCTGGCAGTGTATTAGATATGGGAACAGGGTCTGGCGTTCTTTCTTTGGCTGTAAATAAAACAGCTAAGGAAATCATAGCTGTGGATATTAATAAAGAGGCGATAAAGTCGCTTAAAGAAACAATAAAAGCCAATAAATTAGAAAAGATAAAAGCAAAATTTAGCAACATATTTTCTAATATAAACAAAAAATTTGATACAATCACTTTTAATCCTCCATTTATGTATTTTAAACCAAAAAACAACCTAGAAAAAGCAATTTGCAATCAAAACTATAAAGATTTAGAGAGATTTTTCAAACAAGTAAGAAAGTATCTAAAGAAAAAAGGCAAAATTTATATGATTTTTTCAGACATTGGGGATATAAATTATTTAAAAAGATTGATTGAAAAAAATAAATTTAAATATAAAATTCTAAAAGAGAAAAAAGCCATCCCTTTAGTAGGAAATGAAAGGTTTTATTACTATATTTTTGAGATAAAATGAAAAGAAAACTTGTAAAGCAAGGAGCAGCAACAATGATGATTAGCCTGCCCAGCAAATGGATTAAGGCTAATGAGCTTAATAAGGGAGATGAAATAGAGATAGATGAAAAGCAAAATTCTATTATTATTGGTTTAGGAGGGAAAAAATCTAAAAGACAGACAGAGATGACTCTTGCTTCATCAACAGAATCTTCAGTAAGAACTATTTTAACTAATGCCTATAGACTTGGTTATGATAAAATAAATCTAAATTTTCAAGATAAAAAAGCATTAAAAATAATACAAAATACAGTAAATCATAATTTAATAGGTTTTGAAATAATTAAAAAAACAAATAAAAACTGTGAAATAGAGAATATAACAGAACCTTCTAAAGAGCAATTTGATAATATTTTTTCTAAAATATTTCTTAATATAGATGAGTTATTTATAATAGCAGAAAACATGCTGCATGGTAGGAAAAAAGAATTTGAAGAAATAGAGCAAAAAATACAGCAGTATGATAATTTTTGCAGAAGAGTCATAGCTAAAAATGAGCTTTATGGAATATATCAGCTAAAATGGGCTTTTCATGCTGAACTTATACATGCACAAAGAGAGCTTTATTTGTTATTAAAATACTTAGAAAAAAATAAAACAAAAGCAGATAAACTTGTTTTCCAGTTATTAGAAGATTGTAAGAAAGTATTCAAGATATTGAAACAAGCATATAAAGAGAAAAGCATTGAAAAATTAGAGAAAATTCATGATTTGGAAAAAGAAATGATTTATAAAAAAGGTTATTCTTCATTAAAAAAATCAGTGGGCAGGATAGAGGCTCATCATATCCTTGCTGCTATCAGAAACTTCTACCTTGCTTCCTCTCCTTTGATTGGGACTTTTATCTAAGTTTTCATTTCCTTGAACTTCCCAGCCAGTACCCCAGTTATTTTTTTTAGGTATTTTATTAAAATCAACATTTCCTTCTTCATCAGTTATCATGTATAAAGCTAAAGCTGTGTTGATTAATTTCTGTTGATGATAAGGCAAGTAACTTCCATAGCCTGATTCTTTATATCCTCCTGCCCTTTCAACAATTTTCCACTTTGGAAAATAATTTATACTTCCTGTTTTTACTTTTGCTGTATTTATTTCTTCAAGGGAAGAAAAATAATTTGTAAAAACATCTGCAATAGTCCCTTGAGGAACAAAACACTGTTTTAGATACGTTACACCATGAACTACTTTAGCAGTATTATGTGCTATATCTGAATCAGAATTTTCATTTCTTAAAAGGAAGTATTTTGGAACAAAACTTGGAAAAAGTCTTTCTTCTTTATCTGCCTTATATGTTTTTATAAGCTCTTTGTTCAGATAGCAGGCTCTTAACCAGGATGAAATAAGTCTTTTAGGCATTAAATGAATATCTCTTGAAAATCTGGTAAGCTCTTTTATATCTAGCTCTCTTTTTCCAAATTTAACTTCTGGAAGATTTTCTTTTGCTTTTTCCATATAAGGGACCAGTATTTCAAAAGCAAGATCCTTATTAGAGCTGTCAAGATTATCTAAACTAAAATTTCTATAATCTTCTCTCATTAGAATGTCCCTTAATCTTGGTCTTGTTTCGCTATTCCTAGCAGTGATTATTCCTCCAGTTACAGCTCCAGCCAGTACTGCTCCTGTGCAAATAGGAACTGAGTATTTTAGAAATTTAGCAAAAGCTTCTTTTAGTTTTCCAGCTAAACCAGAATTTATTTTTTCAATGTATCTTTTAACATCATACATGTTTCTGATTTCTTTTTTAGGGTTAATTGTTAAACATCTATAAATTAATTTTTTCCATTCTTTAGGAACTTTATTAAGAGCTTTTTTTAAATTTTTTTCATGTATTTCTTCTGTAATTTCTTCTAAAAATTTTTCTCCTTCATTTAACTGAACTCTATATAATTTTCCATTAATTCTAATTGACTTTCCAGCAATATCAGAGCAAATCTTGTATTGAAGGGGGGTTTTTCCTGTTAATGAATATAAGAAGGTTCCGCCAAGAGCATAAACTTCTGTTCTACAGGTTGCCTTAGATGGATGTCCTGAAACTAGGGCATTAAGCAAGCTAGGATGTGTATATGGTGTTCCTCCTCTTGTAGGCATGATATTTTCATGAATCTCGGTTCTTCTAGCTGCATTTTGTAAGTCAGAGATTTTAACATTTCCTGACCTTGTTATAATTATATTTGAAGGTTTAATATCTCTATGCAAAATAAATTGTTCATCATTAAGATACTGTAATGCTCTTACAACTTGTCCGAATATTTTAATGACTCTCTTTTTATCTTTGAGAGGGCCTGTTGTTTGAATATGAGCTTCTAAGTCTGTTCCTTCATAATAAGCTTCTGCATTTACTGTCTTTCCGTCTAATCTAAAATTATCAACAACTTCTACAATATTTGGATGCTGTATTTCATTAGAAACATTTACTTCTGCTATATCTCCATCTCTCTTACTTTTATTTATTAAAGTGCATATTGAATCTGGGTCAATTTCTGTTTTTGGAATTTTTAATACCCTTAGCTTACTAACTTCTCCTGCAGAGTATCTTGCAAGATAAGCTTCTCTTGTTTGCCCTTCTCCTAATTTATGCAGGATTTCATAGCCTCTTTCTTTTAATATTCTTGTTTCTTCTTCTGTTAAGCCATTTTCCTGTTCAATAAGAGTTTCTGCTTTTAATGTATCTGCAAGAATCATTTTTCTTCCTCCAATATATCTATTGTAAGTTTAGTTATAGTGCCTGGGCTCAATTGTTTTTCTAGAATTCTTGGTATGACTATAATTGCCTGGCTACCATGTTTAGCAATTTTCTTTGTTATGATGAACTGCTTTTTATTCTGTTTTACTTTTTCCTTAGTCATCTTACTGTAGCTATACATAAGGTATGTATAAACTATACAGTAACAACATAAATCACTCTTTATAAACCTTTCTATTTGTAATTACTATAAAGTGATAGTGGATAAGAATTATGCCTCTTTTTTGCCAGGTATTATTCCAAAGCTTTTTCTAAGAAACTTCTTGCTTCTGGTGAGAGTTCTTTTAAAATAGCATCCTTAACTTCTGGATTTATTTTTTTTAATCTATCCCTTGTATATGTTATTTCAGGAGATTGCATCACCTTTCCCCATGGATCTTTGTTTTTTCTTACATTTTTAATCCAGATATAAAGACTAATTGGATAATGCTCTTCTATTTTATCTCTATGCAGGTGCATTTTTCCAATATTTTGATCTCTAAAATATATTGTCATATATCTTATAGTCATTGGAGGTTCTAATCCACTAGAAGGATTCCAACCATAAAAACATGTTTTCTCATAATCTATTGACTCTATTTCTGAGTTTCCTCTTATAGGATAATCTTCTTTAATTGTAGCATTTCTTTGAACTTCAATTTCTGGCATTTTTATCTTCTTCTTTCATTTTACTTTATTGACTTTCTAAGCTCCCCCATTGTAATATCTCTTATATGGCTTGCTGACCATAAAGGCAAAATTCCTACGTTTTCTTTTGATATTAAAGATGCTGGGATATCGGAATATCCGTGTGGATTTGTATAAAATAAATGAACTCTATGGAGATTTGGTATCTTAGAAACATAATTATGAAATTCTTCTAAATTGTTAATTACCATATCAGAGATTACACTTATATCCATATACTCTTCATTTCTAATTATTTTTTCTATAATTGAAGGATTAAAAGTTGTTCCTCCATTTTGATATGTTCTTATTTTTTGATGGATTTTTTCTTTATTTCTAGAAGGTTTTAGAACAATGTCTGAAGCTGAAAAATTGTAAACAGCAACACTAGAATTATTATCAATATAAGCATTAGCAATAACAGTTCCTCCTAAAACCGAGGCTGAGATATTCTCATCTGGATTTATCATACTTTCTGAAGAATCTATAACAATCAAACTATTTGGAGTCCCAAAATTTTCTTCCATAACTTCTCCTTGTTTCTTAACCCATTTTTGAGTTACTCCTGGTAAAATTCCTGGACTTGAAAAACAATCTAAATCATCTATAGTATCTCCCATACTAAATTCTTTATGAGAATAAGGGTATAATCCTCCATTTTTTCTCATTTTCCTTTGTCTTATTGGTATAGAATAATTCTCAGCTAAAGCAGAGTAAAAATTTCCTGCAATAATCAAATTTCCTTTTTCTGTTCCTGCCCCCAAAACTTCTTTTACTGTTTTTTCAAATTTTCCTGGTTGAGACTCTCTTGCAAATTGTTTAACTCCTTCTCTTATCTGGTTTTCAGAAAAAATTGATGCTAGATTAGGATCTGCCCCTTCTCTGATTCCCCCTTCTCCATTTCCTCCTTCCTCTTGCCCTTCTAAATCCTCTAAATATTCCCTTGTATTTTTAATAAACTTTCTTAAATTTTGCTCTTGTTTTTCTTTATTTAAGTAATTTAGTTTAGATAATTTTCGTATTAAACATTTTTCTTTGAAATTTAATTTTATTTCCAAATCCTGATTCCATAATTTCTGATAAATTCCAAAAGCAAGTTTCTCTAGACCCTCTACTTCTTTACTTGTAGCCCTTAAACTAGGAATAAGTGTGTTATATCCCCTATTTGCAAGAAGATTAAGATTATTTTGAATATTAGTAAAAGTTCCTCTTGCTACCTGGGCTTGCTGTTTATTTAAACTTTCCCTTGCAACTTTATGTAATTTAAGTAAATTTAGGATACTCCCAGGATAATCTGCAAAATGCCCTACTTCATGACCTAGCATGGCATTTAAAATAACCTTCTCCTCACAACCTTCTTGTGCAAGTTTTTTAACATAATCTGGATTAATGTCAATTTGTAAATTATTAAAGCTAAATCTTCCATTTGCAATTTCTTTTGTTAGTCTTGGAGGGGGTAGTTGGGGATAATAAAAGTCCTCTCTAATTTTCCCCCATTCTTTTTTCATTATTTCGTGCAATTTTCCACTTTCCATTTTAAGCAGTTATTTTTTCTAAAATCCCTCCAATATATTTTTTAGAATTTCCAAGAAGTTTTGCAAGAGCAAAGAGGTTGTCTCGAGCATTAGAACCTTTTAAAGATTCTACATAACTAATTGCATTATCTCTATACTTTTCTATTAAATCCGCTGTGGCATTCATTGCTCCAGATTCTACTAATAATTCTGTAAGTCTAGAAAAATCTCCTTCACCTATCGCACTTCTTACTTTTTCTCCACAACCATTATTAAAAGCATAAACTATAGGATAAGTTAAAATCCCTTTTCTAATATCTTCATAAGAATTTCTTGATAAGCTTTGTGACCTGCTTCCAATAACTTCTTGAGGAATTAAATCCATTAAGTCATTTCTTATCTGGCATGCAATGCCATAATTTCTGCCAAAATTTTTAAGAGCATCTTTGTCACTTTCTGAAGATTTTCCGAATATAGAACAAATTTCAGAAATTTTTTCAGCAGCTACGCCAGCAATAAAATAACATCTTTCTAAATAAGAATTCTCACTAAAATCTCCTGTATTTTCATTTTCATCCTGGCCCAAATAAATAGTTTTTAATGTTTCATTCCATAGCCTACATACGTCTTCTTTATCTTTTCCTTCTAACTCTGAATTTAATAATATTTCATTAGAAAGTGTATATTGGATAAGGCCTGCAATAATAGCTTTATTTAACCCATATTTTCTTACAGTACTTGAATCTCCTTCTCTTACTTCTTGATTATCTAAGATATCGTCAATAACATAACAAGAACTTGTTCCTAACTCAAAAGCACTAAGAACAGGAACTATCTCTTCCCAATTTTTCCCACCTACTGCTTCAAATGCTAGTCTTCCTAAAGTTGGTAAAAGCTTAGGTTTTCCTCTTTTCATTCCGCACCTTAATGTTGGGAGATGCTTAACAACTTCTCCAAAACCCTGAACATACTCTAAAGTATAAGAATCTACTTTTCTTGCTGTTTCTTTCATATAAGCAAAAATATCTACTTTTTTCTCAAGGTTTTTTTGTGCCATTTTTCAAAAAATCTAAATTTTTACATGCAGGGTCTTCTGCTAGAAAATTTCCTGAACGATAATAAGCTCTAGATCTACATCCCCCACAATTTTCTTTAACTTGACAGGATCCACAATATCCTTCTAAATTGCTTCTATCTCTAAGCTGGTGTAAAACAGAAGAATTTGCAATAATATCTTTAAATCTTTCTTCTCTGACATTTCCCACTTTTAAATCTGGCAAAAAAGTACAAGGAGTAACATCTCCATTTGGTTGTATAGCATACATGTCAAATCCTGCCTGACATCCAATAATAATTTCTTTTTTATTTTTCTTACTTAGGCCTTTAGAATTATTTTGTGAGCTTCTATAAAGGGAATATTTTGCATCAAAGCACCATACTCTTGGGTTGGTATTAGAATTTTCGTAAGCAACTTGAAATATCTCTGTTCTTTGTTCATGAGTAAGATCTTCATGGGGCATACTCTTAGCTCTCCCAATAAGCCTAAAATCAATTAATTCTATTTCATTAACTTTCAGGCTTTTACCAAATTTAATTAGATCTTCTAATTCACCAAAGTTTCTTTGTGAGAGAGGTATGCTTAACTCAGCTTTTATTTTCTTTTTTCTGAGATTTTTTATTCCTTCTACTACTTTTTCAAAACTTCCTTTTCTCCCCCGAACTTTGTCATGTAACTCTGACTTTGTACTATAAAGGCTCACATTAACAATTCCCACTCCTAAATCAGATAATTTTTCAACATTTTCCTCATTAAGAAGAAATCCATTTGTTCCCACACAAATAGGTATCTTTTGAGTAGCGTATTTTAAGACCTCCCAGAAATCATCTGCCATCATTGGCTCTCCTCCACTAATTCCAACCATTCTTGGTTCAACTTCTTCTAATTGATCTACTAAAACTATTTTCTCATAAGTAGTTAACTCATCTTCTTGTTTAGAGCCAGCATCCTGAGAACAATAATCACAATGTAGATTACATTCATTAGTAAAATGCCATACAAGAAAAGGAAATTTGCTTTCCATTTTTAGAACCCCCTATCTACCTTCACTTCAGATACTACTTTTTCTAAATCTTTTTTCTTTGCTTTAATATCTTTCTCTCTTCTTTCCCTTGAACCAAATTCATTCTTATAATGAAAGCCTCTTCCATCAGCTGTTTTTCCATCAATATTAATTGTGTAATAAGTAGAACCCCCACTACAACCAGAAGTTTCATATGACCCTAATTGAATTACTGATTTATTTTTTTCTATAGCATTGCTATGCTCAGTAAAATAATCAGGAAGTTTAACAGATTTCCTTGATGTATCAGCTTTTTTTGATTTATTTTGCTTCTTAATTTTTCTTGATATTTCTTCATCTAGCTCAGCACCAGAATTATAAGTTAACTCAGCTAACTTCAATAAGTTTGAATTAATTTCTTTTGCCATTTTATTTTAATTCTCCTTGCAAATCTAGAAATATTGGGTGCCCTTTTCCACTAGAAGCATATGTTTCAGCTGCTTTTCTAGCTTTTTCTAACTTTCCTTTTTGTATAAAACTCATAACTGTTTGATAGTTTTTACTGCTTTCTAAAACTCTTTTTTTAACTCCAGAGATTTCGTCAGTTCCCTCCCTAAGAAGTGTTTTAACTGCATGCAAGGCCAAAGGATCTTCTCTAGTATCATCTTTAAATTTATTGATGGTCTCTTCAGTTAATCTTATTCTGTGCCATAAAGCATAAGGTGCAACTGTTAAAACATGCTCTAAATTAGCCTGCTTTTTACCTTGCAACCATGCTAAAGCTTTAGAATATCTAACTATGCTTTTATCTAATCTTCTACTCCCACTCCCTTTAACTAAATTATATAAATAATGGCCTTCCTCTGAGCTTATTGGGTCATTACTTCTTTTTTGACCATATTTTGGGTGTTGATTAAGTTCTGAAATTAAAAATCCTAAATAAGTAACAGCATCTCCATCTAAACCAGTAGATTCAATCTCTTTATCCACAGCAACTAATTCCTGTTCTGTCAAGGTATCCAAATTCCTCTTTTTTAATTCAGCTCCAAAACTATCAGAAAGTTTTTTTAAACCAGGTGAAATTTCTTCATAAGGTTTTTTAGAATTTAATAAATCTAAAATTTCTCTAGATATTTTAGGATCTTTTAAAATCCCCTCTTTCCCATTATTCCAACTATTGCTAATAGCAATAGCATTTGATACTCCTGGAAACTTGCTTTCAGTTGCTACATCAAATCTATCTAACAATGGAGGAATTAGAGTATTGCTTCCTCTATCTTCATAGTTACAAGTTGCAAAAAAAGGCTGTCTTCCTTGGGCAATATGGCTATTCAAATAACCCCACTCTCCCCTATCTACACCATCTAATAACATTGATTGATTTGATTCTGGAATTCTATTAAACTCATCAACAAGTTTTGGTTGGATTAAAACAAAATTCTGCCAAATAACTTCTTCTTGACCTTGATGCATTCTACCATAATCAGGTCTTCCAACTGTCTTCTCCTGAGTTAATTGCGGATTCCCCCTAATAACAGATCTTCTAACAATATCTATAGGAATATTATGAAAAACGCTATGTAAGTATTCAGCAGAAGTTGTCTTTCCTCCACCATATTCTCCAAATAAAATCTGGTTTCCTTTATTAAGCTCTGTTAATACTCCAAAAAGAAGAGATGAACTAAACTTCTCTCCACCAACAGATAAATCATCCCTACATAGGTAAAAATCATTTTTTATTACCCCATACAAACATAGAACTTTATTTTGCAATGCCATTTTCCTACTCCTTCTTAGCTGATTTTTGGGAAGCAATGTAATCAGTTAGGTCTTGACATTTTGTTGCAGCATACAGGAGCTCGGCGTTTACTTCTGGACGAACTTTACCAAGATTTTCTTTATCCAAATCTACCAATGTTTCACATTTAGAATCTATTTCTGCCACAAGTTCTTTAATTCTTTCTTCTAATGTTTCGTCTAAACTTACGTAAGCTGCTCGTAGAGATGCCATAGTTGCTACAGAAAGTTGTCCTTCATGATACGCTTTTGCTTTAATTGCTTGGATGTTTTGTCTTGGTATTTTCCCCTTATATTTAATTATATCAAAATTAGTGAATAATGTTCTCACATCTGGATTAATAGGTTCTCCTAGCTCTGATGAAGTTTGTAATACATAACCAATTGCACCTTCTTTTGGTAATTCTGAAGCACGATCTGTAATTGTCTTTTTTATTCCGGCAAGGTCAACACCATCCTTATATGCATCACGATTTTTTGTTCGTGTTTGGATATTAGCTATTCCACCAATGATCTCAATGGGTTCTCCTGAATCTTCAATGACAAAACCCTTATCTGGGGTTAAAATAATTTTTTTCAAATTTTCCATTTTTACAATCCAGCCTCCTTGGCTTTTCTATTATATTTTTCATATTTATCTGAAAAATTTCTAATTAAGGGTCGCTTACTTGTACGGACATAAACATTTCCTACAGGATTTCCAAGATTCATTGCAACATAACTAGAAATGTAAAGTGTTTGAACTTCAAATCTTCCAAGAGTCTTAAAATGACGGGATGCTATGGTGTCCTTATAAATAACAAGTTCTTCTCTTCCATCAAAATTTAAAATATCTCTTACCTTAGAAGAACTTGGAAATTTGACAACACAATCTAAGGTTTTTGCTTGTCGTATCTTTGATTCTGCTATTTTTTTAGTTTTTTTTGCCATTTTACTTTCTTATTTTAGAATATCCCTGCTTTTTCTTGCAAAGATTGTGGTGTTCCTTTTTTTCTGAATAATTTTACTAATTTGCCTATTTTTTGTGGAAGGTTATATCCAGGGCATTGTTTAGCCAATCTTTCATTATAAATCTTAGAACCGAAACTAACACTATGTCCACTTATATTCTCTCCATCAAGTTCAAAAGGTTCATTATCTTTAATTTCTGGCGCTGCTACACAAGGATTTTTAGTCAAAGTACAATACCAACTATTTTTCCTTGGACTTGTATATGCGCAACCTGGTGTTCGACACATTTTACTCCTCTCTTGCAGGCTTTAGATGTACAATATATTTATTTTCTTCAATCCATACATGATGTAAAGGTTTATTTTCAAAATAAGTAACAGAGAAATGGGGAGTTACTCCTGCAGCGTATTCTTCAAAGGAAGCAGAAGAATCATATTTTAAAGAAGGCATTTTTTGAACTATGGGAGAAATTTCAGTTACATTTTGGTTGTTAGAGGAATAGCTTACTAAGACCTCAAGAAAAGTGTTCATTCTAATAGGTTCTCCTGTTGAATCTACAACCTGGCAATGCTCACTAAATAATTCTAGTCTTTCAGTTAAATCTTTCAATTCATTTTCATTATTTACTTTAAAAATTCCTTTAAATTTCACTGTCATTTTTATCTCTTCAAATATTTACGCAAATTTTCCCAAAAAGAAGGTTTAGAATATTTTCTTTTTCTTTTTTCTATTTCTGATAATAAAAATTCTCTTGCAGAATCTACTTCTAAAGGACCAAATTGAAAACCAACATAATTTGCTTTGCTAAAATAATGTTCATGATACACTTCAAAAGCTTCTTGAGGTTTAGGAAATTTATTACCATAATTATTCCAAAAAGAGTAATCTAAACCAAGTTTATATTTTCTTAAAGATTCTAGTTTTTCTTCTCTAGATAATTTTCTTAGGTCTCTATCAAGACTTCTCAAAGCATATTCAAGATAAGGTGCTGGTTTCAATTTTTTCGCCATTTTATTTTCCTTCTTCTAATTTATTTACTTCAGCCTGTCTCTTTAATAACTCATAAACATAAACCCCTGCGAGATAAGTCGCAAATCTATCACTACAATATTCATCTGCAAATCTGTCTAATGCTTTTGTAACTTGGGGATTTGTTGAGGAAAGGTGTCCTGTTAACCTTTCTATATTCTTTAGGACTGATTCGAAACCCTCTCTGTCAAACTGTTCATTATCTCTAAAAAATAAGTCAATTGTGTCCTGTGCCAGTACAGGCAAGCCCTCTGGTGTGTATCTTTCATTTTTCATTTTCCTCACCTAAAATTTATAGCCAAGACTAACGCCACCCCATGTTTTATCTTTGATAAAATCTTCTTGGCTGTATTGTTTATTTACAGAAATATTCAGATTCCAGTTTCCTTTATTGAGTCCAAGAGAAACTCCAGGAGTAACCTGGGTATGGCCTGTTTTTCCATAGTAATTCTCTATGACCGAAGTGCTTAGACTAGGGGTTAATGAAATATCGGTTTTTCCTAGTTTTCCTATTGGAAATTTTTTTGAAATTCTCCAGTAATATCTATTTCCACTTTTAGGGGTTGTTTTAGTTGGGAGTAAATGTGTTAATTCAAAGTCTAAATCAAATTTTCCAGAATAATGGGCTCCAGCTTTCAAAACACTATCATAATCTCCAAAAGTTCCAGAAGGGTAGCCCCAATATTCATATCCTCCTCTTATAGAAAATCTATCTGTTATAGGCAAAGAATGGCTTATTCCAAAATCCCTCTCATTAAAAGCACTTTCTTCATATGAATAATTCTGCCATACAAATCCAGAGAACATATCATTAAAATTTACATTAATTAAGTCTTGTCTAACCTGTCCTTCAACCATTACACCATGTTTTGCAACATAATCTGAAACAAGGGCGGTTTCAACATAAATATCTGGCTTTTTCATATTATTAAAACAGCCAGAAACTGCTCCTAATAAAGCAGCTAGTCCGGTTATAGCTGCTTGTTTTATTCTTGAACTCCATTGGTTTTTCATTTTCCTTCCTCTAAAATATCTATTTTGATTTTCACAAGCATCTGGGGTTTGAGATGTCCTGCCAGCACACTTGGAATGACGATTACTGCCTGCTTTCCGTGCTTTGCAATTTTCTTTGTTATTATGTATGAGTTTTGTACCATTTTCCCATAGTCTTTGATTTATTATTCAAAAGTGACAAAAGAAAGAAATTAATATCTTTCTGATATTATTGATATCACTGATATTAAAAATAGAAAACCTTAAAAACCCCTAAATCTTCCATACAGTATGGAAAGAAGACTCATAAAACAAGGAGGAGGAGGCTTTACTATCTACCTTCCAAAAAAATGGGTAGATAAAAAAGGCCTGCATGAAGGAGACATCGTAGATGTGAAAGAAATAGATAGTTCTTTGATAATTGGAAGTGAAATTAAAGGGAGAGAAGAGATTATAATAGAGATTAATGAAGAAAATAAAGAAGATATAGGAGCTATTCTTACACATGCGTATAGAAGAGGATTTAACAGAGTAATATTGAAGGGAGTGGATAGTGGGCTGGCAAGAAAAGCGAGGCAGGTAACAAAAGATCTGCTTTTAGGTTTTGAAATAACAGGAAAATCTGAAAAAGAAGTAAAAATAGAAAATATTTCAGAGCCAACAGAACAAAAATATGATGTTATGTTAAGAAAGATTTTTTTGATAATAAAAGAGACTCAAAATATGATTATTGAAGATTTTCAGCATATTTATGAAAACTGGGATGAAATTGAAGAAATGAGAAAAAATCAGGATAAGTTTATATTATTTTGCAGAAGATTGCTAATAAAGGAAAAATATGAAAAAGAACCTGTTTTAGAGTGGGAGCTTCTAACTTTTTTAATGCATATAGAGCATGCTTATTTTTATTTATATAAATATGCTAAAGAAAATAAAGTTAAGATAGATAAAAATGCTGTGGAGTTATTAAAAAAACTTGAAGAGCAATTTTCTCTGTATCAGGATGCGTATTTTCATAAAAACATAGAGAATTTGTATAAAATAATGAAGCAAAAGACAAAGTTCCAGTTTGGCAAGTGTTTAGAATTAATTGAAAAATCAAAAGGTAAAAATGCAGTTATATCCTCTTATATTAGAGAATTATTCAGGTTGCAACAAATAGGATGCAGCCCTATTTTATCAAAGAATCTTTCATACTAGCTATTTTTTAATTATCTCAAGAGTTTCTTTTATATTTTTTTGGTTTTCTATAAATCTCTGTTCTTGTTCTTTCCTTTTTTCTGCTTCTATTCTTTCTTTCTGTTTTTTTGCTTCATATGATTCTCTTGCATTTTTCCAGTCATTTTCAAACTCTCTATATTTATCTGTTCTCATCCGTATCATAATCATATCATGATAATTATGAGCTATTTGCCAAATTTCCCAATAAGCTTTAGAGCCCTTTTCTTCTAAAAATGGCTCTATTGTTTTATAATTGAAATCTGTATCATTTTTATCCAGTTTAGCATCCATCATTGCTTCAAAAACACCATTGGGGTCAAAATAAGCAGCTAACCCGACTTTTCTGTCCTTGAATTTAAATAAAGCTGCTTCAAGTTTGCCATCTTCTGTAAAAATATCATAAGGATGGCTAAAAGCTATTCCTAAATCTTCTTTTCCTCTTCTCTGAAGATATAAATTAACTACCTCTCTTTTCTTTTTAGCTTCTGCATTTTCGTTAAGTTGCTCAACTTTATCTTCCAAAACACCAGTTGCTTTTTGAGTACTAATGAGGCCAGCTGTTGCACCTGCAAGTATAGTTGCAGCAGCTGCTATGCTTCCATATCTTTTTAGTCTTGAACGTAATGATGTTTTTTTATATTTTTTAATTGCTTTTTCTAAGCCATTTTTCATTTCTAAACCATTTTTATATCTTCTTACTGGATTTAGGGATAAGGATTTTTCCAAAAAACTTCTAAAAGCTCTTGGAACATTTTTTATTTTTTGGGAAAGTTCTCTTTGGTTTGTTTTAAACCCTTGATAAACTCTTTTTTTAGTGAGCATTTCATAGAATATAGAGCCTAGACTCCAAACATCTGCTCTTGAACTGGGCTCAGCATTTTCTTCAAAAACTTCAGGAGCTCTATAGTTTTTATCTCCATGAGGCCCCCTTTTACTTCCATTTCCTCCAATTGAAATGCAGGTAGTAGAACCAAAATCACCTAAATAAGCTCTCCCATCGTTAATAAGGATGTTTGAAGGCTTGACATCGCTATGAGCCTCTCTATGTTCGTGTATGTAAGCAAGCGCCTCTGTAATATCTTTTATTATTTTTATATTTTCATCCAAGCTTAAACTATGCAACCTACTAGAAAGGTCTCCTTCTTCATAAACAGGCATAGCAATATACATTTTTCCTTTTCTATCTCTTTCTATAATTCTTGGAACAACATGGCTATGAGCAGCATAAAGAGGAATCGCTTCTCTCCTCATAACATCTTCTTCTGTCCATTTTCTGTCCTCCATTTGTTTTTTTGCTGTTTCATTAGGACTAAATATTTTTATAGCCCATTTTTGATCTCCCGCATCTATATATTCATCTACAATCCCCCAACAACCATACCCTAATTCTTTCCCAGTTGGCTTAAATGTATCGCTATCTATATACTCTGTAACTGCTCTTTCTCTTTGTTCCTTTATCGCGAAAAGATTTTCTCTATTTTGAGTAAAAAATTTCCTTTTATATTCTCTATTCTTCTCTTTCATACCTCTTATAGCTGCATCTACAACAACTTCAGAACTTGCACCTACTAAATATTTAAGATTACTCATTTTCTATCCTCCAGAATTTCATTTAATGCAAATTCAAATGCATGACTTCTGTTTCTAAATTTTCTTTTTAAAATAGATTCATCTACCTTTGCTAGAGTTTCTTCATCAACTGAAACACTAATCTTGGATTTTTTTGCCATTTTTGTAATATTTTTACTTGGTAGCACTTAGTATGACTGCTTTATAAATCTTTCTATTTGTAGTTACTTTAGAGTGATAGTATAATTAAGAAAATAATTTAAATGATTAAAAATTATTTATTTGAGAAAAAGCGGTAAAATGAAAATAATAAAACAAGTGAGAGCTCCTGTTAGGATTGATTTTGCAGGAGGCACAACAGATATTTATCCATTTACTCACTTATATGGCGGAGCTATTTTAAATGCAGCAATTAGTAGGTATGTTGTTGGAAGAATAGTTAAAACAGACCAAGAGGTGGGATTAGAGTATCATGGGGCTATACCAACATCTTCTGGATTGGGCACTTCAGGAGTAATGAATCTCGTCTGGCTGGCTTTGATTTCTGAAAAAAATAAATTCAACAGAAGAGACAAGCTGGAATTGGCTGAAAAAGTCTATAAATTAGAGCAGAGTCTTGGTGGTGTTGGAGGAAAACAAGACCAGTATGCCTCTGCTCTTGGAGGAATTAATTTTTTAGAATTTAAAAATGATAAAGTAGAAATAACTCAGTTAAAATTACCAAAAAGTTTTATAAAAGAACTTGAAAGCAATTTAGTTTTAGTTTATACTGGAAAACCACATCTAGCTACAAATTCTAACAGAAATATGATGGATAATCTGAAACAAGGTAAAAACAATGAGAATCTCATAAAAATAAAAAATATCGCTATAGAGATGAAAGAGGCTCTTGTTAAAAAGAACTTACAGAGATTTGCTGAGCTATTAAATCATGAAACAGAAGAAAGAAAAAAACTGCATAGCTCAACTGTTCCTGCTTTTGTAAGAAGAATTATCACAAAAGGTTTGAAAAATGGGGCTTTTGCTGCTAAGGTTTGCGGCTCTGGAAACGGGGGAAGCATTTTGTTTTTTGGAGATAAAGAAAAGTTAAAACAGATTTTTAAAAGAAAAGTAATTGATTTTAAGTTTGATTTTAAAGGATTGCATAAATTATAAATTTTATAATATCAACAATTAACAAAAATAGGAGATTTCTCAAGCTCTTTGAACTTCTTGACATTGCCAGCTTTTGCAAAGCATGTTTCAATTAATATATTTACTACCTTTTCTAAATTTTTCGCATCTTTCTTAAAACTGTCAAAATCCCTGAATGTTCTTGATATTGCTCCAAAAGAGCCTAAGCTAATTAATCTTTCTCTTATATTTGAATCTGGTTCAAAGATAGATATATACTTTTGATTGTTGCCATCTAAAATATATGCTTCTCCATCTGGTCCCAGTTCAGACCATTTATCTCCAAATTTTTCTCTTAATGGTTCAGAAAGATTTTCAAAAATATAAGCTTCTTTTGCTAATAATGAAAAATGAACTGAGTAAACAGTTCTCCTTCTTTTGAAATTAAGTTCTCCTTGTTTTAAAGGCAAAGAAAGTGGAGCTGAAGGGTATTCAATAAATCTTTCAGAAGCTTCTGGGCAATTTTCTATTGATGTTTCACAATCGTATAACCCTGTTTCACAAGGAAAGAGTAAATCAGCATAAGCGATATTTAAATGTCCAAATATGACACCCATAAATAGCTTAGAGTTAGGATATTTATAAATATTTATGTAATGAATTCACCAGAACTCTTCATAGATTTTAAATGTTTTTTTTGCTATAATGCTCCAGCCACTGGTTTTTTTAACATAGTTTAAAGCATTTTTAGAGTATTTTTCTCTGAGCTTTTTGTTTTTTAGGAGTTTTATTATTGCTTTATAAAACTTCTTTTTGTCTTTAACAGCAATTCCTGCTTTGCTGTTTCTTATTTCTGCTCCTAACCCCTCAATATCTGTGACTATTGAAGGAGCACCAACAGAAAATCCGTGAGCTAAAACACCTGATTGGCTTTCTTGCTTATAAGGCAGAATATGGACATCAAAACTTTTTAATCTTCTGTAAAATTCCATTCCACTATAATTTCTTACAGCAAACTCTATATTCTGGCTGACCGGACTTTTCATGATTTCTTCTAAAACCTTATCTATATAGTCTCTTGTCTCCATAACTACTTCTGGTTTTAGTTCAAGGGCAAGGATAGCATTTGGAACTTTTCTAACTACTTTAGGCCATTGCCTTATTAATGTCCTGAACCCTTTTCTTTCGCTTGCTAATCCAGCAGTGCCCACAACTAAGTCCTCATCTGTATAGCCGAATCCGTTTCTTACTTCTTTTCTGTTTAATTTTATATCTTCTCTTGAGCCGTGTGGTAAAACATAAACGTTTTGTGGCTCCCATCCTATATTCTTTTTTAAAGCTTTTTTTTGATAGTCTTCATGCAAAATTCCTGCATCAAGCTTTTTTAGAGTTTTACTAACAAAATTAGCGAAATTAGGACTTAATTTTTCATAAACACTATGATATGTCATCACAACAGGAAATTTCTCTTTTTTTATCATTTTGATTAATTCAATAACTCTTTTGTTATTATCTCCATAAGTCTCGTATAAGCCGTATTCATGCTGGATGTGAACAATATCTGGTTTTATTTTTTTTATTGCTCTTAGGACTTTATAATGCCATCTTTTATCTTTTTTATTGTCAATTATTGGATAGTCTGCTTTTTTTGCATCAGTATGAGCTATAATTTTAAAAGAAACTTTTTTCCTGGTTTTTTTAGCATATTCTTTTAAAGCAGAAATATAATGTGAAGAATAGTAAGCTATCCCGCATGAGCGGGGCAAGTAACTGCTTATCCACACCACTTTTTTTACCATTTTAAAAATAGAAAAACCTTATTTAAATATTTTAGGGTTTTAAGAATTTACTTGTTTTTGTTTCTTTTAGTCTCTTCCAACATTAATCTTGCTATAAGGTATGATGCTGTTGATTCTGCTCCTTTATTTAAATTTAAGGTATTCTCTGATAACCCGTCATAACATCCACCTGTTGCTTCATCATAAACCATTTGTTTTAAATGGTTTTTTCCTAAAAACCAATTAAATGCTAAAACTGCTTTATTGTAATATTCTTTATCTTTTGTAATAGAATAAGCAGTCAAAAGGGTCTGAACCATACAAGAAGTATCTAGTGGTTGCTGGTCAAAAAAAGACCTTTTGCCTTTTCTATTATACCATCCATTTTGCCCTACTGGCGATAGCTGATTATCAATAAAAACAAGCTCTGATAAGAATTTTAAGGTTTTTTGAGCAATCTTCAGATATTTTTCATTTTTTGTTATTTCATATGCTAAAAAAAGTGCTTCTGGAAGTTTTGAATTTGAGTAAGTTAGATAACTTTCAAACCAATGCCACTCTTTTGACGATTCAGCGTCATATGAATCAAGTAAAAAATTTGCCAGTTTTCTTATTTTTAAAAAACTTTTTTTATCTTGGTACCTTGTATAGTGATGATAAAGGCCAATTATCGAAAATGCCTTTGCTCTAGGTGACTCTAATTTTCCAATTAAGTTATAAGCGCAATTAAAGATTTTTTCTGCTTGTTCTAGAATCTTTGGACTATCTTGTTTAGCAATGGCGTATCCCAAAGACCATATTGCTCTTCCAAAAGCATCTTCACTGCAAGGGTCTAGAACTGCATTTTCATTGTGGTGATTATTTGTAAAGTTTCCATCTTTTCCTTGCGTATGCTCTAGGAAATTCAAGTAAATCCTGATCAGATTTAAAGAGTATTTTGACTTAAAGAGGTTATGATGGAGTGTAGCTGCGATTAATGCTCTTGCGTTATCATCTACTGTATAACCTGAGCTTTTGTCAGGTCCAGAAAATTTTGAGAACTGTATACATCCAAAATCATCTGTTAGGGTCCTTAAATAATCTAATTTTATAGCTGGGAATTTATCAGTAGTATCTGCTCTTAATTTAGTCACTTTGTTGAAAATATTTAGGTAGCGAGAGGCTACATTAGGCCAGGTCATTGATCTTCCTAAAAAATAAGCATTTTTTTCTATTTGACTTCTTAGTTCATCATCAGACAGTATTTTGTCTATAGCTTTAGTAAAAGAATCAGGATTTCTGAAATTAGCTAAGAGCCCTCTTTCTTGAGATAAGATTTCTTTTGCATATGTACTTGAGGTAGAGACTATTGCTTTCCCACATCCTAAAGCATAAGAAAGAGTTCCAGAAACTATCTGATGCTTGTCAAGGTTAGTGCATATATAGATATCTGTTGCAAGAAGGTAGTGTATTATTTCCTGTAAGCTTAAATATTTATTATAAAATTTAACATTATTTTTTAATTTAAGTTCTGCAACAAGTTTGATAAGCTCTTTTCTGTATTCTTCTCCTTCTCTTTCTCTTACTACTGGATGGGTCTCTCCTATAACTAAGTAAAGAAGATTTGGATATTTTTTAACTAGTGAAGGAAGAGCTTTAATCATATACTCTATTCCCTTGCCCCTACTTAATAAACCAAAAGTGGATAGAACTATTTTATTATCTAATTTTAATTTCTTTTTATAGAAGTTAGGTGAACGAAAAGACGTATTAGGTATTCCATGAGGTATAACATGAATTTTATCCTTGTTTACTCCATAATCTTTATGAAGTATGTCAACTGCAATATTTGCCATTACTATTACTGCTGAACACTTGGAACAGATAAATCTTACTACTTTTCTTCTTATGTCGTCGGGTTTTGATAAAACACTATGAAAAGTGACTACAACTGGTTTTTTAATTGTTTCTAAAAAAGGAATTAAGTAACTTCCATAATTTCCTCCAAATAATCCAAATTCATGCTGTATGCAGACTAGTTTAATACTTTTTGAATTGTTTATTTTTTTTGCAATATTTATGTATTCTTCAATATCCTGCTTGTTAAGCTGTGTAAGCACCTTATTACCGTAATTATAGAAATCTGTTTCATCATTTAGGGCTATCACCCTGCTTTTTAATTTTGGATTCCATTTCTTATCCATGGCAAAGACTAGGTCTTTTGTAAAAGTGGCTATTCCACACTCTTTTGGAGGGAAATTGCTGAGAAAACATATTTTAGAATGATTAAGACTCTCGCTCAGATCCCCTTCTTCTCCATCTTCTTTTTCCATTTTTTTGTTACCAAAATAAGAAAATATTGATTTAAAAACTCTTCTTTTTTTTGTCTATTTTTGGAGTAGTAAAAAAAATTAATCAACTTCTACATTGATTTTGATTAAATCCCCTTTGATTGAGCTGATTATTTCATTCAAATTTCCCTTAATTTTAACAGCTTTTTTTTCTTCAAGAAGTTTTTTTGAGTTTAAGATATTGAGTTCTAATTTTATCTTTTTTATCATATTTTCTAATTCTGCAATTCCTGTTTCTTCAATTGCAATACTGTTAATCTCTTTCTCATTTTTAGTTATATCCTGTATCTTATTCAGTATCTCAGGATTTTGTAGTTTAGACTCTTTAAGTAAAGAGAGAATATCCTCTCCTTTTGTTTTTTGAAAAGTTTGTTTGAAATTCCCTTTATAGGCTTTTATTATGCTCATTTCTTTTTCAAAACTGTGGAAAAAATTAGCAAGAGCCTTGAAATCCAGCATTTCTCTTAATCTTTCAGTATCCTTATCTATTTCTTGTTTTTTTTCAATAAGAATCTGTTTTTTCTTATTTTCAGCAAGAAATTTCTCAGAGCTCTGGATTTTTTCAATTTCTTTTTTTTGGAGTTTAATACTATTGTTTAAATTTAGTATTTTTTCATTATATTCCCCGACAACCTGTTCAATATTTGATTTTGTTTTTTCAACTTCAGAAAATTTTTCCATTTTTTCTCCAACCAGGGAGATTATTTTTGATTTTTCAATCAGTTCTTTGTTGTCTTTGAGGATTTTTTCCAGGGCTTTGAAAAAAGCCCTTATGCTCTCTTTAGTATTTCCCAGTTCCTTGCCAATAAGAAAAGTTGCTTTTTCAAAACTTATTGAGGATTTTTTTTCAAATTCAGCAAAAACAGAGTTTATTTTCTCGATAGTCTGTTCAGATTTTTCATTTATTTCTTTTAATTTGCCTAGTAGCTTATTGAGATAGTAAATGTAATTATCTAGATTTTCTTTTACTATTAGCTTGATTTTGTCTTCAGCTTTTTTTTCATTTATATTTATTTTCTTAAGTGCAAGAGTTTTTTCTTCAAGTTCCTGGATAAGCTGGGAAATTCTTGTCTGGATAGTTTTTAAGAAATTATCTTCTTGCTCTTTAATTTCTGTTTTTTTATTTTTTAGCCATGGCTGAAGCTCAGAAAATTTTATCCTTTCAGCTTCAATAGGTTCTTTTTTTTTAAAAAAGTTCCAAAATCCCATTTTTTTGTTAAGAAAAATGCTATTATAAATTTAATTGAGAAAATCTTTTTGCCAAGTTCTCTTCTTTTTCAGGTTCTCTAAATACAGGAGTTGCTACGTAAACAGTATCTCCTTGTCCTATTCTAAACTCTTTTTTTGCCATGTGAAAATATAGTTTTATGATTTTTAAAGATTTATATTCTATTAAGCAACTTTCTTAACCTTCTCTTTATTCTTGATTATTTGCCTTCTTAATTTTCTGAATTCTGATAAAAATTCTTGTTTTGGGGTATCTGAATGCTTGGAGATGATTTTATCATAAATATCTTCAGCTGATGAACAATAAATCAAAGCAGTTCCTGTATGCTGGCTGTTTTCAACAGCCAATTTTCTTGAAACCTCATATTTCCTGCTTATTAAATAGTTAACTCTTGTTTGAAAATCTCTTGCTCTTCCTGCTCCTTTTTTGTTTCTTATTCTTGTTTTTATTGAAGCGTATTTTTCATATTCTTCATGACTTCTAAAATCCCCTCTCCTGGATTTTCCATAAAATGGTTTTGGAGGATGATACTCTATAAAACTCCTATTTACTAAAAAATCTATTATTCCTGTTTTTATATCAATTTGCCATGTTTTTCCTTTTTCTATTTTCCATCTAGGAATATATTTTTCAAATAGTGAAGCAAGAGCAGCTTCTGATGCTGAGTGGTAGTTATTTTTGTTGTGGGAGATATTCATATTTCTTTCTGCAAGTATTCTAGCATTTTTCTTGCTAAGCTTAGATTTTTGTTCAAAAGTCCAACTATGGATTCCTTTTCCAGAGTTATAGACTGCTAAGCCTATATTCCTTTTTTCCTGAGCACTCAGGGCATGAACTCCTTTTTTTAATTTAGTAGCTCTTCTTCCTCCTTTTTTAGCTATAGTTATTTTTTCTTTTTCTGTTAAACCATGAATTCCTGTTCCTTGCTCATATGCGTTTAATCCAATTTTTCTTTTTTCTTTTGTGCTTAAACTGCAAAATCCGGTTTTATTCTTTGCATTAGATTGTCCTCCTTTTTTAGCATTTGCAGTTGTTTGACCTTTGCTTAATCCATGTATTCCTAATCTTTCTCTGAGTATCTTTCTTCCACCTTTTTTTCCTGCTTCTGATAATTGTTTAGAACTTAACCCAAAAATACCTTTTCCTAATCTTATATTTTCTTTTGCATTTTCCTTAGAATTAGCACTAATGATTTTGCGCGTCCTGTAGTTTCTTTCATTTTCAGGAAGCTCCCTTAAATATCTTGTAACAGAAGTTTTAGAAATTCCTAATCTTTCGGCTAGTTTTTGATTAGTTGCAAAAGACTCAATATCTCCTAACTGGTGCATTTCAATTTCCCGTAGGACTAACTCAATTAGTGCAGTTTTGTTATCTATTAATATGTTATTGGGCAATATCATAGAAATTGAGGTAAATAGAAACTTAAAAATCTTTTGTTTTTGTAATTATTATAAAGTGATAAAAATATTATTTCCTAGATTTTGGTCTTCTAGGTCTGTTATTTCTGGAGTCTCTTCTTGTTCCCCTATTACTATGCCTAGAGTCTCCTCTTGAATCTCTTCTTGGTCCTCGATTGTTATTTCCAAAATTTCTTCTTATTCTTAGCTGCTTTCTTTCAGGTATCCATTTTATCATTACTTTTTTGATAAAGGGGGTTTTTTCCAGAATCATATCAAAGTCTCCTTGCATTAAGGCCTGAAAATTCTCATAATCTCTGCTTGCAAGAACATTTATTACTTTTCCTTCTTTTCCTGCTCTTGCAGTTCTTCCTATTCTGTGAATATACTCTTTTTTTGTTGGAGGGATATCATAATTGTAAATATGGCTTACTCCTTTGATATCTAAGCCACGTGCTGCGACATCTGTTGCTACAAGAACATGCACTTTCCTAGAATGAAAATGCTCCATAATACGATTTCTTTTATCTTGTGAATATCCTCCATGTATTGGAAGAGACTCAATTCCATTGAGTTTAAGGTTTTTTGCAATAAAATCAACATTTCTCCTTGTATTGCAGAAAATCATGACAAGTTTGGATTTCTCGTTTTCTAAAAGGTATACTAATAAGGAGTATTTTATATTATCAGGAACATCATAGTATGTCTGTTTTAGTTTTTTTGGGTCAACATTAGGAGTAGCAGAAATCTCTAGAGGATTATTCATGTATCTTTGAGCTAGTGTGACAATATCATATGAGATTGTTGCAGAAAAAAGCAAAGTTTGACGGTTTTTTGGACAATTTTTAACTATTTTTCCGACGTCTTCTATAAATCCCATATCTAACATACGGTCTGCTTCATCTAAAACCAGTGTGTTTACTCTTGTAAGATTAATTGAGTTTCTGGTGATATGATCAAGTATTCTTCCAGGAGTTCCTACAACAATATCTGCTGTATTAAAGCCCCTTATCTGATTGTGCAGAGATACTCCTCCATAAACTGGAATAACTTCTAAGTTACTGTATTTTGAAGAAATTGAGAGGTGTTTAGCTATTTGTTCTGCTAATTCACGGGTAGGAGTAAGAACAAGCCCTTGGATTCCATACCCTTTTTTTATATTATGAATTAAGCCTGCTGCAAATGCAAGAGTCTTTCCTGAGCCAGTTGAAGCTCCTGCTATAACATCTCTACCTTTCAGAATCATAGGCATTGATTTTTCCTGTATTTCTGAAGGAGTTTTAAATCCCATATCTTTAATAGATTTGAATAAGGGATTGTCTTTTCCTAATAACTTTTCAAATTGTTCCATATTTAAACAAGTAAAGTCAAGAAATAGCTAAATGTATTTCTTTAACAATTAAATAATTTAATATATTATTTAT
>Ga0315537_1000116_pt1 | contig 52103 bp, 42 predicted proteins | sample SalMarSW160270MG_FD_203091 | JGI IMG/M metagenome (GOLD analysis project Ga0315537, IMG submission 203091) | Salt marsh sediment microbial communities from the Plum Island Ecosystem LTER, Massachusetts, United States - Salt Marsh Sediment SW1602-70 ... | reverse complement strand
AAATTTATTGTAACCACTTTCTTTAACTGTTTTACATTCAATAAGTATTAAATCATTTTTACCAATATTTATGAGTACATCAATTTTGTCCTTTTTTGTATTTAACTTCTTTCTCAGTTTTTCATCAACATTAAATCCAAGTTTTGTAAATATAGTTTTTGTAAGGTCCTCAAATTTTATACCTAGTTCAGCCTCCTTAACTCTTATCCCATTCTCCTTTAAAGCATTTAAATCTCTATAGGCGAAATTTTCATAATTCTCAAGATAGATGTTTTCAGAATCCTTAAAACTCTCCATAATGTTCAGTACCAGGTCTCCTCTTGTCTTAATTCCCTTCTTTTGACAGAATACCAGCAAGTCATGCTCATCTATTATTTCTAAAACGTCTTTAGGTTTGATATTGAGATCAAGCAAATAGATGCTTTTAAGAACCTCTTCTTCTTGAAGTTCGAATTCATCTCTAACAATGGTGTTTAATTTAGGGAGAACTTCATTTAACTGAATAAGTAAGTCTTCATAGCCGTCAATTGAAATTCCTACTTTTTCTTCTTTCTCAGTTTCATTAAAAAAATTAATTAAATTTTGTACTTTCTCCTCTATTGTAAACCCTTTAAGAGAAGGTTGGATTTTGAGACCTTTTTCAAATATTTGATTAAGAAGAATCTTTTTATCAGAGATCTTAGTATTTTCTTTATGAATATCGTTCAGAAGAATGCCCGAAAAAGATAAGCCTTCATTAATTATTCCTTTGATTTTATCATTATATGGTTTCTTCCAATCAATATTATGTTTTTTGCAAATAAGATTTATTTGCGGTTCTTTAAGTAATCGAAGAACCCGCCTAATAAATTTATCAGCAACTTCTTTATTCCTCACTGTCCTTAAAACACAAACCACTTCTTCTGCAACATAAATAAGGTTGTTCTTTTTAGAATAAAATATTATTCCGAGATTTTTAAGATTATTTATGATGGTTTCAATATCCAACTTCTGAATGGGTATAACAGAATAGTAGATAAGTTTTGTCTCTTCCTGTGATAATTCAAGGCTACGTATAAGTGTCAACAAAATTGATTGTTCATCGTGTGTTATTTTTGTCTCTTGATTATTAGTGAGATCATTAAAATAAGCAGTATTAAGACAATCTTTATAAATAATATAATCCCTTTTTCTTTGTTCTTTTATTTCGGATTCCTCACTCTTCATAATCTTTTTAAAAGCATTTGCTTTTTTTTCTATTGTTCTCAATTCACATTCATATAATCTCGAAAACCAATCCTTTTTCATAATGCAATTACCATCTCTAATAACAATATCTGTAAGTATATCAAGTTGAGATGTAGTATATGCAAACTCTCTTCTAATATGTTCAGTAAACTCATCTTGAATAAGATAGAATAATTTTGCAATATTCATGTTGTCAACATTCTTAAGATCAATATCCGGATCTGTAAGAATTTTTTCAATGGCTTTTAAATTTTTTGGATTTTCTGAGATTATGTTATCAATAATCTTTAAAAAGGAGTTCTTCTCCAATGAGTTCAATTGGTTTAATATCTTTTCAAGCTTCATTTTAATAAGTTGTGGGTAAGTTTAGTTTGTTTGGTACCTGTAAAGATACCTAACTTGTTATATAATTCAAAGAGGATTAGTAGGGTTTGTTAATAGGATATACAGTTAATGCAAATGGTATTATTTGAAGATTAATGAGCTGAAAAATTTACGGTCAAGATATTTGACCTGAATCTTGTCAAAAGTATCATGCAAACTGATTAGTTATTTTTAACTATAGTTACATCAAAACAAACGAGAAGGTTATGTATAAATTGAAACAAATTATTGAATGCAACGATACAAAGGGTGGAAAGATATTTGATCTTTTTATTCAGAGTCTTATAATTCTCTCCTTAGTTGGATTTTCAATTGAAACAATACCGGATATAAGCAAATCACTTGCAGAGGTATTAAGAATTTCTGAAATCATAATTGTAATCATCTTCACTATTGAGTATTTGCTTAGAATTATAGTGTCGGATAAAAAGCTAAAATTCATATTCAGCTTTTATGGATTAATCGACCTGTTTGCGATCCTGCCTTTCTATCTTTCAACTGGGATTGATCTTAGATCAATCAGGGCTTTGAGATTGATACGTTTGTTTCGAGTTTTTAAATTAGTCAGGTATTCAAATGCAATTCAGAGGTTTAACAGAGCCCTGATACTAATTAAAGAAGAGCTGGTTCTTTTCATTTTTGTCACGGTAATATTGATATTTCTTTCTGGTGCTGGAATTTATTTTTTCGAGAACCAGGCACAACCGGAAGTATTTACATCAATATTTCAAAGCTTATGGTGGGCTATAGCTACATTAACTACGGTTGGATACGGTGATATTTACCCAATAACTATGGGCGGGAAAATATTCACATTTATAATTCTTATCATTGGATTAGGAATTATTGCAGTACCAACTGGATTGGTAGCCTCTGCCCTATCAAAAGCCAGGGAGGAGGAGTAAAAACGATTGGCAGGCTATTCTGCGGGTGAAGATAATTCTGAATATGTGCATGGCAAATGTTCGGTCCATGGAACGTTTTCCCAAAGATATTGATTCAGATGTGAAATTTTATTTCAGCTTTTTCAATAGCAAAAACAAACGAAAGACTCGGCGTATTTCCTGGAAATAATAAAGATACTTTTTAAATAAACATAAAATAACGGCAGCTAATACGCGTAAAACCAAATTGCTTTTGTAACTTTATGAAACAATTCAGCCCTAACTTTTAACTTTGATAATTATGAAACAAAAAAACAGAATTTGGATCTACCCATCATTCGTACTAATGGGATTTTTACTACTGCTTGCAACCAGTTGTGAAAAAGATAGCGACTCTTCTGATTATGCAAGTCAAGTTGCAGGTACCTATAGTGGGACAGTGACTATAGTTGGAACAGGAAGTGTATCAGGCTCCTCAAAGCTGACCAAAAGTTCAGACAAAGTAGTTAATCTGTCGATTACAATAGGTGTAAGCAGCATTCCCCTGAATGGAATCGACGTCAGTAAGTCTGGAAGCAATTATTATTTGAATTACACTGACGCTAGTGGCTCGTTCTCAGGTACAGTCATTGGAAATAGTCTTACATGGACTTTAACCGATGGTGATGATACGATTACATTTAGTGGTACAAGATAAAGCAATTCCAGTTAATGGGAGAAATCTGAACAAACAAAACCCAGGGCAACTCATGCTTCCACTCCCATAACCAGGGACAGTCACCAATTTAAAAATAAAGTCGGTGTCTGTCCCTGGTTAAAAAAGAATACAGTGATACGATGACTGAGCAAGGTTAGCTTTTGCTACGGAAAGTCATCGTATCACTATTTAACAACTCCTCGTCGTGCGAAATGGAAACGCCCGGCCAGGGTCGGGCGACGAGGGGCGGATCACACCCCGTGCTTACGGATTAAAACAGGATACCCGTTGAGAAGGCAATGACATGATGATTGAGGGCATATTTGTCTGCGGGACCCGTGTGAGCCAAATAGTGTGAATAAGTGTACCGAAAATCGATAATTAGTCTTCGCTGCCTGCCCAATGGAATCAATGTACCCGCTCCTGCGATAAAACCTGTCACCCCTTTTGCAGGATTCAAATCCATTTCTCCCTCGCTGTGTATAAACCGGTACTTTTCATTCAACAGAATACGAAAATCAAGTCCCAGATTGATAAAGGGATCAAGGCCGGAATACGAATTGAATGTATAACGCAAAAGGATTGGAATGTTTATATCCATGCGCGAAAAATCGAACTGAACTGAATCCACCAGTTTACCCTGAATTACGGAAAAAAGCAGATCCATCTCAACCTGAAAAAACCTGTTAAATTCAATTTCAAAGAGAAGACCACCCTGCAATCCCAGTTTGTATTTAAATGATATTCCCCGGTATAGATTTAGTTTGTCCGTAAATTTCATCATGGAGATATTCGGCCCCACCTTAATTCCAATGTTGACTTTCAGTTTGTATTTTTCCTCTTGATAAACGAAATTTTCCGGCTGCTTGCATTGGCTGTACTTTGAGATCAGGTCCGTGAGCGATGTTTCATCGTAATAAACACGGGGAGGCTCAAAGCCACAATCTGAAAAGTATTGGTCCAGCCATTCATTTTTCGATTCTTTCGGCAGATAAATTATGTTATCGCCTGCTGTTTTTAAAAAGAAAATCTTTTTGCCATCATCCCGGTAACCCTCATACAGGTAGTAGAACCCGAAAACAATCCTGCGGATAAAAACCTTAACTTCCCTATCGTCGTATGTAACGGGCAGAGATTCATATTCCTTCCCATCAATATTGACTTTTGGTAATTGATAGGGAGAAATCGTATCAAAGTCTTCTCCGGATTTCTCATGAGTGAACACCACCTGGTTAATGTTTGTTAACGAAGGATCCGTTAAAATAAAACCGTATAACGTATCATTGGAGTCTGTAATTATTTTTCCAGGTACACGATCTTTCTGGGAATAGGCAGCAAAGGAAATTTGCCAAAGGATCATAGCAAAAAGCAGTACTCTTAATAGATTCTTTTTCAAAATTTTCAGGTTTGTTGGAGAATCTAAGGTATTTAAATTATTTGAGATCCTTACATCATTTCATTTTTTTTGGGGGGGAGATTTTATATCTTTGATTATTACCTGAGCCTGAAAATCAAATCATAAAAAGTTAACTTAGCCAGAGATGAAAAAAGTGAGACTAATCATTACGTTATTCATGTGTTTCGCAATAAGTAGCCTGTCGGCAATGGGGCAGGGGTATAAATCCGGATTCATTATCACGCTCGATGATGATACGGTTTATGGACAAATCCAGGATGTCAATGAAAGAAAAAAAGCGTTGAAATGTAACTTCAGAGCAGATGGCCAGGAGGTTGAATATTCACCTGGTGAGATCAAAGCATACGGATTCAGTGAGGGAAATCTGTATGAAAGCCACACAATTATTATTAAGGATGATGAAAAAAGTCTTTTCCTGCTTTGCCTGGTAAAAGGCAGGGCAAACCTCTATTTTTTTATTGACACTGATTTCGAGGACTACTATTTTGCTCAAAAAGGGGAGCCCACGTTACGGGAGATCTATGTTGTGGATGAGTCATTTGAAGAATGGGACTATGAAAAAAGCAAAAATAGTTTCGGTACATTAACCATTATGTTCAATGATTGTCCGGATCCGAAAAGAAAACTGACCGCTGCCTCCTTTCATCCGAACCGGATTGAGGAATTGTTTATTGATTATAATCGTTGCTATGGGGAGGGATCAATCTCTAAAGCTAAAAAGAGAAAGAAACTGAAATTGATTAAGGGAGTTGAAGTTGGTTATAGCTTATCCAGGTTAACCTTTAAATCACCGTATAACTTCAAAACGGATGATGGATTTAAGAGCTACCAGTTGAATTTCGGAGCGGTTGTTGGTCTGGGATTCACCGAAACACGGTTTTCATTGCTTTCGGGTGTTTATTATGGAAAATATAACTGGGAAGCGACCCAGTTCGACATGAAAAAAGCTACCAGCTTTGAATACGACGAGTATGCTTTTAATTTCTCTTACATTAAAGTGCCTCTGGCAGTAAAATTTACCATTACCCGCGGAAAGATTAATCCCTTTATAAAAGCCGGCGGATTCATGGATTTCTGGATTTCAAAAGAAACAAAAGAAACGGTATGGAGATTTATGGACCCTGATTACAAATCATCCAGTAAAATAGAAGATTTTATGGACGAACCCGTTGAAGAAGAACTCTGGACTGGTGAGCTGGGTTACCTTGCAGGAGCCGGGATTGAATACAAAATCAATGAAAAAATGGCGGTCTATTTTGAAGGGTTGTACGAAGGCGGTAATGGTATACTGAAGAAAACCTTATCCAACACCCACACCATAAACTTTCAAATCGGCTTCACTTTCTGAGGAACCCTAATAACCTTAGCCATGAAAAAGGAGAAATACACCATGAATACCATCAATCATAAACCTTTCGTGTTTGTTTTTCTAATAATCCTTATCCTGATCAGTTCGTGCGAAAAGGAGAAGAAATATGATAAATTGTATGCGCTGGAATATTACGGTATAAACGAAAACCAGAAGGTATCTATTTTTACTGATAACTTTGATGATAATACTAACGATTGGGTTGAGACTGAATCTGAGTGGTTTACTTTCAGAATTGAGAATGGTTATTATTTGATACATTGTAAAACTATTTTTGGTCCATCTAAAACCACAGAGCATTACGAAGAATTTCAATATTTTGAACTTGAGTGTTCAATAAAAATAGTTGATAATCCCGATGATGAATTTTGTGGATTTACATGTTCAAGTTATGATAGGTTTTTTTTCAAGGATGGATCTGTCAAATATGGTTCTAATGTCGTTGTTTCAAGTTCAGCTGTAAATCCGATTGGTCAATATAACAAACTTGTTATCAGGAGGATTGATGGTACTATAATTTACTTTTTAAACGATCAGGAAATAGGAATAAGCCAGTATACAACAAAAACTAATTCTATCGGTTTTCTAGTAGGAAACAATGCTACCGTTCATGTTGACTATGTGAAGATATTCAAATTGAATATTTAGGTTTTTAATTGAGGGAACCCGTCAAGCCGACTGTAAGCGGCTAGACGGATTATAAAATCCGGGCGGGAAGAAAAGTTATCGCGCCCCGATTTTTCCACAGGAATCCATTTGGGACATGTGGTTACATGTTGTTTCATGTGGTTTCAGATGGTTTGGACACAGGCTTAACTTTGTAACGGATAACTTATCACATAATGATGCCTGCCGGGATAGATAAAAGATGGTTAAAAAATAATTGCAAGAAGGACTTGAGATATAATCCACATTCAGATGATTATTTGATATTTTCAGAAATTGTGAAGTGATACATGGAAGGAAGAGCTAAACGGCAACGACTATAAAATCCTAAACATTCTCTACTCTATCACAGCATTAAATCTTTGCCCGTAGGGCATAGATGATTGTAGATCCAAAATGATCCATAGAATATAATTCCCTGTAGGGGATAAATAACCAGGATTGTAAAGATTTTAAGCTCAGGATACGACTCTGGGCTTATAAAGAACTCGTCGCCCGAATTGTAATCGAGCGACGAGGGGCTGTTCGTGCCCCGGCTTCTCGCGAAGCGATACCTTTGGTGAGTCCGGGGTACGACTTTGAGTTGGTTATTCGTATTTCGTCGCTTAATTGGTGCCCCTGGTGCGTTATTCGCCACCCACTTGCATTCACACATTCCTGGATCATGAGATCGCCCGCCAGGCCGAAAGAATGATTCTTTCATTCTGGCGGGGGCGGGAACGACACAGTCGGGCAGGCTCACAAGTTCGCTGAGTTCCGGTCCATGGAAGGCTTTCCCAAAGAATTGCCAGGCAGTTGGACCGATTTACCTCACGATGCCACCAACCCAGGGTTGCCCCTGTGAAATAGCGATCTTCCCAGACGAACCGTTGAAGCGAAACATAATTGTACACCCCGAAACGTAGTGCTGAAATGAACGGTTATTTCACAGGGTTACCCTGGGCTATTAATTATTATACCCCGGCCGGGGTATTCTCCAAAACGAAACAACCTGGGACAGTATGGGACAATATGAAACAAGTTGAAACAATATGGAACATTTTTTCACATCTCCCCCTCTCACAGTCACAAAGTCTTATCCTCCATCCACAATCCTTCCTTCCTGCCTGCCGGTTTACCCGCCGCAGGAGGGCAGGCATGGCATCCTTTGCCGAAGGCCCCAAAGGAATGCCTCTGGCATATGCCTATGGTACATCCTTCCCTTTGCTACTCCCGGAAATTTAGATAAATTTGGAGGGTCTTTTGAAAACCTCAAAAATACAGGTATACCATCCATGGATGTAAAGATTGAAGAGAGCTGGAAGCAACGGCTGGCTGAAGAATTTGAGAAAGAGTACTTCACAGGGCTGGTACAGTTTGTCAGGAAGGAGTACAGGTCCCACACCGTATACCCGGCAGGGGAGAACATCTTCAACGCATTTGACCGCTGCCCCTTCGATCGTGTGAAGGTGGTGATCATCGGGCAGGACCCCTATCACGGACCAGGCCAGGCGCACGGATTGTGCTTCTCGGTGCTGGATGGGGTTGCCTTTCCTCCCAGCCTGGTCAATATTTTCAAGGAGATCCATGATGACCTGGGAACATCACTTCCGAAAACGGGGAACCTCGAGCGGTGGGCTGACCAGGGTGCCCTTCTTTTGAATGCCACACTGACCGTTCGAGCCAGCCAGGCGGGTTCTCACCAGGACAAGGGGTGGGAGGAATTTACGGACGCTGCCATCCGGAAACTGGCCGAAGAAAAAAAAGAGATTGTCTACCTCCTCTGGGGATCCTATGCGCAAAAGAAGGGAGAGGTGATCGACCGACGTTCAAACCTTGTACTGGAAGCACCGCATCCCTCCCCCTTATCTGCAACAAGAGGATTCTTCGGATGCAGGCATTTCAGCAAAACAAATGAATACCTGAAGGAACACGGCAAAGAACCGATTTCCTGGTGATGATTAGCAATATACTTTTGTCAACCAATGAATAACGCAATAAAACGGGCTGTTGCTCCCCTGATACTGAAACTGGGTAAACGGATAGAAAGAAAACGATTAACCGGCATCCCCATCATTATCGGATCAGCACCCCGTTCCGGATCAACCCTGCTCAATGCTATCCTTTCCGCACACCCCGATATATATGCCATAAAGAAACAGACCTATGCGTTTGAAAAATGGATAAAAACCGGCGCTCGTTATGAAATAGAAAGGGCGGACAGGCTCTACCGTGAATTCATCTATCGTAAAATCCCCGGAACAGCCATCCGCTGGTGTGAGAAAACACCGAAGAACATCATTACCTTTGACAAGATCCTTGATTTTCATCCCACAGCATTATTAATCCATCTGGTGCGCGACGGCAGGGATGTGGTCACCTCAAAACACCCGAAACATACGCCCGACCAATACTGGGTTTCTGCAGAACGATGGATCCGCGATGTCACCTTAGGATTAACCTTCAAAGACCATCACAGGGTACTGACCATCCGGTATGAAGACCTGATTCTCAATTTTGAAGAAACCATGCAGAACGTATGCTCCTACCTTTCACTGGAGTTTCATCCGAATTTCCTGGAATGGGAGGAACATGCAACCATTCGGACCAGCAAACACTGGGACAGCTCTATTCAGAAGATCCATTCCGGGGCAATCGGCAAATGGAAAAGAGAAGAGCACAGGGAACGCTACCTCGAATTTATGAAAAACCGGGAAGCGGTGGAACTGCTGAAAGCACTAGACTATACGATCGAAGAAGACGATGAAATATAAGATCCTGTTCAACATCACCCAGGAGTATTACTGGGCAAGCCTTAAACCGGTATATGACGAATTCGCCAGGGATGGCCAGTACGCGCTTTTTCTGCGGTTTGGAAGGAACCGGAAACGCTTTTTATACTTCTTTATGGTTTCCCACAGGGAGGAGATTGAAGCGAAATACAGGAATGAGGGATACCGGGTCACCAGGGAAACCCTGGGATTTGATGTGGTTTTTTCCGGAGCTCAGTTGAAAGATCCTCAGCGGTTTGGCAATGCAATGCTCTGTAATGTCGATCATGGGCCGGGGATAAAAACGCTCCGGTACCGGCATTTGCTAAGGCAAACCGATGTAGTATACCATTGCTTTGTTGAAGGACCCTACCGGGTGGAAAAGTTCAAAAAATACGGACTGGACAGGATCCATGAGATCCATTCTGTCGGTTTGCCAAAGCTGGATATCCTTTTTAACGGGACCTTCAACAGGAATGACCTGTTGAAGGAGATGGGTCTCAATCCAGACAAGAAGGTTGTACTCTATGCGCCTTCATTCAAACCAACTTCTATTTTTTCAATCGGAGAAGAGGTGGTGAGCCTGTCTGAACAATACCAGGTGATCGTGAAACTTCATCCATATAGCTGGTCGGGACTTTATGCCTCTCATGAGCAACACCTGATCTTTGAAAGACTGAAAAAACGTCACCCGTCATTTTATCTTGTCCCCCCGGAAAAGCACGATATTCGTCCATTCCTCTTTGTTGCCGATGTGATCATCAGTGACGGATCCAGCGTTATCAACGAATACCTGGCACTGGAACGCTGCGGGATCATTGCAGACCTTGCTGATGACCGGTTAACACACAGTAACGGAAAACCTTTGCTGGAAAACAGCAGCTCGGAGTGGTTGAAAGAGAGTTTTGTACATATCAGACCGGGGGATAACCTGGAAGAAGCGGTTGAGAAAGCCATCTATCCGTCGGAAGAGAGAAAACAGAAGATACTGGAAGATAAAAAGTATATCTTTTCACATACCGACGGACAAGCTTCGAAACGGGTAAAAGAAATCGTTGAAAAGTGGTTGAGTAAAGGGGCAAACGAAAAGGAACCGGGATAAACCAGTCCCTGCACGAATGAAAAGGTGGATAATTTTGGTAAAGAAATTGCTGGTAATGCATAAACTTTTTACCTTCGGACAGGGCTATTGCACAATATTAAAAACTGTTCAAAAGTTTATAGTATACTATTTAAAACCTATCCTTTTTGCGCATGAAGTGGCGTCTTAAGACCAAAATGTGGGTCTTCATATTATCCATTTCACTGGTGATTTATGTACTGGCTTTAGGATACATAAGCGTTGTATTCAAGGACCGTGCGGTACGGGACGCTCAACTCATTGCAGATAACCTGAACAAGGAGGGTGCTAACCTTGTCAGGGCGCATCTCAACGAGCATTTCGGAATTTCCCGAGCTCTTGCCCAGGCATTTATGGTTTACCAGGACATCCCTTCCGCAGAGAGAAACCGTATCTTTTCTGAAATGATCCGTAATGTTCTTGCAGAAAACCCTGAATACACCGCTGTTTTTGAACAATGGGAATTAAGTGCTATCGATCCGGATTATACCAGACCCTACGGGAGGATCAGAAGGACCCACTACCGGTCCGGGGAGGAGCTCCTGTTTAAAACTGATACGCTTGACATGCAGGGAGATGACACCACAGGCATTTATTACCAGGTAAAAAGCGGAAAGCAGGAATTTATCACCAGCCCCTATTATTATTCTTACAATATAAACCAGGCTCTGCCCGAGGATGAGCCGATCCATGAAGGTGCTATACTCATGGCAACCGTGATCACACCCATTATTGTTGATGGTCGTTATGTCGGAATGACGGGAATGGATTTTCCCATTGAGGGATTCCAGGAGATCATCGAAGAGATCAAACCCCTGGAACAGACCATCACATTTCTTGTAGCCAATGACGGACAAATCGTTGCCCACCCGAATAAACAGTTGATCAAACAGCAGATCTGCGTGATCTATCCCGAGGTGGATAAGGTATATCACTTCAATGAGAGAATCGTCTCAGGAGAAAAATTTTCCTTTATGTCCAAAGATTCGAAATTTGGGAAAAATGCTTATGTATCCTTTGTACCGGTAAATATTGCCAAAACCAATACACCCTGGTCGATGGGAATTGTTGTTCCGGTTGACATCATTACAAAGGAAGCAAATCAAACCTTCTATTTTTCCATCCTGGTTGGCCTGGTGGGTTTGATCATTCTCGCCCTGGTCATCTGGATCATTGCACATAACATCACCCGACCTCTCAAGAGCACAACGAACCTGCTGAAAAACCTTGCATCAGGGAATTTACACAACAGTACAAAGATCCAGGTAAAATCGAAAGATGAACTCGAAGAGATGGCACAGTCAGCCAACACCCTGCTGGAAGGGCTGAGAAGTACTGCCGGTTTTGCAAAAGAGATCGGAGAAGGCAATCTTACTGCCGATTACAAACTGTTAAGTGATGAAGATGCACTGGGCCAGGCACTGGTTGAGATGAGGGATCATCTTAAACGTTCAACGGATGAAATAAAAAAGCATAGTGATCACCTGAAGGAGCTGAATGCTGCAAAGGATAAATTCTTCTCAATCATTGCCCACGACCTGAAGAACCCATTCTCAGTACTTCTCTCGGTTACCGAAGCATTGCTGGAAGGTTTCAGCCAGATGAGTGACAAAGAAAAAAGTGTTGCGATCCAACGAATACATAAATCCGCCAACCTGTTGTTCAATCTGCTTGATAACCTGCTGCAGTGGTCGATGGCACAAACAGGCAGGCTCACGTTCCATCCAGAAAAAGCTGATTTAAGGACCATTGTCTTTGGGACTATCTCCCTGTTGCGCATGAATGCTGAAAACAAACACATAAACCTGTCAACAGACATTCACGAAAAAACCTATATTCACGCAGATGTCGACATGGTAAAAACCGTGATCCGAAATTTACTGACCAATGCCATCAAGTTTAATACTGAAGGGGGCAAAGTGAAGGTTACGGCAAATAAAAAGAAAGGATACTATGAAATCTCTGTATCCGATTCCGGTATAGGACTGAGTAAAGAGGACCAGGAGAAGCTGTTCCGGATCGACGTTAAAAACAAAAGCATCGGCACGTCCAAGGAGAAAGGAACCGGGCTTGGACTGATCCTGAGCAAAGAGTATATCGAAAAGAACGGCGGCAGGATCCGGGTTGAAAGTGAACCCGGGAAAGGAAGTAATTTCATCTTTACCCTGCCTGCCTATACCGAGAAAGAAGTACCGGAGAAGGTGGAGAAATGAGCAGAGAGTATAGCGCATAGAGCAGAGGGAAGTGAGTGGTGAGTGATGAGAGAGGGAGAGGTAAAAGTCTCCAGTCAACAGTCCGCAGTCTTCAGTAAGCAGCAGGCAATCTGCGTACTGCGTACTGTAGACCTCTTACTGCGTACTACCTACTCCCCCATCCCTTGGTTTCGAAGTCCCTATGTCTCTCAGTCTTTTCATCTCTTTGATTTCAGTACCCGGAGCCTTCATCCTTCATCCTTCATCCTTCCTGTCTGCCGGTTTACCCGCCGCAGGAGGGCAGGCACGGCATCCTTCAGATAATTGACCAGTCCTTTTTTCTCGATAATCTGCAGGAGTTGTTCCGGCAATTCGGGGATGGGATACGCTTTATCGCCAACAGTTATCATTGATTGTTGAAAATCGATCTTCACCGCATTTCCGGATTTATATTTCTCAACGATCTCCCGGTTCACGATCAGTGGCAAACCCTGGTTAATTGCCGACCGGAAAAAGATCCGGTTTACCGATTTAACGATTACTGCCCGGATTCCAATGGCAGCGAGGCCAACCGCAGGATGCTCCCTGGAACTGCCACAGCCAAAATTTTCTCCCCCGATAATGATATCACCCCGTTCAGCTTTACCGGCAAAATTCGGATCAAGTCCTGCAAAAAGGTGGAGACGAATGGCCTCGGAGTCAGAACTAAGGATATCGTAGGTCAGGTTTCCGGCAAACATCTGGTCGGTATTGAAATGATTGATATCAGCATAATTCCAGACTGCGTTGATCCTGCGGTTTTCATCAGCAGGGATTTCGAAGGTTGTAACCTGACTTTTTGCATGGGGGTATTTATCCGATGTAATGATCCCACGGGGATCGGTGATCTTACCATGGATTGCAGAGACAGCAACGGTTGCCGGTGAAGCCAGGTAGATGGATGCATTCCTGTTTCCCATTCTTCCCAAAAAGTTACGGTTTGCCGTTGAAATAACGGTATATCCATCTGCAGGGATTCCCTGACCTGTCCCGAGGCAGGGTCCACAGGACGGGCTCAGGATATTTGCTCCTGATTTAATGAGGGATGCCAGGCTTCCATCCGCCATAGCCTGGAGGTAAACCTCCTGTGAGGCGGGAACGATGATCAGCTGGAATCCATCAGGGATCGTTTTTCCATCGAGGATCTCCGCAGCAATCCGGATATCATCCAGTCTGCCATTGGTACAGGTCCCGATCATTCCCTGATGCAGTTCTGTACCCTGGACTTCTGAAACGGCTTTGACATTATCGACATGGTGAGGTGCAGCGACCAGCGGGAAGATCTCATCCAGGTTGATCTCAATCTCCTCTGCATAAGCAGCATCCTCATCCGCCCATACTCCTTCCACTGATTTTTTATCATAAAACTCCGCCAGGATTTCGTCGGCAGGGAAGACAGCATTTTTTGCTCCCATTTCGGAAGCCAGGTTAGCCAGGGTCATCCTCCCGGAAACGGAGAGGGTTTTCACTCCCTCACCGTGGTATTCAATGGACATGTAATTCGCTCCGGCTGAACCGATCATACCAATGATCCACAACGATATATCTTTTGCATAAACCCCTTCGTTCAGTTTTCCTGTAAGGGTAATTTTCATTGATTCCGGTATCCGGAACCAGGTTTCTCCTTTTTTCCAGAGACCGGCTGCTTCGGTCCGGTCGATTCCGGTCGCCATAGCGTTGAATGCACCGGCTGTACATGTATGGCTGTCACTTCCAACAATAACCATTCCCGGCCGTGCATGGTATGCCATGATCTGGTGGCATATGCCTTTCCCGGTATCATAGAAATTTTTGACCTTCTGCTGCTTCACGATATCCCGGATTGCCTGATACTGTGTTGCCAGTTTTGCACTGGTCGGAGGGGCATTGTGGTCCAGTACGATCAACATCCGGTCGGGGTCATGAAAAGTAACACCCCCCATTTCCTCAAACGTATTATAAATGCTGGCTGTATTGTCGTGTGTCAGGACAATATCGGGTTTTCGGAACACGATGGATCCTGTGCGGTCATCAAAGATTTTTTCTACAAAGGTTTTACCTGGCATTTTCAACTATTTATTAGTAAGCTAAGGCTTCCGCCTTCTCCGCCGGATGGCGGATTCGGCGGAGAAGGCTCAGGCTGAGGAAAAAAATTTAATACCTCAAGTGTCTCAATTGCCTTAATTTGAAAAAAATGCTGACAGTTCTTTTACCATAGGCACTCCTACAGAGAAGACCCTGTCAGGTTTGTTATTCCTACAGGGGGTTTTGATACCGCCTTTAGCTTTCAAAACAATCCACCGTTCTGATAGATCTCCATCTGGACGTCGGAAAAGGATTCTCCCGAAACCGATTTTCCATTTACCGTGTTGGTAATTGTACCGGTTTTAAGGTCTACTTCGACCCGGTTTCCATCCACTATCAGCAGTTCATCAATACATTTACACACCATGATTGGAAAAGCAGCATTGATGGCATTCCGTTCATAGATAGCCCCGAACGATTCTGCAATCACAGCTTGCACTCCCAATGATTTAAAGCAATCGACAGCCTGTTGTCTGGAACTACCGCTGCCAAAATTTTTCCCGGTAAAAATGATATCCCCGGTTTTTACTCTCTTTGCAAAATCCTCGTATCCATCGAGGTTATCGAAGGTATATCGCCCCATTTCGTCAGGGTCGGTAATAGCCAGGTACCGGTTATGAAATATCATATCGGTATCGATGTTATCCTTCCGGATGATCCATGCCCTGCCAACAATTTTTTCCGGTTTATGTTCCGGTGCTTTTTCAGCCACTCTTTTCTTCTCTCTTCCACCGGTCGTTTCTTTCCGGACAAACAATGCCGGTTTTTCAGGGATATCATCGGGCGTGGTGATGTAACCTGCAACTGCTGATGCAGCAACAACGGCGGGAGAGGCAAGGTAGACATCTCCTTTTCCCTGTTTACCGGGGAAGTTTCTGTTCCCTGTACTAACGGTCACCTCCCCGGGGCCATTCTGCCCAACCTGTCCGGCAGCACAACCTGCACAGCCTGCATTGGATACCAGGGCTCCCGATTCTTTGAATATTTCCAGGATCCCCTCCTCCATACACTGGTTCCAAACGGTATCCGTAGCCGGTACAATTTTCAGGACAACTCCGGGAGCCACTTTTTTATTCTTAAGGATACCGGCAACGATCCGCATATCCCCGATCCTCCCATTGGTACAGCTTCCAATAAATGCCGAATCGATTTTCACTTTTTTTACCCGACCGATATTTACCGTATCGTGCGGTTTGCCGGGCAGGGATACCCGGGAGACAAATGTTGTAACATCCAGGGTAAACCGGTCGGCATAGGTTGCATCCTGATCGGCTTGTATCCTTTCAATCGGATGGCTCACGCGGGATTGACAAAAATCGATGATCTCCTCATTTGGGGTAAACAGGATAATTATTGCCCCCATTTCCGTTCCCATGGATGAGATGGTAATTCGTTCGTCCAGGCTTAATGAGTCGATATCGTCGCCGTAGATCTCAACGGAGTATCCAAGCAATTTATTCGCACCGAAAACCGATAAAAGGTTAAGCACAATATCCTTTGCCGACAATCCAGCCGGGAATTTTCCTTTCAGGTCTATTTTTACCGATTGGGGTACCTTAAACCAGATCTTGCCCTTGCTCCAGGCAGCTGCAATATCTTTATCGCCCATTCCCTGCCCAAATGCTCCGATCGCACCCAGGATATTTGCATGAGAATCGGTTGAGATAGCCGTTGCCCCGGGGTAAACCAATCCTTCATCGATCAACAGGTGAGTTCCGATACCCGAATCAATATCATACACTTTGATTCCATTTTCCCGGGCAAATAATCTGCAAATGTGCTGATTAACAGCATATTTCTGATCTGAGCCGGTGGGGTTACAGTCGAAGGTAAAGAAGGTTTTATCCGGGTCATCAATATCCAGGTCATTTTCTTTTATGTTTTTCACTACATTCGCTCCACCAAAATCACGTGCCACCCGTGCATCTATTTCCACATCGACAATATCGCCGGGCCGGACAGTTGGACGGTTAGTATGATTGGCAATGATTTTTTCAATGAGTGTCATTGCCATTTCTATCAGAGTGTTTCAAGAACCACGGCAGATGCACCACCACCTCCATTGCACAGGGCAGCCACGCCATATTTCCCGCCATTCTGTTTCAGCACATGGATCAATGTAACCACGATCCGTGCACCTGTTGCTCCGATGGGGTGTCCAAGTGACACTCCTCCCCCATTCACGTTTACGATTGCCGGATCCAGTTTCAGATCTTTCAGTGCAACCAATGAAACAACAGCGAATGCTTCATTGATTTCATAATAATCGATATCAGCGGCTGCAAGCCCTGCGCGCTCAATGGCGATGGGTATCGCTTTGGCAGGTGCTGTGGTAAACCATTCGGGAGCCTGGGCGGCATCGCCATGAGCCATGATCCTTGCCAGCGGTTTAATCCCGTTTTTTTCAGCCACGGTTTTCTCCATTAAGACAACAGCAGCTGCGCCATCATTAATGGTGGATGCATTGGCAGCTGTCACTGTTCCCTCTTTCTCAAACACCGGTCTAAGGGTGGGTATCCTGTCAAAACTGGTGTTTGTATACTCTTCATCTTTATCCATGATAATTGGATCTCCTTTTCTCCGGGGAATTTCGATGGGGAGTATTTCCTCTTTAAATTTTCCAGCGTCTGTTGCCTGCGCGGAACGGGTATAGGATTGGATTGCAAACTCATCCTGTTCTTCCCGGCTGATTTTATATTCACGTGCACAAAGCTCAGCTGCATTTCCCATATGATAGTCGTTATAAACATCCCAAAGTCCATCCTTGATCATTCCATCCACCACCTGGGAGTGTCCGAGTTTCATACCGTTTCGCATTGCCGGCAGATAGTGGGGGGCATTTGACATACTTTCCATTCCACCGGCAACGATTACGTTATTATGACCATTCAGAATGGTCTGAGCACCAATGATAATGGATTTCATGCCCGATGCACACACCTTGTTAATGGTGGTACAGGGGACTGTTTCGGGAATACCGGCAAAGAGGGATGCCTGGCGTGCCGGTGCCTGACCGAGATTTGCTGATAAGACATTTCCCATATAGACCTCATCCACAAGTTCTCCGGAAACACCTGCCCGTTTAAGGGCTTCCTTGATTACAAAACCACCCAACCGGGTTGCGCTAAAGCCGGCAAGGGAACCTCCCAGACTTCCAATCGGAGTACGTACAGCTGAAACAATATACACTTCTTTTTTATCCATAATGATCAGTATTGGTTTAGCAATAAATATATAAAATATAAATCAAAAAACTTCTTAATATCAACAGTGAAATGACAGGGTATCATACGCCATTGTAACACCTTCCGGGAGTTCCTCCACCAGTTCAGCATGCAATCCAAACTGGTGACTGATGTGGGTAATGAATGCTTTTTCGGGAGAGATCAGACGGATCAGTTTTTCCGCCTCTTCCAGGTTGAAATGTGTCAGGTGTTTCTCTTTCCTGAGTGCATTTACTACCAGATAGCGTGATCCTTCTACCTTCGCGATCTCCTGATCAGAGATATAACTTGCATCGGTAATGTAGGTGAAGTCTTTGATTCTGAAACCAAAGATCGAAAGCCGGTAATGATACACCCGGATTGGAATGATTTCAACCCCATTCACCAGGAATGGTTTGTTTTCAATTGAGCAGAGATTGATGCGGGGAATTCCCGGGTATTTATAATCTGCAAAAACATAGGCAAATTCCCGTTTTATGGCTGACTGAACCCGTTCTTCGGCATAAATATCCATTGGTTTCCGGTTGATGAAATTGAATGCCCGGATGTCATCCATCCCGGCAACATGATCTTTGTGTTCATGGGTAAGCAGGATGGCATCCAGCTGTTGCACCCCTGCACGCAGCATCTGTTGCCTGAAATCGGGACCGGAATCTATAGCCATGGTCAGATCATCCACCTCCACAAGGATCGAACAACGCAACCTCGTATCGCGTGGATCTTTTGACTGACAAACTTTACAGCGACAAGCTATAACCGGTATTCCCTGGGAAGTTCCTGTGCCTAAAAAAGTGACTTTCAAGAGTAAACGTATCTATGATGTGATCTTATTTCCTGAATTAAAAAGAGCACGTATTCGTCTCATGAAGATAGGAAAGATTTTTGAGAATAGCGGTCAACGGATTGCGGTAATGATAAATTCCTCTATTTTTGTAAAAAGAGAAATCATGAGTGGCAGCTTATTTTTAATACCCGCACCACTGGGTGATTCACCGGTTGAGGCAGTCATTCCTTCCGAAGCCATCGAAAAAATTAAAACACTCTCCTGTTTTATTGTTGAAAACGAACGGACTGCACGGCGGTATCTCATCAAACTGGGCACCCACATTCCAATTGACCGGATGCAATTTATGATCCTGGATAAGAACACTTCACCGGAGGAGAGCGAAACCTATCTGAGTCCTTTGGAAGAGAACAGGGATATTGGGGTCATTACAGAAGCCGGAGTTCCCGGGGTAGCTGATCCGGGTGCCACAATTGTAAAGCTTGCCCACAGGAAAGGGATCCGGGTGGTTCCCCTGGTCGGACCTTCATCCATACTGCTTGCCCTCATGGGATCGGGACTGAATGGACAGAACTTCGCTTTTAACGGGTACCTGCCCATCCCTTTAAAAGAGCGAATCAGCAGGATAAAACTGCTGGAGGCCAAATCGATGCATGATTCCCAGAGCCAGATTTTTATGGAAGCTCCGTACAGGAATCAGAAATTACTCAACGATCTGATCAACCATTGCCGTCCGGAAACAGACCTTTGTCTTGCAACGGATATTACACTCCCTTCTGAATTCATCAAAACACAAAAGATCAGGGAATGGAAAAAACAGGTCCCAAACATCAATAAACGCCCAACAATCTTTATATTGCAGGGTTGATCGGTTTGTTGCATCCGGATGAAAAAAACAAAAATATTTTTATCCTGAATATTATTAGAAATTTAAATCAGAAACCTATGAAAAATTACCAAAACAAAAGAAATGCCAGGTTAGGAACGAGCATTGTAACTTTAACTATGTTGATGTTCGCAGTTTTTCCGGCCCTGTCTCAAAAGCTGGATATGGAGAAGCTAAAAGACCTTGAACCCAGGAGTATCGGGCCAGCAGGAATGAGTGGCAGGGTTACTGCTATTGATGTTGTCCTAAACAATCCGACTGTAATGTACATCGGTACTGCATCTGGTGGATTATGGAAATCAGAAAGCGGGGGTGTGGATTGGGAACCCATTTTTGATAACGAAAAGGTTGCCTCAATCGGTGCCCTGGCAATCGATCAGAATAATCCGGATGTGATATGGGTAGGAACAGGCGAAGGGAATCCCAGGAACAGCATTACCGGAGGTTATGGTATTTATAAGAGTATTGATGGAGGGAAGAGCTGGAAATTGATGGGTCTGGAGAAGACACGACACATCCACCGCGTTATAATCCACCCTCAGGATGGGAACACGGTGTATGTCGGAGCTACCGGATCTCCCTGGGGACCACATCCCGAGCGGGGAGTGTATAAGACTACAGATGGAGGGGAGACCTGGCACCAGGTACTGTTTGTCAACGAATTAACCGGTGTTGGAGATATGGTTATGGATCCCTCAAACCCCAATAAGCTTTTTGTAAATATGTGGGAACACCAGCGCTGGCCATGGTTTTTCAAATCGGGTGGCCCCGGATCCGGCATGCATGTCACGTTTGACGGTGGAAAAACCTGGAAACGCCTGACTGAAAAAGATGGATTGCCGGAAGGCGAACTCGGGAGAATGGGACTGGCAATAGCACGGAGCAATCCGAAAATTGTCTATGCCCTGATCGAATCGAAGAAGAATGCATTGTACCGGTCCAATGACGGCGGATTTACATGGGAAAAAGTTGGAGAGGAAAACATTGGTGACCGGCCATTCTACTATGCCGAAATTTATGTTGATCCAAAAAATGAGAACAGGGTGTACAGTCTCTTCTCACGGGTCAATGTAAGTGAGGATGGGGGACGAACTTTCCGCAGTCTCATGTCAAGAAGCATACACCCCGACCACCATGCCTGGTGGATACATCCCGAGGATCCGGGGTTTATGATCAACGGGAATGACGGAGGTATGGCTATAACCCGTGACCGGGGAGAGACCTGGTACTTTGTGTCAAACCTGCCCGTCGGACAATTCTACCACATTAATGTAGACATGGAACAACCCTACCATGTTTTCGGAGGGTTACAGGATAACGGTTCCTGGAGGGGACCGGGATATACCTGGAGCAGTGGTGGAATCATAAACACTTACTGGGATCAACTCTATGGCGGTGACGGATTCGATGTGGTTCCCGATCAAAGTGACCCGAGGTATTGCTATGCCATGTCGCAACAGGGAAACGTGGGAAGAATTGATCTCCTGACCGGCAAAACGAAAAGCATTAAGCCGGTGCATCCCGAGGGAATTGACCTGCGATTCAACTGGAATGCCGGTATGGCTCACGACCCGTTTGACAATAAAACCATCTATTTTGGAAGCCAGTTTCTACACAAAAGCACTGACCGGGGTGAAAACTGGACCATCATATCCCCTGATCTGACCACCAACGATCCTGAAAAGCAGAAATATGGGGAGAGTGGCGGATTAACCTATGATGTTACGGGTGCAGAGAATCATACCTGTATCATGGCTATCGCCCCCAGTCCGGTTCAGGAAGGTGTTATATGGGTAGGTACGGATGACGGCAACCTTCAGCTGACACAGGATGGAGGGAAAACCTGGACAAAGCTGAATAAGGGGCTGAAGGATGTTCCAACGGGAAGCTGGATACCACAAATACACGCATCAAGATACAATGCCGGAGAAGCATTCGTCGTGGTAAATAATTACAGGAGAAACGATTTCTCAGCCTACCTGTATCAGACCACGGATTTTGGAAAGTCCTGGAAACGGCTGGTAGACAACTCGAAAACCTGGGGTTATGTTCTTTCTTTTGAACAGGATCCCGTTGAGCCAAAGCTGATGTTCCTGGGAACAGAATTCGGATTGTACGTCAGTATTGATGCCGGAGGGGTATGGACCAAATGGACCAACGGTTATCCCACGGTTTCAACCATGGATATGGTGATTCATCCGCGGGAATACGACCTGGTAATTAGCACATTCGGCCGCTCGGTATATATCCTGGATGATATTCGCCCCCTGAGAGAGCTTGCGCAAAAAGGGATTAACCTGCTTGACAGTGAGATCCATGTTTTTGATCCACCGGAAGCAATACTGGCTAATTACAGGAGTTCACCGGGCTATTACTCCGCAGGTGATGGTTATTATAACGGTGAAAATCGTCGAAGCGGGGCAATGATCACCTTCTCCGTGAAAAAAGGGGAAGCAGGTGAAAATATTCCCGATCGCAGATCAAGTTTCAGCCGTTATGGCAGCTTTTATGGATTTGGTGGCGGAGACGAATCCCCGGAACAGAGCAACCTGAAACGGGTAACGATCGAGATATCGGATGAAGAGGGAAATGTCGTACGGACCCTTACCCAGGTGCCAAAAACCGGAATAAACCGGATGTACTGGGGAATGGATAAAACAGGATACCGTTCGCCAGGATCTTCGGCATCCCGTTCCCGACAGCAGGAAAGAGGAGGGGGAGGCAATGTTCTTCCCGGTATGTATAAAATAAAAATGACCTTTAACGGCGTATCTGATTCCACAATGCTCGCGGTAAAAGCCGATCCAAGAACAAAGTTTTCAGTAGAAACGGCAAGGAAAAATCAGGAAATTGCCGAAGAACTGATGAAAAAGATGGAAAAACTGGCCATTGCAATAGACCGCATCAACGAGTGCAAAACCACCATGGCAACCATCAACAGGCAAATACCTCGAAAGCAGACCGATGCGATAAAAAACCTGAGGGAGGTTACCAAAGAGGTCCAGGTTTCGTTGAAGAAGATCACCGATGTGATTCTGCCCCGCGAAGATGTTCAGGGCATTTACAGGGATCCGGACCTGGTTACCAATAAGATCAGGGGAGTACGCTCTATTGTCAATGAAACGGATCCTCTGAACACCACACAACAATGGACCATAGAACAGGTCGAGCAATTGGTCGAGCAGACCATGAATACGATCAACCGGTTCTTTGAAGAGGATTGGGAAAAGTATAAAAGAGCCGTGGAAGAGGCAGAGATCTCATTTTTTAAGGAGTATGAACCGCTGAGGCCTTGATTTACGTCATTCGTCCTGCGGTTACGATGCCCGGGGTACGAATTGGGGAGTACAAAAACTCGTCGCCCGAACTCAAGTCGGGCGACGAGAGAACTATTTAGATGGTTTTATCACTTCGATCAACTCAATATCATACAAATAGGTGTTATACAGTTCAGGAAAGGCAAGCGGAGATGGAATGATCATGGTGGCTGTCCCTCCTTCCCGCATGTAGGTTAATCCCTCTTCTATCCCTTCAAAAACATACCCCTCCTCACCGAGAGGGAAGGAAAAGGGAGTATAATCCGTGAAATAATACTCCATCCCGTACTCAACGGCAACACTTTCGATGTTTGTTGCTATGAGGCTGCCTGTCAGGTAATAACCTGCATAATAGATGCTTACTGAATCACCAATCTCTGCATACTCCCCCGTTCCGGTATCACCGGGCAGGAAATAGAGTCCACTTGCCGTTGGTTCCACGGTAATGTCATTCTCCTCCAGGAATTGCTCCAACAGCTTCATTTCCTCTGCATAATAATCTGTATTGTCTTCTTCCAGACAGCTAATAAAGAGGAGTTGAGAAAAAGTGACAATAAACAGTCCAAACAGGATAAGTTTTCCAGTACTTTTCATTTGATTTTGTGTTACAATGATTTTTCTATATACATCTTAAAGCATTTATGATTACCCGTTTAACATACAGCATCATCAGCATATACTATCACAGGTAATCTCTTGTATTCCCTGCTAATCATTCAATCTGGAGATCCAGGCAGATCCAGAAAATAAACATAATATAACAGGGAGCGGTATGAACCGGGAAAGGATAATGCAGACGGTATAATCATTTTAGCTGAAGCACCTTCCCTCATGTAAGATAATCCTTCTTCAACCCCAGCGATCATGTGTCCGGTACCCAGGACAAATGTATAGGGTCCATAGGTTTCATACGGATTATATGCATCGTATTCTACGGCAACTGCTTCAATGTTGGTAGTGAGGAGGCGACCATCCAGCAGGTACCCTTCAAAGTTGATTGTCACACTATCCCCAATTTCCGGGTAATCACCATAACCTGTGTCGAGGGGTATAAAGTAGAGTCCACTCTCAGTGGGTTCAACAGTAATGTTATATTCTTCCAGGAACTTGTCACGTTCTTTTTTTTCTTTTGCTTCAAGGTTGATATCTTCTTCCAGGCATCCCCCCATCAGCAGGCCAAGAAGAATAAGACTTGATGTAAAAATTCCAGCAGGTTTAGATAAATTTCTCATAGGTTATTACGGTAAAAAATGTGTTACATGATTCCGGGTAACCTAGGTGATGAACTATAAAAACCCGGCAATCGATTCAAATATTGCATTAGTCTGCAAATTTCATACCATAAAAATTTCAATTAAACGGGACAAAGGTATAAATTCATTTGTCAACTGAAAGAACCGTAAGGTCATACACAATAACGGACCTTGCCGGAATTTTATTTTCATCACCAATCAGACCATATGCCAGGTGAGGAGGGAGGATGAATCGTGCTTTATCACCCGACCTCAATAGCAGGATCCCTTCATCAAGACCTGGTTCAACTTCTCCTTTTCCAACGATAAATTGTTTTGGACCGATTTCATCCGAATGGTAACAGAGGGTGCCATCCAGCAGGCTAACGCTATATTCAATGGTTACCCGGGTATCTTTTCGAACCGGTTTGCCGTTACCTTTCCGGTAGATCATGTACCACAATCCGGTTTCTGTCAATTCCATATTCCACCCCCGGCGTTTTATATAATTCTCTATGATCTCCTCATCTTTGCTGACAAGGTATTGATTTACCCTGACCATGGACTCTTTTTCTTTCCCTGCATGCCGGGAGTGTTTTCTTTCCTCCTGTTGCCTGCAGGAATTTCCAAGCAAGAGGGTGACAAGAAGAAGCGTACCGATGCAATGTTTTATGATCATGGCAAAGAAAGTTGATCTTCATAATCGGTCAGAAGTGCTTCAAATCGCTGCAGGGTTTCATCCAGTGTGGCAGGAGATTCTCCTCCGGCTGCATTATGATGCCCTCCCCCATGAAAATGTCTTTCGGCAAAGAGGTTAGCCGGGAAGCTTCCCTTCGACCTGAATGAGATCTTTACATGATCTGTTTTTTCAATAAAGAGAGCTGAGAACCGGATACCATGGATTGACAGGGGCATGTTCACAAATCCCTCGGTATCTCCCATTGTATGGTTAAATTGTTCAAGTTCCTTTTTTGTAAACCAGATATAGGCTGTATGGTAATTCTTCAGGACCACCATTTTCTTATTCAGGGCAAACCCTGCAAGTCTCATTCTCTCCTCAGAAAAGTTATTGTAGACCAGGTCGAAAATTCTTTCTTTGTCAATTCCACTCTCCAGTAAATCTGCTGTTACCCGGAAAGTTTGTCCAAACGAGGAATTGTAGCTGAAACAACCGGTATCTGTCATGATCCCGGTATAAAGACATTCAGCAACTTCACGGGTAAGAAAAGGTTTGATATCCAGTTGGGTGAGCAGAAGATAGATTAATTCAGCCGTTGAGCTAACCGAAGTCTCACTGATTTCAACCTGGTTGAATTTTTTAGGATTTGGGTGATGATCGATCAATATTTTAATGGCATTTGAAGCCGTGATCAACTCGCTCATTTTTCCCAGTCGTTCAGGGTCATTAAAATCCAGGTTAAAAATAACATCTGCTTCTTTAATCATCACAGCCGCCCGTTCTTTCTCGCTGGAATAGCGTACAATTTCATCAGCACCCGGCATCCATTGGAGAAAGGAAGGGAAGTTATTTGGTGTGATGGCATAGGTTTTAAATCGATGCTGGATAAAGTAGTGATATAAACCCAGCAATGATCCTATCGCATCTCCATCCGGGTTGGTATGTGTTAATAACAGGATGCAGGGATTATCGGAAAGATAACCATTAATTTTATTTATCAATTTTTTTGATATACTTTGCACTTACAAAAAATTTTGAATATTTCCGGTTCGCAAAGATATAAATTAAACGATTGAATATCAGAACCGGATTTATTATTCACACGATTAATCTCAACAAAAGTAACGGTTTATGAGCGGAAAGATTACGTTTGCCATGATAAAACCATATGCGGTAAAGATGGGGTACATTGGTCCCATCCTGGCAATGATAAGCGAAGCAGGATTCAGAATCTCTTCCATAGCGTCCACCAAGCTGTCCGAGGAGCAGGCAGAAACCTTCTATGCTATCCATAAAAGCAAACCCTTTTATGATGATCTTGTGGAGTTTATGTCATCCGGGGCTATTGTAGCCATGATCCTGGAAAAAGAGAATGCTGTGGAAGAATTCCGGAAACTGATAGGGAATACCGATCCGTCGAAAGCAGAAGAGGGTACCATCCGGAAAAAATACGCCAAGTCGATCCAGAGCAATGCAGTTCACGGATCTGACAGTGATGAGAATGCCCGGGTTGAATGTGATTTCTTCTTTTCGCAAAAAGAGCGGTATTGAGAGGGGGATTGATGAGTGATGAGTGATGATCAACCAGGTCCTCGCTTCTGGGTCCTGGGTGCCTTTTATAGGCAGTTATAAGCTGATAAGTTATTTGTTATAAGAATTGTTATTGGGTTATTCGGTTAGTAGGTTATTTTGTGTCGGATGTTTCAACCTGTGAGTAATTCGTTTGGCATAATACAATTTAGAATAAAAATCTTGTTAGATTCCTTCACAGTAAAGATTTGAAAAAAACACTCACTAACTTAATAACCAATAACCTACTAACCTATTCTTTTTTTCATTTCAACACGATCTCTTTTATGATCTCTTCCCCGGCATGCTCATTCAGCCGGGTACGAATGGTTTCCCGATGAAGGAGCAGTTCATTTCGTACAACGGATGATGTGAAGTGTACAAACAGCTTGTTATTCCTGATATAGATCTTCTCTGTTCTTCTGGCAATCTCTTTTCCTACAATTTCTTCCCATGAATTGATCAGCTGAATTTCAGTTAGCTTCTTACCAATGTTCGACTCCCTCAAATAATCTTTGATAACCTCACCCAGTTTCTGTGTATTGCTTCTTCTCATCGTTTCAGGTTTTTAGGGGTTGTTTCCATATTATGAAACCTCGACCACCTCTTCATTTATTCTGAAAAGTTTATAATCTGCCGGCAGTTCACTCAAAATGGTTTCCAGTCTATCCTGATGTGTATCTGTAATAAATATCTGTCCAAATTCCTGGTGGGCTACCAGCTCAATGATCTGTTTCACCCTGAGCTTATCAAACTTATCAAAGATATCATCCAGCAACAAGATTGGATGAAACCCCACGATGTTTTTAATAAACTCGAATTTAGCAAGTTTAAGGGCAAGCAAATAGGTTTTCTGTTGTCCCTGGGAGCCAACCCGCTTAATGGGATACCCGGATAATTTCAGGTTAAGGTCATCTTTATGAATGCCCACCGTTGTATATTGGAGTATCCTGTCCTTGTATTCGGTTTCTTTCAGCATCTCCCTGAAATCGCCCTCGTTCAAATGTGACTGGTATGACAGGCTAACCTTTTCTCCCCCTTTTGCTATGGAGTCATAATAATGCTGGAAGATGGGGATCAGGCGTTTAATAAACTCAACTCTTTTTTCGAAGATACGTTCCCCCGGTGGAATAAGCTGGTCGTTCCATAATTGCATGGATTCTTCACTAAAGCTGCTGTTCCTGGAAAAATTCTTCAACAATTGGTTACGCTGGGAAAGGGCTTTATTGTAATTAATCAGGTCTTCCAGGTAGGGTTTATCATACTGTGCAATTACTGTATCGATAAAACGCCTCCTCTCGGAGCTACCCTCAATAATAAGGCTGCTATCAGCCGGAGATATCATGACTACAGGCAATAATCCAATATGATCTGCCAGGCGCTGATACTCTTTTTTATTTCGTTTAAACTGTTTTTTCTTGTTCCGTGCAATTCCACAATAGATCTGTTCAATTTTCCCGTCCTTTTCAAAATCTCCCTGTATCACCGAGAAGTCATGATCGTATTTGATATTTTGGGTATCGACCGCATTAAAAAAACTTTTTGTGATTGAAAGGTAATAGACAGCATCCAGGATGTTTGTCTTTCCAACGCCGTTGTTTCCAACAAAGCAGTTTATTTTTGGTGAAAAGGACAGTTCAACCTGTGAATAATTCTTGAAATTGAGCAAAGAAATATTGCGTAAATACATCGGATGAGGAATTGAGGATCAGGTGGCCTGCTATAAAATCATACCATCAGGCAAAAGTATAAAATTATCACCAAATCTTTCATATCAGGTACAAAACAGTTACATTTGCGGAAATTTTCACCAAGCGATAAAAAATAGATTTACAGTAATGGCTAAAAAGCATAAACCGGTTTCACAGGACAAACTTCAGGGAGTTGAGAGTGCTCTGAGCAAAACCGAACAGTTCATTGAGGACAACCAGAAAATACTCACTATTATCACGCTCGTGATAGTTGTTATCGTTGTCGGTTACCTGGGTTTTAAACGATTCATTGTTGATCCTTCAGAAAATGAGGCCCAATCGCAGATGTTTGTGGCCGAGCAGTATTTTGAACGGGATTCTTTCAACCTGGCTCTTTATGGGGATGGGAACTATTTTGGATTTCTTGATATCATTGACGAATACCGGATCACAAAAGCAGCAAATCTTGCCCACTACTATTCCGGGATCTCCTTCCTCCACCTGGGTGAATTCGAAACAGCCATCGATTACCTGAAGAAGTTTGAATCGAACGATCACATGCTTGCCCCACTTACCCAGGGTGCTATTGGGGATGCGTATCTTGAAATGGAAGATGCGACCGAAGCCCTCAAGTATTACGAAAGAGCCTATAGCATGAAAGAAAACGAGTTTTTAAATCCCCTCTATCTTCTGAAAGCCGGACAGGTATATGAGAGTCTGGGTGATTATGAGAAAGCGCTGGAGAGATATGAGATGATAAAAACTAACTACCCGGAAAGCCAGGAAGGCAGGAATATTGAAAAATACATTAGCAGGGTTCAGGTTAACATTGATTAAAAATCATGGCTACTGATCTGAAGAATTTATCCGATTATGACCTGAATGCTATACCGCCTGCGGATGGATTTAAATTAGGCATCGTTGTTTCTGAATGGAACTACGAGATCACGAAACCGTTATCCGATGCTGCCTGTCAAACACTGAAGAAACATGGAGTTCGAGAGGAGGATATCCTGAAAAAATTGGTTCCCGGTAGTTTCGAGTTAACGCTTGGTGCACAATTCATGGCTGAATACAGTGAAGTGGATGCTATTATTTGCGTGGGTTGTGTAATCCGGGGTGAGACACCCCATTTTGATTACATATGTCAAAGCGTAACTCACGGCATTACCGAATTAAATCTCGCGTATAATATTCCGGTCATTTTTGGTGTATTAACCACAAACACCCTTCAACAGGCCAGAGACCGTGCCGGAGGTAAAAACGGGAATAAAGGGGATGAAGCAGCAGTAGCTGCAATAAAGATGGTTGCACTACAGCGGGACATGGCCCGCTCTGCAAGGAATGAATAACATCTTTTCGTGGGTTTGTCCGGTTAATGATCTCAGTGGAATTGTTTCCAATTACCCCGAAAACCAGGAATCCTGTACTTCATCTCCGTACCGGGAGGCAACACCATCTTACAACATCCTGGAATAACCACAACATCAAGTTTTCGGATGCCACTGATTATTTCACCATCAGCCATCATCCGGACGGGTTTATCGAATTCACAGGTAAGGAATTGAACAGCGTTTATCCAGGACAGGTTAACCGGAAGTTTAATGAATCGGCTGAATGAGGCAATGAACTGGGTGATCGGGTTATGATTCACCATCTGCATCTCTGCTGATCCATCCTGCATGTCCCATGAAGGAATGGAGCTGAAATGTCCGGATGTGGCATTGTTGAGGATGAACGACGAGAATTTACGAACTACAGCAGGCTGGCCATTCACTGAAATCGTAACATTGGTCTTGCTACAGATGGCATGGTTAAAGATGGTGGAAAGGAAATAACGCATAAACTTTGGTAAAACGCTGAATCTCGATGCCAGCGTTGTAATTCTGACCAATCGCCCAAAAGTCAGGAATCCCCAGACGTACTGTTTCTCCCGGCAGCCGTCCTGCCTGTGAATATCGAGTTGCAGAAGATCGACCTTCTGCAACTCTCCCTCATCCATCAGTTTAATCCCGTCTTTTACCCTTCTGATCCCAACAAACCGGGCAAAACAATTAATTGTTCCGGCAGGAATGACCAGGGTTTTTTGCTTTTCAAGATTGATACCGTTAATCACCTCATGCAGGGTTCCATCTCCCCCGATGGAGATAATCCCCTGGAATGTTCCGGCCTGCTGAAGGATCTCCCCTACATGGCCGGAATATTTTGTAGTAGCCGAATCGATATCATTTTGCTGAAGCAACCGCTGGATGGATTGTCTCTTTTGCAAAGAAATTCTTCCATTAATTATACCATACCATTCCTGCTTTCTCATGGTAATTACAGCGAATAAATAGGATTACCTTTCTGAGACAAACAACCCGGCGATAGCACAAAGGTGTTTGGGTGCCTTATCTCCTGAATACTTATCCCACAGTTGAACCAGATTATGATGTCTCATAACCCGGAAACCATGCTCTGTCAGTTTTTGATCCATATCCTGCTCCTCAAAAAAAGAGCGGTATTGTTCATTCATCATTTTGAACTCCTGTCTCCAACGTTTAATAGCCAGGCTTACATTTTTTTCATTCATTTGTGGTAAACGGTAATCCGCTGCAAACCTGATCTTCACAGAAAGGTTTGACAGTGAATGAAATAATCGGTCAAGTGAATGAATTGAGAGGTAGGATAAAACACCTTCGGCGATAATCAGCACAGCCTCTCTCCTGTCCAATCCTTGTTCATATAACTGATCCTGAATGCTATTATGTTCCAGATCCGCCCCAATATAGATAATGTTGAGGTTGGATTCCAGGGAATGCTTCCTGATCACCCGGATCTTCCTGGACTGTGTATTCGGGTGATCGATCTCAAACAGGCTTGTATCCCCATATTGTTCCGTATTTCTCAAAAAGTTGGTATCGTATCCTGCTCCGATCAGCACGATCTGTCTGAAGTTTTCGCCCATACTACTCAGCATCAGATCACTCATAAACCGATGACGGCAAAGGGCGATCAGGAAGCCTACCGAGTTAATTCCCGCTCTCCAGAAAACGGGATTAACAAGCATGAAGAGACGATTGAACAGGTAAGGTATCAGGGTCGACGTTCCGAGAAAATAACTTGCATATGGATCGTTCATCACCCGTGAAGCATACCGCGAATGTATTGCCAGAGCCCTTGTCATTACAGCAAGCTCAGCCGTTTTACTTGATCCTCTCTTCCTCATTGATGAATTCCTGCCTAAAAGGAGATTAATATACAGAATAGTGGCCAATTCATTGGCCCGGGATCAACAAATATACCAAATTTTCATCAGGGGTAAAATCAGCCTGAACTGAATGCTGGTGCATTTTTTACTTACCGGATAATTGAATAAAAAAACCCGCCTGGTTCATAAAACCGAAGGGCGGGTTTATCCGGTGCAGTAAATTATTCGGGAACAGCTACTCTTGATCCTCCCGATCTTCTTTGTTCTCTTTTTCCATTGGTCCAAACCAGTATGGGCGATGACGGAACTTACCCTTGAACCGCTCCTTCTCCTCATCGGACATGTTTTTCATTTTCTCTTCAAACCGTTTTCTCCAATCGCTGTGAGGGTAACCGGAAGAATGACTCCTGGGCCTCCCAAAACCGGAAAAAAGAATCTTGGAAAGGATCAATATACCAACAGCCTGCCAGAACGTAATGACAGGTCCATTAAAAATGGCCGGTACAAGCCAGTTCCAAAGAAAGAAGATCAGTGCTGTTAAAGCAGCCAATCCAAAAACTCCAATAACAAAGTACCTTCCGGCTAACAATTTTCTACTGTGTGTTCTCATGATATTATGAATTTAATTGGTTATACAAATCCTGCAGACTCTCCCGTAAATAGAGCACTGCATAGTGTTTTCGGGAGATGAGCGTATTGATGCTTTCGCCCGTTAATTCAACAATCTCCCTGAACGTCATTTTTTCAAACTCGTGAAGAATGAATACTTCCCGTTGCTCATCGGGCAACTCCATCAGTGCTCCATCGACAGCGTCAAGTATTAATGAATTCATCATTTCATCTTCAGGATCGGTTGAAAATGCCGGTAAAACATCTTCCAGCATCAGAACATCCTCTTCTCCACTCCTGGGTGTTTGGATCTGTTTATCACTGAAAAGATCCGGCTTTTTCTTTCGGGACCGGTCGATAATTTTGTTCCGGGCGACGGTAAACAGCCAGGAAGTGACATTGTCAATTGTCCGGATATCATCCGCGATAGAGATAAGCTTGTAAAAAACATCCTGCAGAATATCCTTCGCTTCCTCTTCATTCGGGATCCGGTTTCTTATAAATTGTAACAGTCGCCTGCTATCCTTCTTATAAACCAGTTCGATATTGTTTTTATCTTCCGAGCTCATGGATGATGCTTAATCCTTTAGAAATAATTGGTTTTACTAACGTTAATGAACGTAAATGTTTTATTTCCATGATGATGATACCTGAATATACCGTTATCCGTTATGGCTTTTATTATCTCCTCCTTTCGCATGTGGTGGTCGCTGAAGGATACTATTCCTTCCGGTTTCAGTATGCGGTGGATCTCTTTTAAAACATTCCCCGGGTACTCCAGGGAATGATAGGTATCGTATAAAAACACCATATCGAGTGTATGATCCGATAAACCGGTATTGCAATCTGAAAGTATCGTCTGAACATTCTTAAGGTTTCTTTTCGATACCAATCGATTCACTTTTGATATAGCCATAGGATGTATATCCAGGGCATACACAAAACCTTCCTTTCCCACCATTTCTGAAAGTGGTAAAATATAGCCTCCGGGACCACACCCGTAATCAAGGACACGGTATCCTGCTTTAATTCCTGTTTCTTTCAATACCAATTCTCTTGGTTTGAACAGATCACGAAAAATAAAGCCGAAAGCCATCAGCATAAAATGGGTGTTTGAATTATGTTTTTCCATCATTTTGTTTTTAAACCATCCCTCGTTACTTGTGTAGACGAATGTGCAGAGAAGATATTTTAAAAATAAAGAAAAAATAGAGGAATTATGAAAGGGAGTTCTGGGTACAGAGTTCCCTGCCGGCCGGCAGGATGGTACAGAGTTGAAAAGGTGAATTAAGTTATTAGGTTAGTGAGTTATTGGGTTAGTAAGGTTTCTCATTGGAAAATAGCTATTTAATGGCCATTGAATTACTAATTCACTACTATCGTATGGCAATCGCCTTGTCATCAATCCGCGAAATAGTCTTCCAGGTCACGCAGCGCATTCGGATTATCTTTAATATCCCGGATGATCTTGCCCTCTTCAAGGATATCAATACGCTCGCACACTTCAGTAATGTGGTTCAGGTTGTGGCTGGAGATTAACATGGTGGGATTCCATTCCTTTTTAATTCCATTCAGTATTTTTATCAACCGGCTTACGCTGGTTGGATCGAGGTTTGCAAAGGGTTCATCCAGGACTAATACATCCGGACGCGTAAAAAGGGCGGCCATAATACCGACTTTGTTCTGGTTTCCCCTGGATAATTTCCGGATGTATTTTTTTGCATCCACCTCTTCTCCATTTAATAATCCGTTAAACTTTTCGAGTTCCATGTAAACTTCCGGCTTGGTTTTGTTTTTTACTTTCCCGAGAAACTCAAAGTATTCAGCGGGTGTCAGGAATCCGATCAGAAAACCTTCATCAAGAAAGGATCCTGTATAGGATTTCCACTCCTCCGATTCCCTGACATTCAAACCTTTCGACTTTACCACTCCTTGATCTGCAAGGATCAGATCAAGGACCAGTCTGAAAAAAGTGGTCTTCCCGGCCCCGTTGTTTCCAACCAGACCAAAACATTCTCCTTTTGGGATAGTCAGTTCCGGAATATCCAGGACAACCTTCCCGTTATAGGACTTTACTAAATTGTTAACTTCTATCATAATCTATATGGTTTTCAGTTTCCGGTTAGAGTTTAAACATCCCTGTTTTTATAAAACACTTACTAATATATTGACTTATAAACTTTTAACTTATCAACTATTAACTTAACTGCCTGAACCCTTCGGCCATTTCATATTTATACCGGACCATTTTTTTTGTGATCTTTTCCAGCAAGGTTCGACTGAACAGTAATCCAATCAGACCCGCAATACCAATAGCTATAATTCCGGCATACTCATTCACAATAAATTTGACCGGCAGGTATACAAGCAAGGGAAATATGATCAGCATAAAAACAATACCAATCTGCCTGCCCTTTTTACCCTGCCAGGTAAAATAACTGGCACTCAGGTCAATTCTCTCCCGGTTGGACGTACCGGTCCAGAGGAGGTAGAGTGCATTGATTCCGATGTTAAACAAGAATACTGCACTATTCACATAGAATATTATTTCACCAAACAAGGAAAAGGGTAACAGCAAAAGATAAAAAACCAGACAGGATATCTGAATGATCCGGTATTTTGCTTTAATGTACAGTAAAAGATCGATTTTTTCAGTCAGTATCTTATCGAAATAATGGCTTTCCCAGGCAAGGACAAACTGTCCATAATAGACCATAAACATGCCAATGAAGAGAATTCCCATATAAATCAGAAAGAATAACATGTTCTGATATTCTTCGTATCCATAGATAACAAATCCAAGAAGAAGCATTGCCAGTGATCCAGGGATCGCCTGCTTCAGTCGTTTATTCCTGAAAATAAGTTTCAGTTCCAATTGCAGGTAGATCCCGATCTCGCCCCATTTATCGAGGAAATCAAATCCCTTCAGGGAAGATCGCTCCCTCCCACTGCTTTTCTCCACCTGCTCCAGGGATAAGGATCTCCTAAGCCAGTGAAAATTAACCCCATACATCAATCCAAGCATAATTATAGGAAGAAACAGAAACAAGGGATTATTCAACAGGTTGGTAAACAGGGAGGTGGATGAATCCGTGAGCGAATATACACCGTAATAGTCCATCAGTCCCAGTGCCAGGATTACCAACCCCAGGATTATTTCCAGAATGGGTTTATCAAGTGCACGCCGTTTGACAAAAACAACAAGGTAGGCATTGAAAAGCAAAAAGAGATAGATCCCAACGATCCATAATGTCCAGCAACCGGTGGATGACTGGTTCCCGGAATTTCCAAGAGCGAATGGAATAATAACAGCAAAAGGTATGTAATTGAACACACTGCCCAGTGATTTCAGCAACAGGTAATGAGCAAGTGTGGCTCTGTTAATGTTCAGGTGTAGATAAGGTTGGATACTCATTCCAGGTACTGCCTGAAGCATAAGTCTCAGAAACAGATCCGCCAGCAGGTAGTAAACGACAAATCCATTAAACAGGGTCACCGGATTTTTATCCGGATAGAACTCAAGGAGCAGATCATTCATAAAAAGACCCAGAAAAAAGAAGTTCAGGATCATGATAAAAATTAGGATCCCGATAAAGATATTGCTTCTCCTGTCACGGCTAAGGTTTGGAGAACGCAATGTGCTTTTCCACTGATGGATAATCAATTCTTTAATCATTACTTCCAGCCCTGTTATTAATGTTTCACTTTGTTTCAATAATCCCAAAACTGATCAAATCGTTTATCAGGTCCGGGATCTCGGCTGAGACATCATCCGTTAATTCTGCTTTTTCCAGTTGTTTCAAGTCCAGATCCAAGCGAATATCATTCCTGGCCAATGCATAGCGGTAATAGGGACGTTTTCCTTCCATAACCTTCTCTCTCGAAACGATTTTTTCCCGATAGCTAACGTCTCATTTTTTCACCCCCTGAATAAATTTCCTGCATTTCGACGGAGGAAGAGCCTGGTTGTTCAATCAATAATGTAGTTCCGGCGATACTACTGCAATACACCAAACCCCGGGTTACGCTCACTACATCCGCCTACCCGGGGTATTACATTTAACCATATGAAAAAACCAGGACGTAACCATCGAGCATCGAGGACCTATTTCAACTTTCAACTTGTGCCAAAGGCATGCCTTCGGCACAACATCGAACGTTCAACGTCCAAATACTCAACACTGAACTCTGTACTCTGAACTTTACACTATTTACAACTCATCACTCCTGACTGCCGTCAGGCAGGCATCACTTCCCCTTCTCACACTCTCATCATCTCACTCACTCCCTCCAATTTCAATCTCCTTCCCTACTCCGGCTTTAATAAAATGATCACCGTAGGCTTCCCGGAACATTTCGATGGCTTTATCGCCGGTGCAGTGGGTAGGGGCAACATTACGAACTCCCATATCCTTGAAATCCTGGATTATCTCCGCAATTTCCGCTTCAGAACGTCCACCCAGGTGGAAACCTCCGACAACAAGATAGATGTCTTTTTTGTGAATCTCTTTCGCCCTGGCTACTATTTCAGTGACCCCGGGGTGTGCACAACCGGTAATGACCACCAGCCCCCTGGGTGTATCCATTATCAGAGCCTGTTCTTTGATGGCACTTCCCATCTCACCGGACAAGTACCAGTCATTTCCCAGATACCTTGGATCCTCATCGCGAACAACTTTGGCACCGGTATCTTTTATCCGTTTTATATCCGCATCAGGAGTACTGTAGGGCATATAAACGGTAAGGTCATTTTTAGTTTCAAGAACCGAAAGAAGATTACCGGTATGGTCTCCATGGTTGTGAGATATCACAATCATATCGACGCGGTTCAGGTTTTCTTTCAGTTCTGTCAGATTGTGAACGAAGACATCTTTCTTCGTACCTGTATCAAAAAGCAAGGTGCTGGTTTTGTGATCAATGATGCAGGAGAATCCCCAGTCAGCCTGACATTTATCCTTATGCAGGTAATTGTCATAAATAATTGTGATTTTTTGAGCATCCATTTTTAAGGGAGATAGAGACAACAATGCGAAAAGGAACACGAATAAAAATTTTGTTTTCATAACATAAGTTTAACATGGTTTAAGAACGATAATTGCCAGAGACAACAGATTTACCCCGTCCTAACCAATTCTTCTTCCTGCAGGATTCTGAATCCTTCTTTCAAAGGTAATCAATCCCAGGTTAAGTTGGATTGTTTATCCAGGAAACTTACCAGTTCTTAGCAAAAAGTAAGTCCTATATATCTGATTGTAAACATGTTATACGTTATAAGTTACCTCACCGTCCGTTTCCGTACCGTGGCTGCCTGAATTCGAACAGTCAGAGATGGTTATTCAATTTTCATATTTCCTTTCAATGCTTTGGTATACATTACATCAGCTCATTTGGCATAATTTATGTTTTCAATTTTATATCAATTTTTATTACCGGACTATTGACCTGTTTTTACCTGACCAAAAATGACTTATTTAGCGGATATTGATTATCAATCAACGCATAAAACCATTGATCCATGTTTAGAAACTATGTAAAGATTGCCATCCGGAACCTGTTTAATAACAAATTATTCTCTTTCATCAATGTGTTTGGTCTTTCGGTGGGCATCGCCTGTACTTTCCTTATTGTCCTGAACATACAGGATGAACTTTCATACGATCGGTTTTTCGAAGATGGAAACCGGATATACCGGGTTGCCCTCAACAGGATCTATCCGGATAATCAGGTAGAATATGCTGTCATCCCGATATCTATCGGGGAGGCGATGGAGATGGATTTTCCTGAGGTAGAGAGTTGTTCGAGGGTATTTTCCCAGGACAATGAGTTCATTACACAGGTTGGGGAGAAGCAATTCAGGGAGCGGTATGTGGTTCTGGCCGATTCAAATTTTTTTGAATTTTTTGATTTTCCCCTGATTGAGGGGGATAAGTCAGAGGTGTTAAAAACGCCGAACGGATTTGTACTCACACAATCCACTGCAAGACGGTATTTTGGTGATTCCGCTGCTGTGGGAAAGATCATCACCGTCCCCAATGGTGAAGTTCTGGTTGCCGGGGTATGTAAGGATGTTCCCGAAAATTCACATTTCCGGTTTGATTTTGTAGGTAACCTTGCTATTACGGGATTAACCAGGGATCCCGATTACCTTGCCTTTTCAGTCAAGACCTATCTGAAACTAAAAGAGGGAACAGATCCTGAAGCATTGGAATCCAGGTTTCCGGATCTTGTTGAACGGTATGCGGCCGGACAGATCGAGTCTCGCATGGGAGTTACATTCAAAGACTATACGGCTGCCGGTAACGGTTACAATTACTTTCTTCAACCGCTAAAAGACATTCACCTGCATTCCCATCTCCGGAATGAAATAAAGCCAAATGGTAACATTATTTACGTCTATATCTTTATCGTTGTAGCGATTTTTCTTCTTCTCATAGCCTGCATCAACTTTATGAATCTTTCGACGGCACGGTCAACAGACCGGGCGCTTGAGGTTGGTATGCGGAAAGTTTTAGGAGCTCAGAAGAAACAGCTGGTCTGGCAATTTTTAAACGAATCATTAGCCACTGTGGTTTTCAGTTTGGCATTTGCACTTGTCCTGACTGAATTAATGCTTCCGGCATTCAATAATCTTGCAGGGAAGAATCTTGAGGTCCAATATTTTGGAAACTGGTTCACGGTGCCCATCCTGGTAGGTCTTGGAATTTTTGTCGGTTTCATTGCGGGAAGTTATCCTTCGTTTGTTCTATCCGCCATGAAGCCACTCCAGTTTATGAAGGGTAGGTTCATTTCCACAAAAACAGGTTCCCTTTTGCGCAATCTTCTTGTGGTATTTCAATTCAGTGTATCTATTATTCTGATCGCAGTAACACTCCTTGTTGGTAAGCAGATGGATTTTTTCCTGAATAAGGATCTTGGATTCAAAAAAGAGAACATACTGCAACTGGAAAGGATTTTTTTCCTCCGGGAAAACCTGGATGCATTCAAGCAAGAGCTCCTGAAACATCCTGATATTGAATCGATTGCCTGTTCTAATACATCAATTTCCGGAGGGTACTATTTTGGCAACTTTTTCCAGACCAGTAACATGAGTTCTGAAGTGTTGACAACGGATGCCATGGTGATTGATGAAGATTTTATTGAAACTCTCGGGCTTACGCTGGTAAAAGGAAGAAACTTTTCAAATGAATTCAATGATTCCCTCTCCCTGATCATCAATGAATCGACCATTGGAGAATTTGGTCTGGAGAACCCGGTTGGATCGAGGTTGTATCTCAACATGGACCAGCAACCTGTAGCACCGATGACCGTTGTCGGTGTGGTAAAGGATTTTCATAATAATTCGCTGCATCAGAACATTAAGGCATTCGTACTTTTCAGTGATGATGGGCCCTATAATGGAAGGGGTATTCTGAACATGAAAGTCAAACCGAGAAACCTCAGTAAAACGATTGCCTATATTGAGGAGAAATGGATGGAATTTCTGCCGGAACAGCCTATTTCCTATTCGTTTCTGGATGATAACCTGGAAACATTGTATACGAATGAAAAAACCTCCGGGCAGATCTTTAGTGTATTCAGTCTGCTTGCAATTATAATTGCCACGGTAGGATTATTTGGTCTGGCTGCTTTTGTCGCCCGGAAAAGAACAAAGGAGATCGGGATCAGGAAAGTAATGGGTTCAACGGTGGCCAGGATCATCACACAGCTTTCCGGCAGTTTTGCAAAGCTGATCGGAATTGCCTTTATCATTGCCACCCCACTGGCCTTCTTCGCCATGAAGAAGTGGCTTCAGAATTTTGCATATCAAACTCCTGTAGGTGCCTGGCTATTTATCCTGGCAGGGTTGATTGCCCTGGTTATTGCACTGATCACCATTAGCTTCCACACGATCAAAGTGGCCAATTCGAATCCGTCGGATTCGTTGAGGTATGAGTGAAACACATTATTCACGAAGCTTAGCCGAAGTGAATACTGGTTGTTGAACTCCTGCCCGTCCCTTTCTGCCGACAGGCAGGCGGCAGGCGGGCATCCCGCTGAAAGCGGGGCAAATAAGCATGGGGCATGGGGCATGGAGCATGGGGCATGGGGCATGGGGCATGGCGCATCAACCATTACCACATGTTTGCAGATTTGGACTTCTCTCGCTGAAAGCGGTGTGAGTGACTGTTAATAGAAAAATGTTAACTGTTAATTGTAGAAAGGTACAGTTTTACATATTCATGTTCACCTATTAACTTTTAACTAATAACCTTGGTTTTTTATGCATAAAAAACCAAGGTGCCGGATTTTTCCGGCACCAGGATTCCATTACCCATTAACCCAAATTTCACCTATGAATCCCACTGAAAACAGAAAATGGCATGTTTGTGGGAGGTCGAGTAATGGTACAATATACAAAAAAAATCGGATTGAAATCAATAATTCAATCATTTTTATTTGTAGGTTTTTCCGTAATAAAATAATATTTGGATAAAGAATATTCCTTTAGTCCAGCCGTTCGATAGTGGCGCCGAGGTTTTGCAGGCGTTTGTTAATATTCTCGTAACCGCGGTCGATCAGTTCCGCATGGTCGATGATGCTGGTGCCCTTAGCTGTTAATGCAGCAATAACCAGGGCAATACCGGCCCGAATATCGGGGCTGCTCAGTTCCTGTCCGCGCAGTTTTGTCGGTCCGGTTACCAGGACGCGATGGGGATCGCATTGTGTAATCTGTGCGCCCATGAGAATAAGTTTATCGACAAAAAACATACGCGATTCATACATCCAATCGTGACACAGAGTGGTGCCCTGTGCCTGGGTTGCGAGGACAATCATGGGGCTCATCAGATCGGTAGGAAAGGCGGGCCAGAGACCCGTTTGAATTTTAAGACCACGTGAGGAGAGTTGGGCAGGTTTTATCTGCATAGTATTGGAGTCCGGAAAGTGCAGATTAACACCCAAAAGATTCAAATAGTGTTCCGTCATGATTAAATCTTTTTTAATGGCATTATGAATAGTAAGTTCTCCTCCAGTGGCAGCGGCAGTGATTGCAAAAGTCCCGGCTTCGATATGATCCGCAACCACAGTGTGTTCGAATCCCGATAATTTTTCTACACCTGTGATATGTAATGTATTGGTTCCCTCACCTTCAATCTTAGCACCCATTTTTTCCAAAACACAGCATAAATCGTTAACATGAGGTTCGCAAGCGGCGTTTTCAATAATAGAAGTACCGGTTACGGACGCTGCATAGATCAGGGCATTTTCGGTGGCAGTAACTGAGGTTTCCTTCAAGAATAAATTAGCAGGTCCAGGTTTAGCAATTTGCAGGTGAAAGTCTGTTTCCGTGACTTCAATGGTTGCACCAAAGGATTGAAAAACATTAAAATGGCTATCCACATTCCTGCGTCCAATCACGCAGCCTCCCGGCGGTGCTATAGATACACTACCGGTGCGGCTTAGTAGCCCTCCCAAATAGAGTATAGATGCCCTCAGCCGCCTGGATAAGCTTGTTTCAATCGAATTCCTGGTAATACCACCGCTTATTTCAACCTTGCCAGGAGCAGTTTTATGTACCTGCTTTCCTAAATTTTCCAGGATGGTTAACATCGTAGATACATCCACGATATCCGGCAGATTACTGATCCGGCATAATTCATCCGTTAAGACAGAGGCAGCGATAATCGGTAAGGCAGCATTTTTATTGCCGGCAACGGTTATCTCTCCGTGCAACGGGTTGGCACCCTTAATTTTGAATTTTGACATAATGGCTACGTAATAATCTCAACTTCAGTTTTTAATTCCAATCCCAATTCATGTTGGGCGTGTTCTTTGATTAACCGGATCAAATATAATACATCCTCAGCGGAAGCACCTCCCAGATTCTCAATAAAAGCCGCATGTTTGGTTGAGATAATTGCATTTCCTTTTTTGGTGCCTTTCAGACCAAGCACTTTATCAATAAGATAGCCCACACTAGGGGTAGGAATACCTATACTATCCTTCTCATCCTGAGTTAAGTTCTGGAAAATACATCCGGCTGAACGCTGCGGCTGGTTGGCTTTGTAATGTGCCCACTCACGTGATAACTGCCTTGCCCTGGCTACATTACCCCGTTTAAGGCGTAATATCACCTCAAGAACAATTTCTTCCGTTTCATGTAAAACAGACCAATCGTATGCAAATCTGAAATAATCCCGGTTAACCTCTTTGATTAAAGTACCGGATAGAAGAGTAACGCTTTCAATACGTTCGCAAAAATAATGATCGGCACCGTGCATATTCATATAAAGAGCGCCACCGACGGTGGCCGGAATACCGGTAAACCATTCCAAACCGGTAACACCGGCTCTAAATAATTCTTCAATCAATTTGGCAATGATATTGCCTGAAGCTACTTTAACCAGGATCTCCTCTGCATCTTCTGTTTCATCAACCTGAGGCAAATCGTCACTTTCCCCGTAACGGTCTTCCACTGGATAGTCTGTTTTCTTAATGGAGGGTGGGAGTAAAATCTGCCATCCCTGTGTGCGGTTAATGACTATTAATCCCCTGTATCCACTGTCGGAAATGATCAGGTTACTACCTTTACCGATGAGTTTGAACGGACATCCTGCTTTGCGTGCAATTGTAATGACGGTGATGAGTTGCCTGGTTGTTTCCGCAACGACCAGGATGTCCGCCGGGCCGCCGACACCCAGGGTAGTATACTTCGCCAGGGGTATATCCCGATGGATAGATATAACACTTTTTTGTAATTCCGAAATGATACGCTTACATTTATCCATAGCTGTCCCGCTTAGAACAAATTTATGAACTTATTTCATATAAAATAACTTGAGCCCGGCATAATTTCAATAAGGTATGGCCAATGATTGATCGATTATAACTCAATAGCGAAGCAGTTGGACCGATTAATTGGACGGGGTAAAATTCCTTGTACAGCCACTAAAGTGACTGCCTATTATCTATTAGACTGCCAAAGGCATGGCTACGCCACCTTAGGGACAGTTCTTAATTGGAACTATTTATCTGAGTACATGTTTTTGATATAGTAACAATCCTTCAACTGTTTGACTATCGAATGACAATCGTATGACTATTGTATGGCTATCGTATCATTATCTCATCCACAAACAGCCATGCCTTCCCTCCTGCCCCCTTGTGCCATGACGGACAATTGATGATTGATTTGGCAAAGACCTTAATATAATGCACCTGTTTGGGGTAAACATTTATCTTAAACTCTTTGATCACAAGTTGATTATCACGCTGACTGATGTTATTGTTGACCTTTCCGACCGGTATGAATGTTTTCCCATCATCAGAAACAAAAAATTCAACATACTCCGGCATAAAGATCCAGGATCCGGCATCCTGCAGGAATCCGGCGGACAGGCTATGGATCTCCTGTGGCTTGCCCAGGTCTACAACCGCTTCAAGGTTCTGTCCTTCATATCCCTGCCATGCTCCTGTACGAAAGTTCTCCGGACCCCGGATGTAGTCGATGAGCGCCATTTTTCCACCTGCCGGGTATTGCGGTGAAAAGGTGGCAGAGAGAGAAATTGTTCTTCCGGGCGGTATTCTCCTGAATTCGGCAGTGATGATCCGGCTTTCCGTCTCTCCGTCCTTCCCGGAAAATGCTTTCAGGACGGTTGTCTGGTGGATAGTGAAGGGAGACTGATACCGCGCTGAAGCCAGGGTTGGTTCCGAACCATCAAGGGTAAAATATACATCTGCATCATTCGTTGTTCCGAAAGCGATTATTGTTGAATCGATAAATGTTCTATCACCCCTTGTCAGATGGGGTACAGGCTGGATCAGGTGATCCCTGATGGAAGCTACAGGAACATCATCACTGCCAGTTCCCCAGCCTGTTGCCGGATTTTTTCCCATTTCCAGGGTAAGTTCACCCCCGGACATAAGATCGCTATGGTCGATAAAGGATTTCGGGTAATTCTTTCCGTTGAGTTTTGCGGATTGTATATAGATATTGTCAGCAGAGAGGTTGTTAGCAACAATGCAAAACTTGTTCCCACCGGACAGGTATATTTCCACTTTCTTAAATGCGGGTGTCCCGAAAACATAGTATTCGAGTCCCGGGGTAACGGAATACAATCCCATGGCACTCATCACATACCAGGCTGACATTTGTCCGGCATCCTCGTTGCCGCTTAATCCATCCGGGTTATCGGAATAGAGTTGCTTCATGATCCGGGAGACAATTTCCTGGGTTCGGTATGGTACACCGGCAAAAGTATACAGGTAAGCCATATGGTGGCTGGGTTCATTTCCGTGGGCATACTGTCCGATCAAACCGGTAATATCCGCCTGGTCTCTTCCGGTAGTTTCACTATTCTCCGTGAAAAGCTGGTCGAGCTTTTGGATAAACGGTTCACGGCCACCCATCAGGTTCATCAGGCCTGAAACATCGTGTGGAACAAAGAAGCTATACTGCCATGAATTGGCTTCCGTATAATTGAAATTCACCTCACGCGGATCGAAGGGATTAAACCAGCCACCATTAATTCTGCCCCTCATAAATCCGGTGGAGGGATCAAAAATGTTTTTATAGGATTGTGCTCGTTTCAAAAAGTATTCATACTCATCATCCTTCCCAAGTTCTTTTGCCATTTGTGCAATACACCAGTCATCGTAAGCATATTCCAGGGTTTTGGAGACCGATTCTGATTCTTCGCTGACCGGAATATATCCATATTCCCTGTAAGCTTTCAATCCGAGATGATCCATTTCTGCACTATGTTTCATGGCTTCGAAAGCTTTTTCAACATCAAAATCGCGGATCCCTTTGATGTATGCATCCACAATAACGGGAATCGAATGATAGCCGATCATGGTCATGGTTTCATTTCCCGAAAGTTCCCATACCGGCAGTAATCCTCCCTGGTCGTATTGTTTCAGGAAGGTTTTAATGATATCGAGTGTTCGTTCGGGCTCAATGATTGTAAACAGTGGATGAGCAGCGCGAAAGGTATCCCAGAGAGAGAAGAGGGTATAATAATCAAAGCCCTCAGCCTGGTGAACCTTCATATCCCTGCCGCGATATTGACCATCTGCATCGGTATAGAGATTCGGATTCAGGGAAGCGTGGTAGAGAGCCGAATAGAATATCTCTTTTTGCTCCCGGCTACCTCCGCTAACATGTATCTTCCTGAGCTGTGTTTCCCACGCCTCCTCCGCTGCCCCCCTGACCTGATCGAAAGTCCGTTCCCCGATCTCAGACAACAGGTTGTTTTTTGCCCCTTCCGCACTGACAGCCGATATTCCGATCTTCACGAGGACTACTTCACCCTCCGTGGTTGAAAAGTTGCATGCCGCTTTTACATTCTTTCCTTCTCCCCTGTCAGCCTCCGGAAGAATAGTATCATTTTCAGCAATGATATAGGTGTCAAACGGTTTTGAAAAAGTTGCATAAAAATATAGTCGTTGATCCTTTGCCCATTCCCTTGACCTGCGAAAGCCGGCAATTTCCGTATTACTGAGGATCTCAAGCCAGGATTCAATGACAGGATCCCTGTGTTCCAGGTCAATGATGACGTGGGACTCCTCGCTTTGAGGAAATGTATATTTGTGGTATCCGGACCGTTCGGTGACTGTAAGTTCCGTCAGGACATTATAATCATCAAGCAATACGGAATAGTATCCGGGAGAGGCTTGTTCGTTTGTTTTCCTGAATAATGAGCAATATCCGGAAGATGTATCCTTCTCATCACCTTTTTTAAATTGTATTTTCCCTGTAGTGGGCATAAACAGGATATCGGCATAGTCTGATATTCCCGTCCCACTGAGGTGGGTATGACTGAAACCATAAATTACCGAGTCGGTATAATGGTATCCTGAACATCCATCCCATCCTGTCAATCGGGTATCCGGACCCAGTTGCATCATACCAAAAGGCATACTTGGACCCGGGTAGGTATGGCCGTGCCCCCCGGTGCCGATAAACGGGTTAACATAGTCGATATTCCTTTTTGTGGTGCAGGAAACCAGCACCAGCATAACGATAAAGAAAAGGGTTATCTTTTTTCTCATCATACTTCAATTTTGTTGTATTAAAGCCTTTCAGGCTTTTTATTCTTTCTCTTCTTTTTTCCTCACAGCGGTAAAATCAATATCACCTTCAGCGTAGCTCGCTGTTCCCGTGAAAATTTCATCCTCAAACGTTCCGCTAATCTTCACCACGTAACCCTCCAGGTAGAGTTGAAACTCCAGGCGTTCCTTTTTATAGACCACTTCGCTGGCAGTAGCCTGATGGTACTGATCCAGTACAAATACCACACTATAGGCTTTGCCCTCCTTACCAATAATTAATTCACCTGCAGTATATCCTTCGGGAGCCTCGGGGGCACTATACTTCCAGGTACCGGTCGGATCGAATTTTTTTGTACTGGCTTCCGGAGAAAAGGAAACATTAAGCAGAAACAATCCTATCAGGATAACCCCATAAAAAAGTTCTTTCGTCTTCATAATAGTCATATTAGCATAATTACAATAAGTAGCAACTTGAGTTAATTAGTTTTACAAATAATTGATGTTTTTTTACTGTGCCATTGTTGATTTCCATACCCTACCCTCCTGATTGATTTGCCAGGTTATTCCCGGTGTATATCCGGGCATTGATATCCGGTACATTGAAGGGGTTGTGGAGAATTCGGGCAGGGTTGGGTATTTGTTGAAATTCTCAGCTTGCAATCCCAAATGTTCGAGGGAAGCAGCATATTTCCCATGGTTTTTAAAATGGGATCGTTGCAGGTGATACAGTCTTCTCAACACCCATTTGACATCTTCATCCTTATCGGCAAGGAATGGTACCGGCTCTTCTCCTGCGAGATGATCGGAAAACTGTACGTATCCCCATGTTTCCGGGGCATGCATATTGATTCTTTCCTGTGGTGACCAGACCCGGTTCATTGGTGGGAGTGTTTCTCCGGTACCCGGGTCTTTTCTTTTTACATAGTCTCGGCCGATCACTTCCATTTCCCAGTCAACCCGGGAAAAATTCACTCTCCACTGTTCTCCATCGGAAGGCATTCGGCATCCGGGTGCGCACTCTTTCAGGGTCTGCCATGGCATGGCAATCTCCACGGTCCAATTCCTGTCCTCAGATTCAGGGTCATTGACGGTTCCATCCACCATTACTCCAACCTTCAGTCCGCTGATATTCCAGCCGGATATGGCGGGTCCGCCATCCCGGTAAGGTTTTGCCATCAACAGATCCCAGGCTGTACCGAACGCATTCACCTCCAGTTCATAATATAGATGTGTATCCCCATCAGGGTCGATAAAGATCTCGAAATCGTTATCATAATAGATTACGGTATCGCGCTGCCGGAGGGTTGCCCAGACATGTTTCTCTTCCAGTTCTGCAGCGAAATAGAAGCAATCATCATCCCACACCATTTTTACACGTGTTTGTTGAGTTGGCTTGTTTTCCTTATTGCCTGTAATATCCACGAACGGATTTGTCCAATCCACCCTGCTCCATGCTTCTTCACTAATCAGACCATCAATTACCGGAGCTATTTTTACCCGGTAACACACATACGATTCTGGCTGCACAGGCAGGTCAAAAACTAATCCGGCAAGCGCTTCTTCGTTATTTTCCAGCGATCCCCGCTCTCCATTACCCGTTGTACATGCGATCAACAGAAGCATAACAAAGAGAGAACCGAGGCTTAAAACATTTACTAAACACTTATGATCGGGTAGATTCATACTGCTTCAGGGCTAAACAATGTTTCTCCAGAATTTCCGGTTCATGGCTTGTTCATTAAAGAATGTCACACCTGCCGCACCTCCATCCATGGCATATTGAACCGCCTGTGCAATATTATCGGGGGTGAGTGCCGGAATAAACAGGCCACTGTACAGGGGGATTCTTCCATTCAGTCCCCGTGTTCCTTCCCGTGTAGCGGTTTTTATCCATGCAATATCCTCCTCATAAAAGTTATGATAGATCATCGGATAGACTGCATCAAGGTTCCATTTAAGCCATTCCTGCCTTACTAATCTCATGGCAATCTCCGGAGTTGGAAATACTGCTGCGGTAAGTTTTTTTCTGTAAGTCCTGGTAACCTCAGCCAATTCATTAACCAGGCGGGTCACCGAGTCGTACCTGAACTGGAGCCAGGCCTGGTGCCCGGATGGGTCTTCTAAATCCATCGGATCGATCCCTTCCTGCTTTTTAAACTGTTCCCGGCAGACATCACAATAGCAGAAATCAAACTCCGGGTACTCCTTATCCTGGACAAGGTCATATTTCGACCACAGCCCGATTGGAAGGATAACATCGGAGTGGCGGATATAATCGAGGTGCACTCCATCCAGATTGTCAATCATTGCCAGTCTTTTCACGCGTTCGGCAATAAATTCACGAACTTCAGCACGGGAGGGACAAAGCCAGCTATAATAATCAACGTAGGGTTGATGTTCGACCGTTGATCTGCCATCCCGGCTAACGGTAAACCATTCCGGATGTTTTTCCATGGTTTCCCGGTTACGATGGTTCAGCACAACAATCCATGCATGGATTTCCAGTCCGGCTGATTTTGCCAGAAAGGCCATTTCCGGGTATTGCTCTTCCGAAGCCTGCATCAGTATTCCACTGACACCAAGGCGGGCAAGTTCTCTGAATTTGTTTCTCCACTGCCTGGATGAATCACCCCGGGCAGACATCCAGACCCACACCGGCATGTCGGGAGTACGTTGAAGGGATCTGCATGCATTAAGGAGGGGTGCTCCCATGGTAATTCCTACTGCTCCAAGTCCCACCATCCGGATAAAATCTCTTTTTTTCATGGTTGCGACGTATTAGAATGGAAATTCGTTATATGAGTAAAACCAATTATTTTTCCCGTCCCATACTTTCCAGTGCAGATAAGGTAATAGGTCAGGCTTGCGGTACCATCCATTGTTGGTTCATTGGTTGAATAACCCGCAAAATCATCGTGATGTACAACCACTTCATCAACAAAATGAACCGCCTATTGCAATAATCCCTTATCTTTTTTTGGGTTGCACGCCCCGTTGTTTTGCTGCTGATTCAAGCCGCTGTTGCCATTTTGATTTTTTCTGAGGTTTCTTTTTGTTCTCTTCCATTCTCTTCAGGATGGCTCTTTCATCAACAAACTGTTTGGTGATCAGGTTCTGTCCAAAGGTGATCAGGTTTGCCAGGAAGTAATAATAGGTCAGACCAGCGGAGAAATTATTCAGAATCAGCATAAACATGATGGGCATAATATACATCATTCCTTTCATTCCGGGCATTTGACTGCTTCCGGATGCCGAGGGGCTATTAATTTTCATAGTGACTATGGTAGACACCGTCATGAGGAGTGTGAAGAGGCTTATATGGTCTCCATACATTGGTATTTTAAAGGGAAGGTCAAAGATGGAATCGTAAGTAGAAAGATCATCGGCCCAGAGGAATTTTTGTTGTCTCAATTCAATTGATGCGGGGAAAAACCTGAACATGGCAAACAGGATGGGCATTTGGAGGATCATGGGCAGGCACCCACCCATCGGACTCACTCCGGCCCGTTTATAGAGAGCCATCGTTGCCTGTTGTTTTTTCATCGCATCTTCCTTCTTGGGAAATCGGGTATTGATCTCATCGACCTGTGGTTTGAGGACTTTCATTTTTGCCTGTGACATATAGGATTTCCAGGTCAACGGGAACAAACCCATCTTGATGATTATGGTCATCAGCAGGATAATGACTCCATAGTTGGCAATGTATTTGTTGAGCCAGTTGAAGATTGGGATGATCACAAACTGGCTTATCCACCGTATGATATTTCGACCAAGGAATATCAGCTCTTCGAGTTGCACATCATATTTTTTCAGGGTATTGAAATGGTTTGGGCCAAGGTAAAACCGGAAGCCGATTGCTTCATCACTATCTCCCTCGTAGGGGACACTCATTTCAGCCCTGAAATTCCTGAGATAGTTTCCTGACTCAGGCAGTTTCCTGGATCGGACATAGGCATTTGAGAAATAGCTATCGGCAATCAGCACAGAAGAGAAGAACTGGTCTTTAAACGCCATCCATTTTACCCGTGTTGTTATTTCATTTTCCTCTTCTTCTTTTTGCGATCTTACCTTAAAGCCATCCACTTCACCCTGGAAGAACTTATACTTTAGTGTTGTATAATAGTCTTCGTTTTGTCTTCCTTTCTCCTGCTGAGGCAGGTAAATTTCCCAATTCAAATCAAGTGCATTCAGGTTTGAGGGGATGATATCCGTCATTTCAACCAGGTTAATATCGAGATCAACCATATACTCACCAGGGTTGAGTGTATAGATATATTCGATGTATTTACCGGGCTCCGAAACCAGTCGCAAGGCAACTGACTTCGCGGTTTCTGATGCATCGAGATTCCTTTCGCTTCCCTGGGGTATAAAATAGAGTTTGTTTGTTTCAACCGGTCTGTTTTCCCTGGTAAAAAATTCAAATCCAAAGATGGTTGAATCCCCGTCAAAAAGGATTAATGGAAGTGAATCGTAGGTAGTATACTTTTTTAATTGTGCGGAATAGATCCTTCCCCCAAGTGTTGAAATGTCCAGTTTCAACAGTTTATTTTCCAGTGTAATCATCTCTGTCTCACCAACAGTAGCCTGGTCAAAGACTCCACCGAGGCTTTCCTGTTCATCGAGTTTCAATGCATCCCGGACCCTGTCCGGAGTAGAAACCGGTTGTTTCATTGCCGGTTCAGCAACTTCAGCCTGTTGAACGGTATCTGCCTTAATCCGGGAGATGTCTAAAATACTATCGATTTCACTGATTCTTAATGCAGGGTAAGGCTTATTTGGGCGTACTCGCAGGGCTTTCATATAAGAACCCCTGGCACTTTGATAATCTTCTGCATTAAACAGAGAGTCGGCTATTTCTACCTCCTTATCAAATGCCTTGTTTAGCCTGGTATTATTAAAATAGCTAAATCCGATAAAGATGGCACCAATCAGAAGGATTCCAATAATTGTGTTTTTATCCATTATTCGTTGTTCTTTTCAAAGGCTTAAGGATATTATTCCAGGTCCCATTATTCATCCAGTGCATTACGGATAAACTGAACAAACAGGGGATGTGGATTTATCACTCTACTGCTGTATTCCGGGTGGAACTGCACACCCACAAACCATTTATGTCCTGGTATTTCAACGATTTCAACCAGTTTTGTATCGGGATTGATTCCCGTAGCTTTCATGCCGGCTTTTTCAAAATCACGTAAATATTTATCATTAAACTCATAGCGGTGTCTGTGTCTCTCCCTCACTTCCGGAAGTCCATATGCTTCATAGGCATTACTCCCTTTTTTCAGCCTGCATGTATAGGCTCCGAGTCTCATAGTCCCGCCTTTATTCACAACATTCTTCTGCTCTTCCATCAGATCGATCACCGGATAATCGGTTTTACTGTTCATCTCCGTTGAATTGGCAGTAGTCCAACCCAGAACGTTTCTGGCATATTCGATCACAGCACACTGCATTCCAAGGCAGATTCCCAGGAAAGGGATGTTGTTTTTTCTGGCATATCCGGCGGCTATTATTTTGCCCTCGATTCCCCGTTTCCCGAAACCCGGAGCCACCAGGATCCCTTTCAGGTCCTTGCATTTTTCAAAAACCTTTTTCTCTGTAATCTGTTGGGAGTGAATTAAGATCAGTTCCACTTTGCATTCATTCATCGCCCCGGCATGAACAAATGACTCAGTGATTGATTTATAGGCATCCTGCAGCTCAACATACTTTCCAATCAATCCGATACGTACTTCTTTTTTTGGATTTTTCAATTTGAAGATAAATTCTCTCCATTTTTTCAAGGCCGGTTCTCTTCTCACTGCCAATTTGAGTTTCTTCAAGGCAGTGACATCAAGCTTCTCCTTCAGCATATAGAGCGGCACCTCGTAGATGGTTTGGACATCGATGGATTCAATAACAGAAGTGATGTCAACATTACAGAAAAGAGCAACTTTTTGCCGAATGTCGTCGGTCAGGACTTTTTGTGTGCGAAGCACCAGTATATCAGGCTGGATCCCATTTTCCAGCAGTTCTTTAACGGAATGTTGTGTGGGTTTTGTTTTCAATTCACCGGAAGCAGGCAGGAAAGGAACCAGTG